>Ga0308160_10001096_pt1 | contig 41089 bp, 41 predicted proteins | sample PhyFR1_FD_201036 | JGI IMG/M metagenome (GOLD analysis project Ga0308160, IMG submission 201036) | Phyllosphere microbial communities from UC Gill Tract Community Farm, Albany, California, United States - DLSLF.R1 | ecosystem: Host-associated > Plants > Phyllosphere > Unclassified | place: USA... | reverse complement strand
CTCGGGGTGGACTACAACATCTTCCTCACCACCCGGGCGAGGGAGGAGCGCGAGCGGCACGGCACCCGCGAGGGCATGGTGCGCGCGCTCGCCTCGACGGGCGCCGTCATCACGAGCGCGGGCGTGCTGCTCGCGGCCGTGTTCGCCGTGCTCGGCGTGCTGCCGGTCGTCGCCCTCACCCAGGTCGGCGTCGTCGTCTGCATCGGCGTGCTGCTCGACACCCTCGTCGTGCGGACCGTGCTCGTGCCGGCGCTGGTCTTCCTCACCGGCGACGCGTTCTGGTGGCCGAGCCGGCGCCGTGGTCAGCCGCAGGCGGACCAGAGGCCGACGCCCGAGCCCTCGGCCGTGGCCTCGGCGGCGACGAAGGCGTCGCGGTAGCGGTACGGGTCGTCGTAGGTGTCCTCGCGGCCGTACCCCTGGGCGACCAGGTCGTGGTTGAGCATCACCCCCGCGGGCGTCCAGACGTAGCGCAGCAGGCGGTCGTACCGGTCGGCGTCGCCCTGCGAGGGGTCGGCCTCGAGCCAGACGGCCGACCCCGCCGGCAGGCTCGTGGTCGTGAAGGCGCTCGCCTCGGGGCCGAAGCAGTCGACCGGGGCGTCGGGCTGCACGGTCTCGGGGGTGTCGACGCCGATGAGGCGGACCCGCTCCCGGGCGCCGCCGTCGGCGAGCACGACGATCACGGTGTCGCCGTCGACCACGCGCTCGACCGTGGCCTGCGCGGCGCCCTCGGGGACGGCGGCGGGCACCGCGACCGCGGGCGACGAGCCCGTGCCCGGGACCGAGCCGGCGCCCGGGCCCGACCCGTCGCGCGAGCCGTCCAGGAGCTGCGGGAACGCCACCACGACCACCGCGGCCACGACGACGACCACGACGCCGAGCAGCGACGACCGACGACGGCGGCTCCGCGCGCGACCGCCGCTCACTCGGCGAGCCTCGTGCCGCGCAGCTCGGGCAGGGCGAGGGCCGCGGCGGCCGCGACGAGGAACACCGCGCCGAAGACGACGAACAGCAGGGGCGCGCCGCCCAGCACGAGCAGCGGGGGCACCGACAGGGGCGCGACGATCGAGGCGATGCGCCCGACCCCGGCGGCCCAGCCCGACCCCGTGCCGCGCAGCCGCGTCGGGTAGAGCTCGGGGGTGACCGCGTACAGGGCGCCCCACGCCCCGAGGTTCGCGAACGACAGGGCCGCGCCCGAGACCACGATGTGCGTCGCGCTCCCGCTGACGACGCCCGCCCCGAACGCGGCGGCGGCCACCGCGGAGCCGAGCAGGAAGGCCGCCAGGGTGGCCCGACGGCCCCAGCGCTCGATCAGCCAGGCCGAGACGGCGTAGCCGGGCAGCTGCGCGAGCGTGATGAGCAGCGTGTACTCGAACGACTTGACGAGCGGGAAGCCGGCCTCGACGAGCAGGGTCGGCAGCCAGACGAAGGCGCCGTAGTACGAGAAGTTCGTCGCCGCCCAGACGAGCCACAGGGCGACCGTCCGCCGGCGGAGCCCGTCGCGCAGGAGGGCGGAGAGGGAGGCGCGGCGAGCGCCCGACGCGACCCGCGCCTCCTCGAGGGCCGTCGCCCTGGTCGCCGCGGCCGCGACGTCGGCCGGGTCGGGGGCGGGCACCCCGGCGGCCCGCTCGAAGGCCCGGACGGTGCGCTCGGCCTCGTCGTGCCGCCCCCGCGACTCGAGGTACCGCACCGACTCGGGCATGCGCAGCCGCACGAACACGGCGTACGCCGCCGGGAGGGCCCCGATCAGCAGCGCCCAGCGCCAGCCGTCGTCGCTGGTCGGAACCACCAGGTAGCCGACCAGCGCCGCCGCGATCGAGCCGACCGCCCAGAACGCCTCGAGCAGCACGACGACGCGGCCGCGGATGCGACGCGGCGAGAACTCGGAGACGAGCGTCGAGGCCACCGGCAGCTCGGAGCCGAGGCCCAGCCCCACGACGAAGCGCAGCACGAGCAGCGCCCCGACCGACCAGCTGAGCGCGGAGACGCCGGTCGCCAGCCCGTAGACGAGGAGGGTGAGGGCGAAGACGGTCTTGCGCCCGAGGCGGTCGGACAGCGTGCCGCCGAGGGCCGCGCCGATCGCCATGCCGGCGAAGCCGGCCGAGGCGACGAACGCCAGGGCGCCGCGGTCGGAGCTCCAGACGACGGCCAGCTGGGCGATGACGAACGAGACGAGGCCGACGTCGAGGGCGTCGAGGGCCCAGCCGACGCCGCTGCCGACGAGCAGCCGGCCGTGCTCGCGGGTGAAGGGCAGCTCGTCCAGGCGCTCGGTGCGCGTGGGCGGTGCCTGCGTGGCGACGTCGTCGGTCATGGTGCCTCTCGGGCGCTGTCGGGTGGGGCGTCCTCGACACGCCCTGCCGTGCGCCAGCCGTGAACATCGACGAGGGTAGCGAGTCTCGGGGCGCCGCACCGTAGGCTCCGGCGCACCGGTCCATCGTGGACGGGCGACGGAGGCACCACCATGGCAGAGAAATCGGCGAAGAAGTCCACCAAGACGACCGCGACGCGGTCGCTCAAGGAGAAGCGGGCCGACAAGAAGGACAAGCGCGGCACCGCCTCCCACTCGGAGGACGCCGTCTCGAACGTCAAGAAGCGCTAGCTCCCTCCGAGCGCCGCGTCAGCGGCAGCGGCAGCGTCACGGCACCGTCAGCCCCCGTCACCCCGGGAGGCGGCGGTGCCGTTCTCGTCACCGGTCGCTGATCCGTCGGTGACAGACGCTCAGCTCGCGGCTAGCCTCGGGGGACGGGCTCATCAGGGGGCCCGGTCGAGGGGACCACGATGACCACGTCTGCCGCCACACCCGCTCCCACGCCCGCCCCGAAGCCCGGGCCCGGCCCGCGGCCCGTCCCGGCCGCCTCGGCCACGGCGCCCGCCGCGTGAGGGCCGTGCTCCGCCGCGGCGCCGCGGCCGGCACCGTCGCCGTCGTCGCGCTCGGGCTCGCCCTCGCGGGGGCGACCACCGCCTCCGCCGCCCAGGCCGGCGCCTGGGGCAGCTTCACGCTCAGCGGGAGCGCTCGCGAGTGGTCCGGCACGATGTCGCTGCCCGGCGGCTTCCCCGAGACGACCTTCACCTCGACCTCGCGCCAGGCCACGGTGCCGAGCGGCTCGAGCACCTGGCAGGCCGCCTCCACCGCGCCCGGCGAGCGCTACGGGTCGAGCCGGGGCCTGCCCTACCTCAACCTGCGGCCGCAGCTCGACCGACCCGTCGCCTCCGCCGCCTCGGTCACCACCTACACGTTCGGCTCCGCGACCCCCTCGGCCGGCTGGTCGTTCGTGCTCGGCGACGTCGACGCCGACCAGGTGACCGTCACCGCGACCGACCCGGCCGGAGCGGCCGTGCCCGCCTCGGCGCTGGGCTTCGGCTCGGCCTACAACTACTGCCGCGTCGCCGGCGGCCCGTCGTGCGACGCGGCCGGCCTCGGCGACGTGCCCACCTGGGACTCCTCGACCGGGGTGCTGCTCGGCAACGCCGACGCCCTCGACACCGAGGGCGCCGCGGCCTGGTTCAGCCCGACCGTCCCGCTCGGCTCGCTCACGCTGACCTTCCAGCAGCGCTCGGGGTTCCCGGTCTTCCAGACCTGGTTCGCGACGCGGACGCAGTCGCTGACCGGCACCGTGACCGAGGGAGGCGCGGCGTACCCGGCAGCGGCGGTCACCGTCCGCGACGCCTCCGGCACCGTCGTCGCGGAGATCACCACGAACGCCCGCGGCGAGTACGTCGTGCCGGCCCTCACCGCCGCGCCGGGCTGGCGCGTCACCGTCGAGCCGCCGGCGGGGACCCCCGCCGCGGAGGACGTCGTCGTCGACCTGACGTCGGCCGACGGGGTCGCCGACGTCGCCTTCCCGACCGCTCCGGCGCCCGCGCCGACGTCGGTCGCGGTCACCGCGACGATCGTCGACACCGAGGGCACGCCCGTGCCTGACCTGCCGCTGAGGCTCGTCGAGCGGGCCTCGGGCTCGACGGTGGCCGAGGTCACCACGGCCGACGACGGCACGGCGACCGTCGCCGACCTCGCCCCGACGACGTCGTACGAGCTCTTCCGCGCCGACACGGGCGAGTCGCTCGGCACGCTCGTGCCCAACAGCGGCGGCGTGCTGCCGGTCGACTTCTTCCGCCCGGTGCCCGCGCCGGCCCCCGAGCCCACCGTCGACGTGAGCGGCACGGTCGCCGGCCCCGACGGAGCGCCCGCCGCGGGCGCCACGCTCGACGTGGTGCTCGTGCCGGCCGACGGCGGCGAGCCCACCGAGACCGTCGCGACCGTCGAGACCGACGCCGCGGGCGGCTTCGAGGTCGACGGGCTGCTGCCCGAGACCGACTACGTCATCGTCGTCGACGAGCAGGCGGAGGCGGCGGTCCCGTTCACCACCCCGGCCGCCGGCGCCCCCGCGACGCCGCTCGTGCTCGAGGTGCCCGCGCCCGAGTCGGTCAGCGTCGACGGCACGGTCGTCGACCAGGACGGCGAGCCCGTCGCCGACGCGCCGGTCGCGGTGCTGCCCGCCACCGGCGACGCCCCGGTGGCCGAGACCACGACCGACGCCGACGGGCGCTTCGTGCTCGACGGCCTCGACCCCGGCACCGACTACCGCCTCGTCGTCGACGGCGACGTCGCCGGTGCCGTGCCCTTCACGACAGGGTTCGCGGACGCCGGGCTCGGCACGGTCGCCGTGACCGTCGTGGCGCCCGAGCCGACGCCCGGCCCCACGCCCGAGCCCTCCCCCGGCCCCACGGCCGGACCGGCGCCGACGGCGAGCGCGGCCCCCGTGGCCCCCGGCACGGCCCCGACGGTCCGTCCCGCCGGGCGGCCCGGCGACCTCGCCTTCACCGGCGCCGACGCGGCCTGGCCGCTCGGCCTCGGGGCGGCGCTGCTGGTCGCGGGCCTCGGCCTCGTGACGGGCCGAGCCGTGCTGCGGCGCCGACAGCAGGCCGTCGTGAGCGGGTCGGAGGACTGACACCGCGCCTCCTGCGCCCCTCGGCCCCGCCGCCGGTCACCCGACCGGCGACGGGGCCGCCGTGCTGTCCAGGCCGACGTGCTGACGGGGCTGCCGTGCTGACCGGGCCGGCGTGCTGACCGGGCCGTACCCCGTTCACGGAGCGGACTCGGGGGGTGGCGGAGCGGCGCCCGGCCTACCGTCGTCCGGGCACGCGGCACGGCCGCGTGTGCCCGCGGGCCACACCGCCCGCGGACCCTCAGACCCGCAGACACCAGGAGGAACCCCGTGAAGGCAGTCGTCTGGCACGGCGTCGGAGACATCCGTCTCGACGACGTCGAGCAGCCCACCATCACCGACCCGAACGACGCGATCGTGCGCGTCACCCGCAGCGCGATCTGCGGCACCGACCTGCACTTCGTGCGCGGCACGATGGCGCCGATGGTCGAGGGCACGATCCTCGGCCACGAGGCCGTCGGCGTCGTCACCGAGGTCGGCGACGCCGTGCGCGGCTTCAGCCCGGGCGACCGGGTGATCATCGACAGCACGGTCTCGTGCGGCGCGTGTCGGCACTGCCGCGAGGGCCACACCGCGCAGTGCGACGTCGCGAACCCGAACGGCCCCGACGCCGGCACGAGCTTCTTCGGCGGGCCCGCCTCGACCGGCCCGGTCGATGGTCTGCAGGCCGAGTACGTGCGGGTGCCGTGGGCCCGGAACACCCTGCACCCGCTGCCCGACACGGTCAGCGACGACCAGGCGATCCTGCTCAGCGACATCTACCCCACCGGGTGGTTCGGGGCCGAGCTCGCCGGAGTCCGCCGCGGCGACACCGTGGCCGTGCTCGGCGCCGGCGTCGTCGGCCAGTTCGCGATCGCGTCGGCGTTCCAGCAGGGCGCCGCCCGCGTGATCGCGATCGACCACCTCGAGGACCGCCTCGCCCAGGCCCTGGCCCAGAACGCGGAGGTCGTCGACTTCAGCCGCGAGGACCCGGTCGCGGTCGTCAAGGAGCTCACGAACGGCATCGGCGTCGACGCCGTCATCGACGCGGTCGGCGTCGACGCACAGCACGCCGCCCACGGCCCGGCCGCCCCCGACGCCGAGCAGGCCGCCGCGTTCGAGGCGGAGGTCGCGCAGGTCGCGCCCGACGCCGCCCCGCAGGGCGACCAGTGGGTGCCGGGGAACGCCCCGTCGCAGGCCGCCCGCTGGGCCGTCGAGATGGTCGCCAAGTACGGCCGCATCGGCATCATCGGCGTCTACGCGCCCACGGTCGAGACGTACCCGATCGGTGCCGCGATGCTCAAGAACCTCACGGTGCGGATGGGCAACTGCGACCACCACTCCGTCACGCCGCCGCTCATCGAGCGCGTCGCCGCCGGGCTGTTCGACCCGACCGCGCTGATCACCGAGCGCGAGCCGGTGACCGACGCGATCGCGGCGTACGAGGCGTTCGACCGGCGCGAGCCGGGGTGGCTCAAGGTCGAGCTGACGACGGGCTCGTAGCCGGGCCGCGAGGCGGGGCCTGCGGGAGGCGCGGTGCGGGCGGGGCCGGCACCGCGCCTCCCCCAGGCGGTCAGGCGACCGTCGTGCCCGCGCGCATCTCGTCGACGCTGAGCTCCGGGGCACCGCCCGCCGCCGCGGCCGGGTCCATCCAGACGAAGTCCCAGTGGTGGCCGTCGAGGTCGTCGAAGCTCTTCGAGTACATGAAGCCGTGGTCCTGCTCGCCGGCCGGCGTCGCCCCCGCGGCGAGCGCGGCGGCGTACGTCGCGTCGACCTCCTCCTTGCTCTCGGCGCTGAGGGCGAGCTGCACCTCGGTCGAGGTGGTGGCGTCGATGATCGTCTTGCGGGTGAACTCCGCGAAGAACGGCCTCGTGAGCAGCATCGCGGTGATCGTGTCGCTGATCACGACGCTGACGGCGTTCTCGTCGCTGAACCCCTCGTTGATCGAGTACCCCAGGGCCTCGAAGAAGGTGCGCGACCGGGCGACGTCGTCGACGGCCAGGTTGACGAAGATCATGGTGGGCATCGGTGCGCCGCCTCTCTGCGGGGCGCCGGCGGCCCGTCGCCGCCGGTCGTCTCCCGAATGATGCCGAGGCGCCGTCGACCGTGTCAAGACCCGTAGGCGCGGGGTGTCCCCCTCCCAGCGGGCACCCCGACAGCGGGTGTTGCGTGGTCTGCATGAAGCACACGACACTCGGCAACGTCGACGGCGGACTCGACGTGGGCCGCCTCGGTCTCGGCCTGATGGGCATGTCCGCGTTCTACACCGGCAGCGGCACCGACGACGACGAGTCGGTGCGGGTGATCCACGCCGCGCTCGACCACGGCGTGACCCTGCTCGACACCGCCGACATGTACGGCCCGCACACGAACGAGCAGCTGCTGGGGCGCGCCCTGCGCGGCCGACGCGACGGCGTCGTCGTCGCGACCAAGTTCGGCAACGTCACCGACCCCGAGGCGCGGGGGGAGCGCGCGGTCGACGGCCGGCCCGAGTACGTGCGCCGCTCGATCGACGGCTCGCTGCAGCGGCTCGGGCTCGACCACGTCGACCTCTACTACCAGCACCGCGTCGACCCGCAGGTGCCGATCGAGGAGACGGTCGGCGCCATGGCGGAGCTCGTCACGGCGGGCAAGGTCCGCCACCTCGGCCTGTCCGAGGCGGCTCCCGAGACGATCCGCCGGGCCCACGCCACCCACCCGATCACCGCCCTGCAGACCGAGTGGTCGCTCTGGAGCCGCGACCCCGAGGCCGAGATCGTGCCGCTCGTGCGCGAGCTCGGCATCGGCTTCGTGCCGTACTCGCCGCTCGGCCGCGGGTTCCTCACCGGCGCCCTGCGCTCGGTCGACGAGCTCGCCGACGACGACTTCCGCCGCTTCGCGCCGCGGTTCAGCGGGGACAACCTCGCCGCGAACGTCCGCATCGTCGAGCAGGTCGACGCCGTGGCCCGCGAGGTCGGGGCGACGCCCGGCCAGGTCGCGCTGGCGTGGCTGCTCGCCAAGGGCGAGGGAGTCGTGCCGATCCCCGGCACGAAGCGCCGCACGTACCTCGACGAGAACGTCGCCGCCGACGACGTCGTGCTCACGGCCGCGCAGGTCGAGCAGCTCGACGCGGTGGCCGCGCCCCAGGGCGACCGGTACGCCGACATGTCGACGGTCGACCGCTAACGCGGACGGCCCACGGCGGGCGGGTGCGAGCCGGGCGGGCGTCGACGACGGACCGCCCGGGTCGCACCCGCCCGTCGTCGTGACGGGGCAGGGCGGCCGGGGCAGGGCGACCGGGCTGGGCGGGCCGGAGCGCGGGAGGCGCGGGTACGGTCGCAGCATGGACGACGTGATCAGACGGCGCGCGGTGGTCCGCGGCCTCGTGCAGGGCGTGGGCTTCCGCTTCTCGACCGAGGGCGAGGCCGACCGGCTCGGCGTCGCCGGGTTCGTGCGCAACCTCCCCGACGGCACCGTCGAGACGGAGGCCGAGGGCACGCCGGAGGCGGTCGGCCAGCTGCTGGAGTGGCTCACGGAGGGCCCGCGGGGCTCCCGCGTCGACGGGGTCGACGTGAGCGAGCTGTCGCCGACCGGCGAGGGCGGCTTCGAGACGCGGCACTGAGCGGCGGCGGCGGCGAACGGCGGACTCAGACGCGGAGTCGGCCGGAGAGCCGGGACGCTGGGACCCGGCCCGGGAGCTCGCACGCACCCGACAGCGTGGAGTCCCCGGACCGGGCTGCACCCGAGGGTGCACCAGCTTGTCTACCAGGTCGGTCGGTGCGCTCGCTCACGGCTCGGGGGACGAAGTCGCGACGGCCACCTCACATCCGGCCCCTCTCGCGCGTCTCCAGCGTGGGTAGCATCGGCAGAGGCGAGGAGACGACCGTGACGGAGACCGGCAGCGCACGCGGAGCGGGCACCACGGGCACCACGGGCAAGGGCACGGAGGACGCAGGCCCGACCGCGGCCCCCGACGCGACGGTCGTGCACACCACCACGAGCACGCCCGTCGGCCTGCTCACCGTCGCGGGGGGCGTCGACGGGCTCGTGGGCCTGTGGTTCGAGGGCCACCGGCGCGGGCCGACCCGCGACTCCCTGGGCCCGCGCTCCGACGTCGGCACCGGCGCGAGCGACTTCGGCGAGGTGGCCCGGCAGCTCGGGCAGTACTTCGCCGGCGAACGGACGGCCTTCGACCTGCCGCTCGCGCCGCGCGGCGACGACTTCCGCCAGCGGGTCTGGGCGGCCCTCCGCACGATCCCCCACGGCGAGACCCGCACCTACGGCCAGCTCGCCGTCGGCCTCGGCGGGGTCGGGCTGGCCCGGGCCGTCGGGGCCGCGAACGCGCTGAACCCGCTGAGCATCGTCGTGCCGTGCCACCGGGTGGTCGGCGCGGGCGGGGCCCTCACCGGCTACGCGGGCGGGCTGGAGCGCAAGAGGTTCCTGCTGGCCCTCGAGGAGCCCGCCGAGCGGCGCGAGAGCCGGCTGTTCTGACGTGGGCCCGTTCGACCGCGCCGTCGAGCAGCACGGGGTCACCGTGCTGCGCGTCTGCCGCGCCCTGCTGCCGCCGGCCGACGCCGACGACGCCTGGTCGGAGACCTTCCTCGCCGCGCTCGTCGCCTGGCCCGGCCTGCCGCCGGGGACGAACGCCGAGGCCTGGCTCGTGACCGTCGCTCGCCGCAAGGCCCTCGACGTGCTGCGCGGGCAGGCCCGCCGAGCGCTCCCGGTCGAGACGCTGCCCGAGCCGCCCGCGCCCCGGCCCTTCGACGAGGTGCTCGCCCGTGACGACGAGCTGCGGGAGGCCGTCCGCGGGCTGCCGCACCGCCAGCGCGTCGCCGTCGTCGGCCACCACCTCGCCGGGCTCAGCCACCGCGAGGTCGCGGAGGCCACCGGGGTCAGCCACGACGCCGCCCGCCGGGCGGCGAGCGACGGGGTCGCCGCGCTCCGGACGGCGCTGGTGCCCCCGCCCCCGGCCCTGGCCTCGGACCCGCCCCCGGCGCTCCCGCCCGCACCCCGCCGTCGCCGACCCGGAGGACCCTCGTGACCGACCCGACCCCCGCCGAGCAGGTCGACCTCGCCGTGCTGCGCGCCCGGCTCGCCGCCGGCGCGGCCGACGCCGGCGTGCTCGACGTGGCCTGGAGCACCCTCGACTCCCCCGTCGGCCGCCTCCTGCTCGCCGCGACGGAGGTCGGCCTCGTGCGGGTCGCCTTCGAGGTCGAGGGGCACGACGCCGTGCTCGACCGACTCGCGACGACGGTCAGCCCGCGCGTGCTGCGGGCCCCGGCCCGGCTCGACGCGGCCGCTCGCCAGCTCGACGAGTACTTCGCCGGCCGCCGTCGCGCCTTCGACCTGCCGCTCGACCGGCGGCTCTCGCGGGCGTTCCAGCTCGCCGTGCTCGAGCACCTGCCCGAGATCCCCTACGGTCGGACGGCGAGCTACGCCGCCGTCGCCGCGGCGGCGGGCAGCCCCCGCGCCGTGCGGGCCGTCGGCACGGCCTGCGCGACCAACCCGCTGCCGCTCGTCGTGCCGTGCCACCGCGTGGTGCGGAGCGACGGCACGGCCGGCCGCTACCGTGGCGGCCCCGAGGCCAAGGCCCTGCTGATCGACCTGGAGGCGACACCGTGAGCGACGTGGTGATCGGCGACGACGGGCTCGCCCGCCCCGCCTGGGCGGCCGTCGACCCCCTGATGCGCGAGTACTACGACACCGAGTGGGGCATGCCCGTCCGCGACGAGCGGGGGCTGTTCGAGCGGCTGAGCCTCGAGGCGTTCCAGTCGGGGCTGTCGTGGGCGACCATCCTGCGCAAGCGGCCCGCCTTCCGGGCGGCGTTCCGCGACTTCGACCCCGACGTCGTGGCCGCGTTCGACGACGACGACCGGGCACGGCTGATGGCCGACGCGGGCATCGTCCGCAACCGGCTCAAGATCGACGCGACCGTCGCCAACGCCCGCGCCACCGTCGCCCTGCGCGACGCGGGCGGGCTCGTGGACCTCGTCTGGTCGTTCCGGCCCGCCGAGACGCCCCGCCCGGCCACGGCGGCCGAGGTGCCGACGACCTCGCCGGAGAGCGTCGCCCTGTCGCGCGCCCTGAAGTCCGTGGGCTTCCGGTTCGTGGGCCCGACCACCATGCACGCCCTGATGGAGGCGACGGGCATCGTCGACACCCACCTCGTCGACAGCCACCGGCGCGGGTCGTCCGGGGTGTGGGCGGAGACGCCGTGACGGCCGGGGGCACGGCCCCGGGGGGCTCCGCGGCGGAGCCGACCCGCGACTCCCGCGCTCGTCGCCTGTCGCTCGCCGTCGACGGCGACTACGACCCGGCCCACGCGGTCGGCCTGCTCGCCGCGCACAGCGTGCCGGGGGCCGAGCTGACCGACGTGGCGGCCTCGACCCACTCCCGGGTCGTCGACCTCGACGGGGCCGGGGTCGACGGGGCCGCTCGGCTCGGCCGGCTCGACGTGCACTTCGGCCCCGACGTCGTCGAGGTCGACGTCGTGCCCGCCGACGGCGTCGACCTGGGCCCGGCCGACCTCGACCGCGCCGCGGCGCTGACCCGGCGCTGGCTCGACCTCGACGGCGACACCGGCGCGGTGCAGGCCGCGCTCGGCACCGACCCGGTGCTGGGCCCGCTCGTGCGTGCCCGGCCGGGCATCCGCGTCACGGGCAGCCCCGACGGCTTCGAGACGGCGGTGATGACCGTGCTCGGGCAGCAGGTCTCGCTCGCCGCGGCCCGCACCTTCACCGGTCGGCTCGTCGCCGCGCACGGCGTCGACGTGGCCGGCACGGGCCTCCGGCGCTTCCCGCGCGCGGAGGCGCTGGCCGCCGTCGACGTCGACGAGCTGCGCGCCGCGGTGGGCGTGACCAACGCCCGGGCACGCACGCTCTCGGCCCTGGCGACGGTCGTCGCCGACGGCCTGGTGGTCTCGCCCGACGTCGACCTCGCCGACGCCCGGCGACGGCTGCTCGCCGTGCCGGGCATCGGCCCCTGGACGGTCGAGTACCTCGCCGTGCGCGCCCTCGGCGACCGCGACGCGTGGCCGGCCGGCGACCTCGTGCTGCGCCGGGTGCTCGGCGGGGCGACCACGAAGGAGGCGGAGGCGGCCTCGGCCCCGTGGTCGCCCTTCCGCGCCTACGCCCTGTTCCACCTCTGGGCCGCGGTGCTGCCGACCGCGCCCTGAGCGGGGCCGGCAGCACCCGGGAGCGCCGCAGCGCCCCGGCGGGCACCGGGCGTCAGGCGGTGAGCACCGTCGTCGCCGTCAGGGGCAGCTCGGCCACCGACGTGCCGACGTGCAGCGTGAACTCGCCGGGCTCGTGCGCCCACGCGCCGTCGCGCCGGTCGGCGAAGGCCCGCGCCGGCACCTCGACCGTCACCGCGGCCGACCCGCCCGCCGCGAGCTCGACGGGCCGGAAGCCCACGAGCCAGAGCGCGGGGCGCTCCACGACCGAGTCGGGGCGCGACGCGTAGACCTGCACCACGTGCTTGCCCGCGCGGGCGCCCGTGTTCTCGACCTGGAGGGTGACGGTCACCGCGCCTCCCTCGGCCACCGTGTCGGAGACCTCGAGGCCCGACTGGCGCCAGGTCGTGTAGCCGAGGCCGTGGCCGAACGGCCAGGCCGGCTCGACGCCGGCGCGGAGCCAGGCCCGGTAGCCGACGTGGATGCCCTCGTCGTAGCGGACGGTGCCGTCGACCGGCGTGACGTCGAGCACCGGCACGTCGGCCGTGGCCGCGGGCCAGGTCGTGGGCAGACGGCCGCCGGGCTCCGCGTCGCCGACCAGGAGGTCGCCGAGGGCGTGGCCGTACTCCTGCCCGCCGAACCAGGTGAGCAGCACGGCGGCGGCCTCGTCGCGCCAGGGCAGCTCGACGGGCGAGCCGGCGTTGACGACCGCGACGGTGCGGGGGTTCGCGGCGAGCACGGCGCGGGCGAGGTCGTCCTGGCGCCCGGGCAGCGCGAGCGTCGAGCGGTCGAAGCCCTCCGACTCGACCTTGCTGTTGGTGCCCACGACGAGCACGACCAGGTCGGCGTCGGCGGCCGCGGCGGCCGCCTCGTCGATCAGCTGCTGCGGGTCGGTGTCGTCGGCGTCGAGCCCCGCGGTGAACATCATGGTGCCGGCGAAGGCCTCGCCGCTCGTCTCGGCCCGGCGGTAGCGGATGACCAGCTCGACCGGGCGGCCCGCCTCGACGTCGAGCGGGTGCGACTCGCTCGGCGGGGCGAGCAGCGCCGCGCCCAGCTCGTCGCCGTCGGCCTCGGTGCGGGCGGTGAAGAGCTCCTCGCCGTCGACCACGAAGGTGGCCTCGCCGATCGAGGCGAAGCCGAGCCGGACCCGGCCCGAGGAGGCGGGGGTCCAGGTGGTGCTGACCTCAAGCTCGTGCAGGCGCTCGACGGGTGCGTCGCCGCCGAGGTACACGAGGGCGGTGGCCCGTCGCGCCTCCGCGAAGATCTCGTCGCCCGATGCGTCGAGGAAGCGCACGTGCACGCCGGGCTCGCCCGTCGCCGGGTTCGTCAGCTCGGCGAGCGGCAGCTCGGCGACGCCCTCCTGCACGACCGCGCCGACCGACCAGGTGACCTCCGCGTCGGGGAAGGCGGCCCGGACGCCCTCGACCGGGCTGACCACGCTCTCGGGCACCACGGTCGCGCTGCCGCCGCCCTGCGTCCGGGCCCGGTCGGCGTTGTCGCCGATCACCGCGATGCGGCGCACGCCGCCGGGGGCGACGGGCAGCAGCCCGTCGTTGGCCACGAGCACGGCGCCGGCGGCCTCGGCCTCGCGGGCGAAGGCGACGCCGTCCTCGACGTGCACGGGGTCGGTGCCCTCGAACCCGTCGAGGGCGCCGACGCGGGCGGCGAGGCGGAGCAGGCGGAGCACCTTGCGGTCGACGTCGGCCCGGTCGACCGAGCCGTCACGCACGGCGGCGACCAGCGCGTCGCCCCAGGGCCCGACCGGGCCGGGCATGACGAGGTCCTGGGAGGCGCGGGCGCTGTCGACGGAGCGCACCGCCGTCCAGTCGCTGATGACGACGCCGTCGAAGCCCCACTCGCTGTTCAGCGGCGTCTCGAGCAGGTCGTTCTCGGTGGCGGTGGTGCCGTTGACCGAGTTGTAGGCGCTCATGACCAGCCAGGCCCGCGCCTCCGTCACGCTCTTCTCGAAGGCGAGCAGGTACAGCTCGCGGAGGGCGCGGTCGCCGACGACGACGTCGGCGGTGAAGCGCTCGGTCTCGAAGTCGTTGGCGACGTAGTGCTTCGGAGTGGCCCCGACGCCGTTCTCCTGGACGCCCGTCACGTACGCGGCCGCGAGGTCGGCGGTCAGCACGGGGTCTTCGCTGAAGGCCTCGAAGTGGCGGCCGCCGAGCGGGGAGCGGTGCAGGTTGATGGTCGGGCCGAGCACGACGTCGACGCCCTTGCGGCGGGCCTCGACGGCGGAGGCGTGGCCGTAGCGGCGGGCCACCTCGAGATCCCAGGTGGCCGCGAGCGCCGTGCCGCTCGGGAGGTTGAGCGACGGGTCGCGCTCGTCCCAGAACTCGCCGCGCACCCCGGAGGGGCCGTCGGAGAACAGCATGCGACGGAGGCCGATCTGCTCGATCGGCCAGCTCGTCCAGAAGTCGCGGCCGGTGAGCAGCTGGACCTCCTGCTCGAGCGACAGCTGCCCGAGCAGCTCGGTGAGGCGGGCGGTGACGGCGTCGTCGCCGGCGGAGGAGGGGGTCACGAGGGGCCTTCCGGTGGTGGTCGGAGATCGGTCGCGGCCGGCGCAGCACCGCGGTGGGGAGAACGCTACTCGACAAAACCGAACAACGGTGGGTTTTCGTGGCGTCGCTGGCGGCCGAGCCGACGGGGGGTGGGTAGCCTGGCGCACATGGCACAACGGGGTTCGTACGCGAAGGGGATCGCGAAGCGCGAGGAGATCCTGCGGGTCGCGCTCGAGGTGGTGGCCCGCAACGGGTTCCGTGCCACCTCGGTGAAGGAGCTGGCCGACGCGGTCGGGCTCACCCAGGCCGGCCTGCTGCACTACTTCGACAGCAAGGAGGGGCTCTTCACCGCCATCCTCCGCGCCCGCGACGAGGCCGACTCGGCCCGCTGGGCCGAGCTCGACGACATCGTCGACCTGCTGCTCGCGGTGATCCGGCACAACTCCGAGACCCCCGGGCTCGTGCAGCTGTTCGCGAGCCTGTCGACGGCCGCGACGAGCGACCCCGGGCACGCCGCCCGCGACTACTTCGTCGAGCGGTACGCGCGGCTGCGCGTCGACTTCACGACGGCGATCGAGCGACGGCAGGTCGCCGGGCAGATCGCCCCCGACGTCGACGCCGTCACGCTCGCCGGGGTGCTGGTCGCCGTCAGCGACGGCATGCAGCTGCAGTGGATGCTCGACCCCCGCACCGACATGGCCGAGCACGTGCGGCTCGTCTGGGAGCTGGCGCTCCGCACCGCGACGGTGGCCGCGCCGGCCTGACCGGGCGACCACCGCCTCCTCGCGGCTCGGGCCGGGTGCGGCGTCAGCGCACGCGGCGGATCGGGATGATGACGAGCGCACCGATCACGGTGACGATGCCCGCGCCCCAGAGCATGACGACGTAGTTGTCGTTCGTCGCGCTGCCGATGCCGAGCAGGGCCAGGGCGAGCGCCGGGGCGAGCGACTGCGGCAGGGCGTTGGCGATGTTGATGACGCCGAGGTCCTTGCCGGGGCGGTCGGCGTTCGGCAGCACGTCGACGATCAGGGCGGTGTCGACGGCGGCGTAGATGCCGAAGGCGAAGCCCATGACGACCTCGGCGACGTAGAACCCGGTGACCGTCTCGGCGTGCGCCAGCATCACGAGGCCGACCGCGAAGACGAGGGTCGAGCCGGCGACGAAGACCTTGCGACGACCGGTGCGGTCGCTCAGCCAGCCCGAGACCGCCGCGCTGACGAGCAGCGCGATCGTGTAGAGCAGCACGCCGAAGGCGACGGCGGCCGTGGCCTCGGCGACGTCCTCGATGCCGAGGTGGCGCTCCATGTAGAGCAGGCGGTACGTCGTGAACATGAAGGTGCCGAGGGTGATCAGGAACCGCGACCACCAGGCGAGGCCGAAGTCGGGGTTCTTGATCGGGTTGGTCCAGAACGAGCTGACCAGGTTCACGAGGGTGAACTTCTTGAGCTCGTAGGCGGGCAGCTCGTCGCGGGCCACCACGGCGTAGACGAGCACCAGGACGACGGCCAGCACGCCCGGCAGGACGAACAGCAGCGGCAAGTTGCCGACCAGGTACACGGCCAGGTACAGGCCGGCGAGGATGGCGACGTTCTGCGCCAGGGCGATGATGCTCGACGCCCGGCCGCGCTGCACCTCGGGCACGTTGTCGGCGAAGCTCGCGATCAGCGTGGCGAGCACGGCGTTGGCGGCGATCTGCGCGAGCAGCCAGGCGAGGGTCAGCGTCAGCTGGTCGGGCGCCGCCGCCACGAGGCCGAGGGCGACGGTGAGCAGCACCACGCCGCCGACCAGGTAGGGGCGACGACGGCCCCAGCGGGTGCGGGTGCGGTCGCTCAGGGCACCGATCAGCGGGTTGGCGATCAGGGCGCCGAGGGCGCCGATCGGCAGCACCTGGCCGACGAGGGTCTCGGGGCTGTCGGGCGCGAGCTGCTGGGCCTTGAGCTGCATGCTCACGAAGACCGGCGAGAGCAGGGCCACGAACAGGCCGAACTGGGCGAAGCCGAGGGCGGCCAGGTAGCCCCTGCCCACTCGGATCGTGCTGACGGGTTGGGTGAGCACGGTCTCACCGCGCGGGCCGGACAGGGCCATTGACGCCTCCTCGAGTCAAAACCTAGCTGCACTAGGTGTTCGTGACTGTACACGAGGGTGAGCCGGTGTCAACAGCTCGTGACGACAGGTGTCGGCCGGGGGCGCGGGAGGCGGGCCAGCGGAGCGGGCGGGCGGAGCGGGCCGCGCCTAGGGTCGGGGTCACGACCACGAGAGGACGCCCCATGAGCGACCAGAGCGACCACGACCAGGAGGCCGTCGAGGCGGCGGCCCTCGCGACGTTCCGGGACGACCCGCAGGGCTCCCCCGCGAGCGCCGACGACACGACGGCCGACGACGACCTCGTCTCGCCGCTCGGCGGCACCACCTCCGGCGAGGAGGACTACGTCGCCGTCGACCCCGCCGGCTACTCGGGCGAGGCGACCGCGGGCCTCGTCGCCGAGGACGAGGACGGCCGCGGCGAGAGCGGCCCCGAGCCGGGCGCCCAGGTCGGCGGCAGCGCCGGGCGCTGACCCCGGCGGGCGCCGGCCCCCGCCGGGCGGGGCCGGGTGGCATGCTGGTGGGGATGACCTCCTCGCGCGCGCACCTCGACGACCTCGCCTCCTTCATCCAGGCCTCGCCCTCCTCCTTCCACGCCGTGGCCGAGGCCGCCCGTCGGCTCGACGCGGCGGGCTTCGACCGGCTCGACGAGCGGGCCGAGTGGCCGACGGGGCCGGGCCGCCGCTACGTCCTCCGCGACGGCGCCGTGATCGCCTGGATCCAGCCCGAGGGGGCCACCGCGACCACCCCGTACCGGATCGTGGGCGCGCACACCGACTCCCCCGGCTTCAAGCTGAAGCCGAGGAGCACGACCGGCACCCGCGGCTGGCTGCAGGCCGGCGTCGAGGTCTACGGCGGCCCGCTCTACAACTCTTGGCTCGACCGCGACCTCGAGTTCGCCGGTCGGCTCGTGACGCGCACCGGCGAGGTGCACCTCGTCCGCACCGGGCCGGTGCTGCGCTTCCCGCAGCTGGCCGTCCACCTCGACCGCGGCGTCAACGACGGCCTCACGCTCGACCCGCAGCGTCACCTCGACCCCGTGGTCGGGGTCGGCCCCCTCGCCGACGCCGACGTGCTCGGTCACCTCGCGGGGCTCGCCGGCCTGACCGGCGACGACGTCGCCGGGTACGACATCTCGGTGGCCGACACCGCGCCTCCCGCCGTCATCGGCCTGACGGGCGACCTCTTCGCCGCCGGGCGCATGGACAACCTCACCTCGACGCACGCCGGCCTCGTCGCGCTGCTCGACGTCGCGGCGTCGGGCGTCGAGCTCGCCGACGTCGCCGTGTTCGCGGCCTTCGACCACGAGGAGGTCGGCTCCGAGACGCCCTCGGGCGCAGCCGGCCCGATGCTCTCCGACGTGGTGACCCGCGTCACGGCCGGGCTCGGCGGCACCGAGGTCGACCGGCTCCGCGCCCTCGCCGGCTCGTGGTGCCTCTCCGCCGACGCGGGCCACGCCGTGCACCCGAACTACCCCGAGCGCCACGACCCGGTGAACCAGCCCGTCGTCAACCGCGGGCCGCTGCTGAAGATCAACGCGAAGCAGCGCTACGCCACCGACGGGCCCGGCGCGGCCGAGTGGGCGCGCTCGTGCGAGCAGGCCGGCGTGCCGTACCAGGAGTTCGTCTCGAACAACGCGGTGCCCTGCGGCTCCACGATCGGGCCGATCACCGCGACCCGCCTCGGCGTCCGCACCATCGACGTGGGCGTGCCGCTGCTCAGCATGCACTCCGCCCGCGAGCTGTGCGGCGTCGACGACCCGGGCTACCTCGCCCGCGCCGCGGCGGCCTTCCTCGCCCCGGTCGCCGCGAGCTAGCGGGCCTCGAACCGACTCCCGAGGGCCCAGGCGAGCACCGCGGGCCAGGCGCCGTAGCCGGAGTCGGGGGTGAGGTGACCGCCCCGGGGCACGACGTGCAGGGCGGCCTCGACCCGCGACTCCCACGTGTCGACCAGGCCGAGGGGCAGCCACGGGTCGTCGTCGCCCGCCACGAGGACGGCCTCGTCGGCGGGGGCCGAGCCCGGCCGGCCGCGGGCGCCGAGCGAGAGGCGCCGCCCGTCGAACGTGTCTCCCCCGGCGAACTCCCGGACGGCCTCCTGCCCCGCGACCAGCTCGGGCGAGGGAGGCGCCACCAGCGCTACGCGGTCCGCCCGCGGAGGCGCGTCGCCGGCCTGCAGCTGCAGCCAGGTCAGGCAGGCGAGGCTGTGGCAGACCACCGTCACCGGGCCGTCGGGGAGGGCGGCGAGCTCGGCGCGCACCACGGCCTCCCACTCGGCGAGGCGCGGCCGGTCGGGGTCGGGCAGCTGCGGGTAGCGGACGACGAGGCCCCGCGCCTCCAGCTCGTCGGCCAGCCGGTGCTGCCAGTGGTCGGCCGGTCGCCGGTTCTGCCAGCCGTGCAGGACGAGGTAGCTCGTGGGTGCGGTCACGCCACGATCCTGCCCGAGCGTGCAGGCTGGCGTGCCAGGCTCGTCGCATGACGTCATCGACCGCCCCGCAGGGCTTCGGACCCGACTACGCGTTCACCGGGCGGCCCACGCTCACCCGGCACGCGCCTCCCGGGTTCCGCCTCACCACGGCGAGCCGCGTGATCGGCCACGGCGACGACGACTTCCGACGCGCCGCCGACGCGGTGCTGCGGTTCGAGGTGCACCGCGGCTCGGGCTTCGAGCCCGAGCAGGTGCCCGAGCGGGCCGTCGTCGGCGAGGTGAACGTCTGGGCGATCCCGGTCGGCCCGCTGCGGTCGCGGGTGGCGTGCCGCGTGTTCGCCGTCGTCGACGACGAGCGCACCGCCGGCTTCGGCCACGCGGCGCTCGTCGGCCACCCGCAGCGCGGCTGGGAGAGCTACCTCGTCCACCAGCACCACGACGGGCGCGTCACCCTCGACATCCGCGTCGTCTGGCGCCCGGCGGCCTGGTACATGCGCGCGGCCGGGCCGGCGGCGAGGCTGGCGCTCGGCACGGTGCTGCACCGCAACCTGCGCGCGCTCGACCCGGTGCTCGCGGCCTGACGCCCCCGACACGACGCCCTCGACGCGACGCCTCCGACGCGACGCCCCTGGCGGGACGCCCCTGGCGTGGCGTCGCGCCCCGGCCGCGGCACCTGCCAGACTCGCCGCATGCGCATCAGCAGCGTCACCGTCGGACTCTCGGTCAGCGACCTCGTCGCGGCCCGGTGCTGGTACGAGTCGGTGCTCGACGTCGACGGCCCCCAGCTCGACCCGGTCGAGGGCATCGTCGAGTACGACCTCGGCGGCTGCTGGCTGCAGCTCGGCGAGGAGGCCCCGACCGGCTCCGCGACGGCGGTGCTGCGGCTCGGCGTCGACGACGTCCACGCCGAGCGGGCACGGCTGGTCGAGCTCGGCCTCGAGCTGCCCGAGGTCGTCCACGTGCCCGGCGTGCTCGACGTGGTCGACTTCCCCGACCCCGACGGCAACCACCTCAGCCTCTACACGCTCGTCGACTGACCGGAGCACGCTGACCGGAGCACGCCCAGCGGCGTCATCGGGGGCGGTGCCAGACTGGTCCCTCCACGTCGGCCCTCGGCGCGGTGACGACCCCGAGGAGGCGCGTGGCCCGCACCCAGCAGCGCGACCCTGACGAGTCGAGCACGCACGTCACCGTGCAGCGCGTCGAGCGCGGCGACCTCTACGTCCGCGTCAGCACCATCGGCACGACGGGCGACCGGCCGTTCGTGCTCGTGCCCGGCATCGGCGTCTCGTCGGACTACTTCGAGCGCCTCGCGCCCGACCTCAACCGCTTCGGCCCGGTGCACGCCCTCGACCTGCCCGGGTTCGCCGGTGTCCCCCACCCGGGCCGGGCCCTCGAGATCTCGCAGTTCGCCGACCTCGTCGGCGCCGTCATCGACGACCTCGGCCTGACCGACCCGATCGTCGTCGGGCACTCGATGGGCACGCAGATCGTCACCGACCTCGCGGCGCGGCGCCCCGAGCTGTCGACCCTCGTGCTGATCGGGCCGGTGATCAACCCCGCCGAGCGCCGTGTGCTGACGGCGGGCCGGCGCTTCGTCCAGGCCGCCTGGCACGAGCCCGGCCGCGTCAAGGTGCTCGCCCTGCGCGCCTACCTCGCCTGCGGCGTGCACTGGTTCTCGCAGGTGTTGCCGAAGATGATGACCTACCCGATCGAGGACGTCCTGCCCCGCGTGCAGGCCGACACCCTCGTGATCCGCGGCGAGCACGACGCCGTCGCGCCGCGCGCGTGGGTGGAGCGCGTCGGCGAGCTGCTGCCCTCGTCGCGCCTGTGGGAGATGCCGGGGGCCGCGCACTCCGTGATGCACGCCCACGCCCAGGAGGTCGCGCGCCTCTGCGTCGAGCACGCCGAGAAGCCCGTGCACCGCGACGAGGGCCGCGTGCTGCACGAGTACGTCGACGCCGGCGACGGCGACGAACGCCGTGACTTCCGGCCCACCCTCGGCGAGTCGCTGTCCGCGGCCGGCGCCAGCCTCCGCGAGGGCCTCGCGATCGCTCGGGGCGACGACGCGGGCATCGCCGAGGCGAAGACCGACCACGCCGAGGCGATGCAGGCCGCCTTCGACCGGGCCGAGCGCGACCACGACCGCCGGCACGACCACGACCACGACTCGGGCGCCGAGCACGACGGGGACGGCGACCCGGGCGCCGACCCCCGGAGCACCGCGCACGACGGGGACGCGCAGCAGGGCCGCACCGAGCGGGGCTGACCGGCCTGCGGGAGGCGCGGCGCGACTCCTACGAGCCCGTGACGGTCAGCCAGATGAGCGCGACGTTGAGGGCCACGACGACGACCGCGCAGGCCCAGGCCGCGACGCGCGTGGCCCTCGCGTTGACGCCCGTGCCCATGAGGCGGGCGTCGCTCGTGGCGATCACGAGCGGGATCAGCGCGAACGCGATGCCGAAGCTCAGCACGACCTGGCTGAGCACGAGCAGCCAGGTCGGGCTGATGCCCGTGGCGAGCAGCACGAGCGCCGGCACCAGCGTGACCACCCGGCGGACGAACAGCGGCAGGCGCACGTGCAGCAGGCCGCGCATGATCTCGGCGCCCGCCATCGCGCCGATCGACGTCGAGGCGAGGCCCGAGGCCAGCAGGCCGACGGCGAACAGGACGCCGACGACCGGCCCGAGGGCGCCGGCGATCGCGTCGTGGGCGCCGGGGATGGTGTCGGTGCCGGTGCGGCCGGGCAGGGTCGACGCGGCCAGCACGAGCATGGCGATGTTCACGCCGCCGGCGATGACGAGGGCGAAGACGACGTCCCACCGGGTGGCCCGGAGCACGCGACGGCGGTCGGCGCCCTCGGTCACCGTGCCGTGGTGGTCGCGCACGAGCGCGGAGTGCAGGTACACCGCGTGCGGCATGACCGTCGCCCCGAGCATCGACGCGGCGAGCAGCACCGACTGGCTGCCCTCGAACCGCGGCACGAGGCCGGCGAGCATGTCGCCCGCCGACGGGGGCGAGAAGAGCAGGCCGGCGCAGAACCCGATCGTGAGGACGGCCAGGAGCGCGATGACGATCGTCTGGAAGACGTGGCCGCGGCGGTAGCGCGTCAGCATCAGGAGGCCGAGCGACACGGCGCCGGTGATCAGGCCGCCGACGACGAGCGGCACGCCGAAGAGCAGCTGCAGGGCCAGCGCCCCGCCGATGATCTCGGCGACGTCGGTCGCCGCCGCGACGATCTCGGCCTGGCCCCAGAAGGCGAGCCGGCGCTTCCGGCCGAGCCGGTCGCCGAGCACCTCGGGCAGCGACCGGCCGGTGACGATGCCGAGCTTCGCCGACAGGTACTGCACGAGCACGGCGATGGCGTTCGCCGCGACGAGCACCCAGAGCAGCAGGTACTGGTACTGCGCGCCGGCGGTGAGGTTGGCGGCGACGTTGCCGGGGTCGACGTAGGCGATGGCCGCGACGAACGCGGGGCCGAGCAGGGTGCCCCGGGGCCTCGGGAGGGCGACCGCGGAGGGCTGGTCGACCCGCGCCTCCCCGGGGGCGTCGTCGTCACGGCGGCGGGCGTCGATCGTCGGCATGCGCTCGACCCTACACAGATTTCGGTTCGCCGAACTTCTTTGTTCAAGGGCTTGCGCCGGAGCGAGGCAGCGTGCTGCAGGCACCGACGACGAGACCGCCCGCCCCGTGACGGGACGAGCGGTCTCGGGGCGACCAGGTCGGTGCTACTGCGTGGCGACCGTGATCGTGGCGACGCCGACGAGCATCTCGTCCTCGACGGCCTCGGTGCCGAACGTCTCGTTGAGCAGCGAGGCGGCGGCCGGGCTGACGTGCACCGTCGTGCCCTCGAGCACGGCGTTCGAGCCCTCGGTGCGGAGCGGCTCGAGCGTGCCGCCCCAGAGGTTGAACAGGTACGCGTGCTCGGCCGCGACCGTGCCGTCGACCGTCACGTCGCCGTAGAGCTTCGACTCGCCGGGGTCGATGTCGAAGTCCGTCAGCTCGACGACGGTGCCGTCGGCCGCGGTGAGGCTGAGGCCCGAGCCGTCGTGCTCGATGAAGCCCTGCACGTAGGGGCGCACCTCGCTGTCGGGGCCGTAGTAGTCGACGTTGCCGCCCGTGATCGGGAACGAGAACGTGCCGCCGGTGAAGGTCGCCGTGCCGACGACGCCGGGCGTGAGGCCCAGCGTGCCGAGCGCGTCGACGAACGACGCGTCGACGGCGACCTGCGTGTCGACGCCGCCCGCGAGGCTCGGCACGCTCGCGGCCGGCGTCTCGGCGACCGACGAGCCCTCGCGCTCGTCGGGCTCGTTGACGGGGTGGGTCGGGGCTGTGTTGTTGCTCTCCGAGTCGGAGGTCGACGAGCACGCGACGAGCGTGAAGGCCAGGGCCCCGGCGGCGACGACGCCGAGCGTCGTCCGGACGAGGGAGGAGCGGTCGAGGTGGCGCATGGTGGTTCCTTGTCTCTGTGGTGGGGTCGTGCGGGGCACCGGTCGGTCAGACCTGGTGCTCGGGGATGAAGCGGTCGACGCGGCGGTGCCAGCGCTGCCCGAGGACGCCGCCGAGGAGCGCGCCCAGGAGGCTGAGGACGAGCACCAGGCCGAGGAAGACGAGGCTCTCGACCGACATCGAGGTCAGGTCGTCGACCGTCGGCACCATGGAGTTCGGAGAGCTCTGGTCGCCCGCCTGGACGGCGACGACGCCGACGACGACCGTGGTGACGATCGTGATCACGAGGCCCCAGAGCCAGGTGGCGAGCCCCTGCTTGAGACCGGAGAAGCGAGCCACGCGGGAGGCGGTGTAGCCGCCGACGAGGTAGCCGACGAAGACGATGACGAGCACGCCGATGCCGACGACGAGCGAGAGCACCGGGCCCTGGTCGTCGAGCGTCTGCTGCAGCGCCAGCGGCGAGGCGCTGGACGACGAGCCGACGACGACGGCCGCCGTGATCGACGCCAGGATCGCGAACAGGACCACGCCGAGGCCGGTCGCGGCGAACCAGCCCAGCAGGCCGGCTCCGAAGCGCATGCCGCCGAACTCCTCCTTCTGCTCGGCGAGGAGGTCGCGGCGGAGGCCGACGCGGTCGATGTCGCCGTCGTCGGTGGTCGGGTAGCCGCCGGTGCGGTCGCGCTCGACCGCTCCGGTCGGGGTGCGGCCCGCGGCGGGGGCGGGGGTCGTGCGGGCGTCGCCGATCCGGCCGTCGTCGGAGCGGGAGTGGGCGGCGGCGGCACCGGCGCCCGCCGCGGCGGCGGCACCGGCACCGACGGCCACGGCGCCGTCACGGGAGTCGCGGCCGCGGTCGGCGTCGCGGTCGGAGGAGTCGCGGACCGGCTCGGCGCGGGCGGCCTCGGCGGCACGGAGAGCCTCGTCGTCGTGGAGCGGACGACGCGGGCCGTCGTCGTCGGAGGACGACCCGGCCGACCAGGCGCGCGCGCCGGGGGCGACGGGGGCCACGACCGGGGGGACGGTCGCGTCGTCGCGGCGGTCGGCGTCGCCGCGGCGGTCGGCGTCGCCGTCGTGGCGAGCGTCGTGGTCGCGGTCGTCGCTGCTCAGCGGTGCGATGACCTCCGTCTCGCCGTCGCGGTCGACGCCGTCACGGCGCTCGGCCTCGATCCGGTCGGGGTCGACGCTCGCGTCGCCGTCGATCGTCGTGCCGCGGCCGTCGCCGGCGTCGACGCGACGACCCTGGTCGCCTCCCGGCACCTCGGCCGCCGCGACGGAGCCGTCGGCGGTCGTCGGGGTCGCCTGGTCGTCGGCGAGCGACGCCGCGGGCGGGAAGAGCGCGCCGCTCGGCTCGACGCCGTCGTCGTGGCGGCCGGGCTCGTCACCGGTGACCGGCAGGGCGCGCGTCGCGGAGTCGGAGCCGGAGCCGTCGGGCTCGTGGTCGGCGGGGTCGCGGGCGGGCTCGGCGGGGCCGCCGAAGTCGACGGCGGGGGCCGACGCGTGCTCGTCGTGCTGCTCGCCGCGCTGGTCGTCGGCGGGGTCGCGGGCCGGCTCGGCGGGGCCGCCGAAGTCGACGGCGGGGGCCCCGGCCTCGGGGCGGCCCTCGTCGACGCGTCCCTCGGCGTGGTCGTCGGTGCCGTCGGCCCGGGGGGATCGTTCGTCGGTCATGGTGCGCTCCTCGTGTTCGGGGACTCGTGCTCAGGTGCCGGCATCGACGACGCCGCGGGGGTGCGGGCGTCGGACGCCTGTGATCTCGCTGAACGGTACGCCCGTCTCCTCCCAGAAGCCGGGACGCCCCGCCCTCGGGGGGCGGACCGGTACCGTGGGGGCGACCGCCTGACGCGACCACCGGCCGCCGACCGAGACGAGGACGTCCCATGACCGAGACCGCAGACACCGCGCCCGCAGACGCCGCGACCGCAGCACCGACCCCCGGCGGCGAGCCGTCCTCCCGCCCCGACGGGCGCCGTCGCCCGAAGCCCCCGGCCGGCATCGCCCGCAGCTGGCTGCTCGTGCCCGGCACGGCGCCCGACCGGTTCACCCCCGCGTCGGCGTCGCGGGCCGACCAGATGGTGCTCGACATCGAAGACGCCGTCGACCCCGCCCGCAAGCCCGCCGCCCGCGACGACGTCGTCGCCTGGCTCCGCGACGGCGGCGAGGCCTGGGTGCGCATCAACGACCGCTCCACCGACTTCTGGTCGGACGACGTCGACGCCCTCCTCGGCCTGCCCGGCCTGCAGGGCGTCATGCTCGCCAAGACGGAGGCGCCCGAGCACGTCACCGAGACCTTCGACCGGCTGGGAGGCGCGGTGCGGGTGCTCGCACTGGTCGAGTCGGCCCTCGGCATCGAGGAGAGCCCGTCGATCGCCAAGGCCCGCGGCGCCTTCCGCCTCGCCTTCGGCAGCGGCGACTACCGCCGCGACACCGGCACCAGCGCCGACGACCTCGCCATGGCCTACCCGCGCTCGCGCCTCGTGGTCGCGAGCCGCATCGGCGGCCTGCCCGGCCCGATCGACGGCCCGACCGTCGGCAGCAGCCACCCGGTGCTCCGCGAGCAGGCGGGCGTCGCGGTCGCGCTCGGCCTCACCGGCAAGCTCTGCCTCGACGTCGAGCAGCTCCCGGTGATCAACGAGGTCATCAGCCCGACGCCCTCCGACGTCGCCTGGGCCCAGGACTTCCTCGCCGACTTCGAGGGCCGAGGCCGGGTCATCCGCGACGGCAGCGACCTGCCCCGCCTCGGCCGGGCGCAGAAGATCGAGAAGCTCGCCACCGCCTTCGGCGTCGCCCCCGCGAGCTGAGCCCGGCGTAGCACCCGAGGAGGCGCGTCCCCGCGCCGGGGGCGCGTCTCCGTCGTCCTCCGGGCTGTGGATGTGTCGTCAGGGGTTGACGAACGACTGTCAGCGACATATCTTCGACACATCGCGGAATGGTCCGCGACACTCGACCCCGAGCCGCCCGGCGACACCGCCCGCGGCCTCCGCCCGGTCGAGACCCCTGACCGGAAGGACGTGCCCCCATGGCACAGCACCACGAGAACGACCAGCACCACGATCACGACCGCCGCTCGCACGACCCGCTCGCGGGCGGAGCGCGCTTCGGCCGCCCCTTCGGCCGCTCCGGCCGCCCCGGGCCGGGCTTCCCCGGCTTCGGGTTCCCCGGCTTCGGCGGCCCCGGCTTCCCCGGCCCCGGCGGCCCGCACCGCGGCGGCCGCGGGCGCGCCCGCCGCGGCGACGTCCGCCTCGCGATCCTGTCGCTCCTGGCCGACGCCCCGTCGAACGGCTACGGCCTGATCAAGGCCATCGCCGAGCGCACCGACGGCGTCTGGAAGCCGAGCCCCGGCTCGGTGTACCCGACCCTGCAGCAGCTCGTCGACGAGGGCTTCATCGTCGACGGCGTCGAGACCGCCACCGACGCCAAGGGCGAGTACTCGCTGACCGAGGCCGGCCGCGCGTACGTCGCGGAGCAGGCCGACGCCATCGAGGCGGCCTGGGCCGCCACGGCCGGCGACGCCGAGGGCTCGGACGAGTTCCGCGAGAGCCTCGGCAAGCTCTTCGGCGCTGTCCAGCAGTTCCGCACCGGCGTCACCGACGCCCAGCGGGCGGCCGCGACGGCGAAGCTCGACGAGACCCGTCGCGCCCTGTACGCCATCCTGGCCGACTAGCGACGGCGGCCCGGCCGGTGCCGGGCACGCGACCGCCCCGAGGAGGCACGGTGCAGCAGCCGCTGCGCCGCGCCTCCTCCGTCGTCCGCCCGGGCGCCGCGGCCCCCGGGCGGATGTCGGCGGCCGGGTGCACCATGACCCGCGAGGGGCCGACGGCCCCACCGGCAGGAGGCGCGGATGACGACCACAGGCGACCAGGACGCACGTGCAGGGCTGGACGGGGCCGACGGCACCGGCACCGGCACCGGCACCGCCGCAGGGCCCGTCGACGCCGACCTCGCCGGCCTCGACCCGGACGGGCCCGACGCCGCCTCGGCCACGGGCTACGACCCCGGCTTCCTCGCCGTGGGCGTCCCGTTGCCCGACACCGGCGGCCGCGTCGTCCGTGAGCTGCCCTACGCGCACTTCACCGTGCTGCTCGACCCGGTCCGGCGCCTGGCGGCGCTGACCGCGGTGAACGTCGACGGCAACTCGCTGATCGACCTCGAGCGGGGCGACGACTGGCACCTCGACGAGCGCGTGCCCGCCGACGAGCAGTGCGGCCCCGAGGTCTACGCCCGCAACGACCTCGACCGCGGCCACCTCGTCCGTCGACGCGACCCGGTCTGGGGATCGCCCGCGGTCGCCTCCCGCGCGAACCACGACACGTTCTCGTACACGAACGCCGCGCCGCAGGCCGCCGACTTCAACCAGTCGGCCGAGCTCTGGCTCGGCCTGGAGGACCAGGTGCTGCAGTACGCCCAGGTGCACCGGCAGCGCCTGACCGTCTTCACCGGGCCGGTGCTGCTCGACGACGACGCCCCCTACCGCGGGGTCCGCATCCCCCGCAGCTTCTTCAAGATCGCGGCCTGGGCGACCGGGGGCGGAGCCGTGCTCCGCACCGCGGGCTACCTGCTCGACCAGGGGCCCGAGCTCGACGGCGTCGACCTCGAGGCCGCCTTCGCCCGGGCCCACGAGGCCGGCGACCCGCCGCCCCTGGGCGAGTACCGCACCTTCCAGGTGCCCGTCCGCGACATCGCCGCCCTCACGGGGCTCGAGATCGCGCAGCTCGCCGAGGCCGACTCCCTGCAGACTGTGCCGACCGTCCAGCCGCCGGAGGGGCTGCGGCCGGGCTGGGTGCCGCTCACCTCGGTCGACCAGCTGACCTTCTGACCCGCCCCGCGCCTCCGGGCCCCGCGTGGCATCATCGACCTCCGTGCCCGACCTCGACCCCGAAGACCTCGACCCCGCCGAGCGCGACCTGACGGGGCGCGACGCAGGCGGGCGACCGCTGACCGTGCTCGTGCCGCGCGAGCACGACGCCCTCCCCCGGCGGTCCTCGTCGTGGCGTGCGGTCCGGGCCTGGTTCACGGTGCCCGCCACGGCGGCCGTGCCCGAGGCCGCCGCCGTGCAGCACCTGCTCACCGACCCCGAGCTGCACTGGGCGCCCGGCCTCCGGCGGGGCACCCTCGCGGTACTGCCCTCCCCCTCCGCCTTCACGCGGGCGCTGCTCGCCTGGGAGTGGTCGATCGACGCGGCCGACTTCTCCGTCAGCTCGGCTGAGCCCACGGGCTGGTCCGCCGACGAGACCCGCGCCGTCGAGGCCTGGCTGCGCGCCGCCGCCGCGGCGCTGCAGCAGCAGGGCGACCGTCTCGACGACGACGTGCGACGGGTCGTCGACGACGTCGCCGCGGGGCACGACGAGACCGGCCCCGTCGCCGCGGGATCGGCCCGGCTCGTGGAGGCGCGGCTCGGCACGGGGGTCGAGGGGCCCGCCGTCGGTGCGGCCCACCCCCGGGTCGACGTCGTGCTGCCCGCCTCGGACGACCCGGGCCGAGAGGTCTTCGTCGACACGGCGGACGGCGCGGAGCTCGGCGAGAGGCGGACGGTCGCCGTCGACGGCGAGCCCGTGGCGTTCCGCTACACGGTCGCCGACGGCGTCGACGACGTGACCCCGAGGGAGCTCGCCCGGTGGCACGACCAGCACCTGCAGCGACTGCTCCTCGCCGACGACGCGCGGCAGGCGGCCGAGCACGTCGTCGCGGGGATCGCTCCCCCGGCGTCGGTCGGCTACGGCGCCTAGCGGCTCAGCTCGACGTCGACGACCGCCACGAAGCGGCTGCCGACGCCGTCGACCTCGGTGCGCACGACGCCGTCGGCCGGGGCCGGCAGCTCGTCGGCGTGGTGGTCGTCACAGCTGAGGTGCGTCCACTCCGGCCACCACTTCTTCGGCCGCGCGGCCTCGTGGTAGCCGCAGACGACGCACGACAGGTCGACCCAGACGGGCTTTCCCGTCCGGTTCGCGCGGGACTGCACCAACCAGGCCGGCGGCGACTTCTCGAGCTCGAGCAGCTCGTCGACCGTGAGGCGGGCGGGGATGCCGTGCCGGGCGGCCATCTCGAGGGGGATGTCGAGGCGGAGGGCGGCGTCGCGTCGCGTGATCACGGTGCCCACCCTAACCGGCGTGCTGCTCCGCCCCGTCGAGCACCTTCTCGAAGCAGATCGACTGCGGGATGGTGGTGACGTAGGGCTCGTAGGTGGGGATGCCCGTCCAGCCCGTCTTCTCGTAGAGCGCCACCGCGTCGGGCTGGCGGTCACCGGTCTGCAGGATCATCCGCGGGGCGCCCGCCGCGCGGGCGTCGGCCTCGACGCCGGCCATCAGGAGGCGCCCGATGCCCCGGCCGCGCTGCTCACGGTCGACGATGACGCGCTTCACCTCCCATTCGCCGCCCCGGTCGTAGAGGGCGGCGTGGCCGAGGGCCGTGCCGTCGGGGTCGACCACGAGGAGGGTGGCGCGGACCTTGTCGGGGTGCACGAGGAGCGCGGCGTCCCGCGCGGCGACGACGTCGTCGGGGTCGGGCTCGCGGCCCGCGCTGTAGACCGCCGACATCTCGGCGTCCATGCGGGCGCGGAGCTCGACGGCCCGGGGGTCGTGCCACTCGACGTGCTCGAGGTGGACGGGGGGCAGGGCGGGAGCGTTCGACACCCGTCGATCTTGCCACTCCCCCCGGGTCCCCCGGCACGGCACGTGTCGACGGCGACGCCGTCGACCGCGGCCGGGACCCGCTAGCGGAGGCTGACGCCCCGCGCCGCCATGAAGGGCACCGGGTTCGTCGAGGCGCCCGAGACGCGGGTCTCGAAGTGCAGGTGGCAGCCGGTCGAGTTGCCCGTCGAGCCGACGAGGGCGATCAGCTGGCCGGCGACGACCGACTGGCCCTTCGACACGCGGATGCCGCCGTTCACGATGTGGCCGTAGGCCGTGCTCAGCCCACCGGCGTGCGCGATCCGCACGTAGTTGCCGTAGCCGCCGTACGAGCCGGCGTAGTCGACGGTGCCGGAGGAGGCCGCGTAGATGGGCGAGCCGCAGCCCGGGGCGAGGTCGACGCCGTCGTGGTTCGTGTAGATGCCGGTGACGGGGTTGACCCGCATGCCGTAGCCGCTCGAGATGCCGCCGCCGCTCGGGCGCACCCAGGCCGCGCCGGACGGGGAGGGGGCCGGGGCGACGACCCCGGGCGAGCTCGGCGCGGGCGCCGGAGCGGAGGGAGCCGGCCGGGCAGCCGCGGCGGCGGCCGCCGCCGCGGCGGCCGCGGCGCGCTGCTGGCGGAGGGCCTCGGCCTGGCGCGCGGCCTCGGCCTGACGCGCGGCCTCCTCGGCGGCGAGGCGGGCCTTCTCGGCCTCGACCCCGGCCTGGTACTGCTGCTCGGTGACCGCGGTCTCCGACTGCAGGGCGGCGAGCTGCGCCTGGAGGCGGCCCTCGTTCTCCTGCTGGGCGGTGACGGCCGCGGCGGCGGCGTCGGACGCGGTCTGCGCCTCCGCCATGGAGGCCTCGGCGGCGTCGCGGAGGCCGTCGAGCGCCTCCTTGGCGACGCCGGCCTGGTCGGTCAGCGACTGCACGACGTTGCGGTCGGAGACGGCCTGGGCGCGGATGCCCTCGGCCTGCTCCGTGATCTTGCTCATCGCGCCGAGGCGGTAGAGGAGGTCGTCGGCGCCCTGGGCGTCGGCGGCGAGCTGGGTCGAGACGTCTCCGCCGCCCGTCCGGGCGAGCTGCGCGGCGACCTGGCCGGCACGCTTCTGGCTCTCGTCGGCGACGGCCTTCTTCTCGGCGACCTGGGCCTCGAGCTCGGCGAGCTTGGCGGCCTCGGCGTCGACGGACTCCTGCGCGGCCTGGAAGGCGGCACCCAGGCGGTCGGCCTCGGCCTGCGCGTCGGCGGCGGCGGTCTGGAGCCCGGTCAGCAGGCCCTGGAGCTCCGTGATCTGCGCCTGCTTCGTGCTCTCGTTCGCGCGGGCCGCCGTCACGTCGTCCCAGCTGGGGTACGACGCCGCACGGGCGGGCGAGCCACCGACCACCACGCCCGCGACGACGATGGCGAGGGCCACCAGGAGCGTCGAGACAGCGACGAGTGCGCTGCGGGCGGACGGGACGGAGACGGCGTGGCTCACGGAGGCGGTACCTAACTGGAGGAGGGACGCCGGTCTCCGCACCTCGTGGGCGCGTCCTCCCGGCCGGGGAACTCCTCCACCCTAGGTGCGCGACCGGCGAGGGTAAACCCGTCGGGCCCGATGCCTGTGGATGGATCTGTCCCCAGTTGAGGGTGCACAGGGGGCCTCACGAGTCACACGAGTCACACCGGCACCGCGTCTTGTCGCCCGGGGGCGCCGTCGCCGAAGGCGGTGTTGAGACGGTGCAGCGACGCGGCGAGCTGCTCCACCTCGTCCGCCCGCCAGCTGTCCAGGCGCTCGGCGAGGGCGGCGCGGTTGGCGTCGACGGACCGCGCGAGCAGCTCGTCGCCGCGGGGGGTGAGCGCGAGCACCTGGCCGCGGCGTGTCTCCGCCGACCCGGCCGGCGCCTCCTCGCCCACCGTCGTCACGAGCCCGAGCTCGACCAGGCCCGCGAGCTGACGCGACACGGTCGACCGGTTCAGCGAGAAGTCGGCGGCGATGTCGATCGCCCGACAGCCCGGGTGCGAGGCGATGAAGGTCACGAGCGAGTGCTCGACGAACGAGAGGGGGGCGCTGCGGGCACGGGCTCGCGCCACCGCCCGGCGGGAGACCCGCTCGAGCTCGGCGTAGACGGCGTCGATGCCGGTGGTCTGGTCGTCGGCTTGCACGCCCCGAGCCTACGAGGGCGAGCCCGTGCACGACGAGCTGGCACCGCGCGCGCTCGAGGGCTAGAGTGTGTTGCATGGTGCAACACAAACACTCCCCCTCGACCACGACCGCTCCGACCGCGAGCGCCGCCCCGGCGGCGGGCCGCCGCCCGCGCCTCGACCCCCGGTTCTGGCGAGGGCTCGGCCTGCACCTCCTCATCCCCCTCTTCCTCGCCGCGGGGATGGCCCTGGCCTACCTCGGAGCGTTCGGCCACCCCGCGCCCCACCACCTGCCCGTCGCCGTCGTGGGCACCACCGCCGAGGCCGAGGTCTTCGCCCAGACCCTCAACGACCGGGCGCCTGACGCCCTCGACGTCCGCACGGTCGCCGACGAGGGCGCCGCCCGGGGCCTCGTCGCCGACCGGGAGGTCGTCGCCGCCTACGAGGCGACCGCGGACGACGCCACCCTCTTCGTCTCGAGCGCCGCGAGCGACACGACGGCGTCCGTCGTGCAGAAGGTCTTCCTGCCCGTGGCGTACCAGCAGCAGCTGCCGCTGCAGGTCGAGGACGTCGTGCCCTCGGGCGAGGGCGACCCCACGGGCCAGGGCCTCTTCTTCCTGCTCGTCGCGCTCAGCGTCGGCGGGTACGCGAGCGCGGCGGCGATCTCGGCGGTCGTCGCTCCGGCCCGCACGCGCCTGGCCGCCCGCCTCGGCATCGCCGTCGTCACCGCCGCCGTCGTGGCTGCGATCGGCACCGTCGTCGTCGGGCCGGTCTACGGCATCGTCGACCACGCCCTCGGCCAGCTGTGGCTGCTCAGCTGGCTGTACGTCTCGACGATCGTCGTCATCGGCGTCGGCCTGCACCCGCTGCTCCGGCACTGGACCACGCCCGTGCTCACGATGCTCTTCGTGATGCTCAACTTCACCAGCTCGGGCGGGGTGTTCGCCGCCGGCCTCGTGCCGCCGTTCTTCGCCGCGCTCAGCAGCTTCTGGAACGGCGCCGCGTGGCTGCACGCGACGCAGACCGTCGTCTACTTCGCCGGCCAGGGCATCGGCCGCGACGTGCTCGTGCTCGCCCTCTGGCTGGTCGCCGGCCTGCTCGTGGCCGGGCTCGTGCACCTCGGCAGCGTCCGCCGCACGCGGCTGGCCGACGAGCTCGCGCCCGTGACGGAGGAGGACGAGGTGGTCGCCGCCTAGGCGACCCCCGCCCTACGGTCGGGCAGCGGCGTCGGCGACGTCGGCCGGGGCCTCGCCCGTCGGGTCGTCGGCCGTCGGGTCGTCGAGGTCGGCGCCGCCGAGGGGCGTGCCCTCCCACGAGACGAGGCGGAAGCCGTCGGTCGTGGTGCCCTCGACGACGACCACGCCCGTGTTCGAGAGGTCGTGGTCACGGACGAACGTGCCGCCCGCCCCCGCCACCCGGCAGCCGACCCAGCCGCGCACGGCCGCGCCGTGGCTCACCACGGCCACCGTGTCGTGGCCGTCGGCCGTCGCGCGCTCGATCGCCGCGTCGTAGCGGGCCAGGAACTCGTGGCCGCTCTCGGCCCCGGGCATCCGTGCGTCGCGGTCGCCGACGACCCACCGGGCGACCGTGCCCATGTAGGCGGCACCCGCACCGGGGTCGGCGCGCATCTCGAGGTCGCCCGCGACGACCTCACGGAGGCCGTCGAGCACGACGGGCTCGAGGCCCCGCGCCGCGGCCAGGGGCGCCGCCGTCAGCTGGGTGCGCACGAGCGTGCTGACGAACAGCGCGCCGATCGTCTCCGCCGCGAGCGCGGCCGGCAGGGCCTCCGCCTGGCGCAGGCCCAGGTCGGTCAGGCGGGCGCCGGGCGCGGTCGTGCCGAGGGCGCCGATGACGTTGTCGGGGGTCTGGCCGTGTCGGATCAGGAGCAGTCGCATGATGCGCCCAGCCTACGAGAGGCCCCCGACGCCGAGCTCCGGGCGCAGGCCCGGCCCCGGGCCCGCACCGGCGTCCGCGACGACGACCAGGTCGGCCGACGCCCGTCCGGCGCGCACCAGCCGGGCGTTGCCCTCGTCGGGGCCGGTCGCCCACGCGAGCGCTGCCTCCTCGTCCTTGCCGAAGCGCACGTGCCGGGCGACGAGCCGCCGCAGGCGCTCCGCCGGGTCGACCTCGACGAACCACGTCTCGTGCAGGGCGGCGCGGGCCGCCGTCCACGGCTCGGCGTCCACGAGGAGGTAGTTGCCCTCGGTGACGACCACCTCGACCTCGGGCGCGACGGCGATCGAGCCGGCCACCGCCTCCTCGAGGTCGCGGTCGAAGTCGGGTGCCCAGACCGGGCGCGGCCCCGGCGCCGCGAGGCGCCCCAGCAGCGCGACGTAGCCGTCGGCGTCGAAGGTGTCGGGGGCGCCCTTGCGGTCGCGGCGCCCGAGGCGGTCGAGCTCGACGTTCGCGAGGTGGAAGCCGTCCATCGGCACGACGACGGCGCTCAGCCCCGCGGCCGCGAGCGCGACGACGAGCTGGCCCGCCAGGGTGCTCTTGCCCGCGCCGGGCTCGCCCGCCAGCCCGACGACGGTGCGGCGCCGGCCGGAGGCGCGGTGCCGGTCGACGAGGCCGGTCGCGGCCTCGCTCGCCCGCGTCGCGCCCGCCGTCACGGCCTCAGAGGCCCTTCGCGGCGGCGGCCCGGTCGCGGCGTCCGGCCAGGGCCTTGCGCAGCACGGTGACGACGATCGGCATCACCGACACGACCACGAGCACGATCGCCCAGACGTCGACGTGGTCGCGGATGATCGGCACCCCGCCGAGCAGCGAGCCGAGCACCACCATGCCGACCGCCCAGAGGAAGGCGCCCACGACGTTGAAGACGACGAACTTGCGGTAGGTGTAGCCCGCGGTGCCGGCGGCCAGGGGCACGTAGGTGCGGACGATCGGCACGAAGCGGCCGAGGATGAGCGAGACGCCGCCGTACTTGGCGAAGAACGCCTCGGCCTTCTCGAGGTGCGCGGTCTTCAGCACGCGTGCGTCGGGGCGGAACCACCGGCGCCCGAAGGTGTGGCCGAGGAAGAAGCCGACCTGGTCGCCGAGGAAGGCCGCGACGAAGGCGCAGAGCGCGATCACCCACACCTCGAGGCCGAGCGGCTCGTGCAGCAGGCCGGCCGTGAACAGGAGGGAGTCGCCGGGCAGGAAGGGGAAGAGCACGCCCGACTCGATGAAGATCATCAGCGAGATGCCGGCGAGCGCCCACGGCCCGAGGGCGGGCAGCAGCGCCTCGGGGTCGAAGAGGAGGAACCCCCCGGAGGCGGCGGGCAGGGAGGCGAGGAGCACGTCGGTCGTCACCGGAGGACTGTAACAAGGTCGGCGGGCACGACCGGTCCTCCCCCGCGCAGCGCAGCCGGGCCCGCTCCGCCTCGTCCGGTCGGCGGATGCCGCCGGGGCGCCCGCGGCCCTATCGTCGGTCGAGGACCGCCGTGCGACCGCGCGGGGGCGGCGCTGCGGCGCCGGACGGCCCCGGGGAGGAACCCACCACATGATCGAAGCTCGGCACCTGACCAAGAGGTACGGCCAGAAGGTCGCCCTCGACGACGTGTCGTTCACCGTGAGGCCGGGCATCGTGACCGGCTTCCTCGGCCCGAACGGCGCGGGCAAGTCGACGACGATGCGCATGGTGGTCGGCCTCGACCGCCCCAGCTCCGGCTCGGTGACGGTGAACGGCCGCCCCTACGCCGAGCACCGGGCTCCCCTCCGCGAGGTGGGCGTGCTGCTCGACGCGAAGGCCGTGCACCGCGGGCGCAGCGCCTCCGAGCACCTCCACGCGATGGCGGCGACCCACGGCATCGGCCGCTCGCGCGTCGCGGAGGTCATCGCCCTCACGGGGCTCGAGCCCGTCGCGAAGAAGCGCGTCGGCGGGTTCTCGCTCGGCATGGGCCAGCGTCTCGGCATCGCCGCGGCGCTGCTCGGCGACCCGGCCACCCTGATCTTCGACGAGCCGGTCAACGGCCTCGACCCCGAGGGCGTCGTCTGGGTCCGCACCCTGGCCCGCCACCTCGCCGCCGAGGGGCGCACGGTCTTCCTCTCGTCGCACCTGATGAGCGAGATGGCCCAGACCGCCGACCACCTGATCGTTCTCGGCCGCGGCCGCGTGCTCGCCGACGCCCCCGTCAGCGAGGTGATCGCCCAGGCCTCGGGCGACGGGGTGCGCGTGCGCAGCCCGCACCTGCCCCAGCTCGTCGAGCTGGTCCGCGCCGAGCACGGCGTCGAGCCGGTCACGGCCGACGACGGCTCGCTCGAGCTGCCCGGCGTCACCGCGGCCCGGGTCGGCGAGCTCGCCGCCTCGCGCGGCATCGTCCTGCACGAGCTGACCCCGGTGGTGCGCTCGCTGGAGGAGGCCTACATGTCGCTCACCCAGGACTCCGTCGAGTACCACGCGGGCGGCGCCGCCGCCGCGACCCCCGCCTCCCCCGCCGCGGCCGAGAAGGCCGCCACGACCCCCGGAGCCTCGCGATGACCGCCGCCGCCCCCACCCGACGCTCCGCCCACGGCCACTCGGTCGGGCCCGGCGTGACCTTCGCCCACGTCGTCGCCTCCGAGTGGATCAAGCTCCGCAGCCTGCGCTCGACCGCGTGGTGCTTCGCCGTCATCGTCGTGATCGTCGTCGGGTTCGGCGCACTGTTCGCCTCCGTCGCCAGCGGCTTCGAGGGCATGGAGGCGACGGCCGAGCAGCAGCAGGCGCTCGGCGTGCAGGTCATCACGATCGGCGTCGCCTTCGCCCAGCTCGTCGCCGCGGTGCTCGGCGCCCTCGTCATCACCGGCGAGTACGGCACCGGCATGATCCGTTCCACCTTCACCGCCGTGCCCCGGCGCACGCCCGCGCTCGTTGCCAAGGTGCTCATCGTCGGCGTCAGCACCTTCGTCGTCTCCGGCCTCGCCCTGGTCGTCGCCGCGCTCGTCTGCACGCCCCTGCTCTCGTCGTCGACGGGCATCGAGCTCGACCTCGGCGACACCGGCCTGTGGTGGTCGCTCGTCGGCGCCGCCGCCAGCGTCGCGATGATCGCGATGATCTCGTTCGGGCTGGGCGCGGTCATCCGCAACGGGGCCGGCGGCATCGCGGCGTCGATCGGCCTGGTCTTCGTGCTGCCGATCATCTTCACGATCGGCATGGCCGTGATCTCCGAGCCGTGGATCTACACGCTCTACGAGTTCACCCCGCCCCAGGCCGCGACCCGCGTCTTCGAGTACCAGGTCGAGGGGTCGTCGATGCTGACCCCGCCGACGGTCGACGACGCCGTGGTGCTGACGCCGTGGCAGGCCCTCGGCGTGCTCGCCGGCTGGGTCGTCGCTCTGTTCGTCGTCGCGGTCGCCGCGGTGAAGCGCCGCGACGTCTGACGCCGCCGCCGCTCGGCCACGGAGCCCGCCGGCCGCCCCTCGGGGCGGCTCGCGGGCTCCCGGCACATCCAGGGGCGATCCGCGGGAATGATCCAGGCGGGCGGGGCCTTCTCCCCGGAGCGTCTCGACGGTGAGGTCGCCTCCCGCCATCCGCCCTCGTTCCCCAGGAGCACCGCCATGACGAGCGACACCGCCCGCCCCACGACCGCCGCCCCCGCCGGCGCGGCCGGCGCCGACGACGGCCCCGACGCGGCGACCGCCGCCCGCAACAAGCTGGTCATCGGGCTGCTGCTCGTCTCGGCCTTCGTCGTCATCCTCAACGAGACGATCATGGGCGTGGCGCTGCCGAGCCTCACGCGCGACCTCGACATCACCGTCACGGCCGGCCAGTGGCTCACCACCGGCTTCATGCTGACGATGGCCGTCGTCATCCCGATCACGGGCTTCCTGCTCCAGCGCTTCGACACGCGCCCGGTCTTCATCACCGCCATGAGCCTGTTCAGCCTCGGCACGGCCATCTCGGCGATCGCGCCCGGCTTCAGCGTGCTGCTGATCGGCCGCGTGGTGCAGGCGTCGGGAACGGCGATCATGATGCCGCTGCTGATGACGACCGTCCTGACCCTCGTGCCGCCGGCGACCCGCGGCCGCACGATGGGCAACATATCGATCGTCATCTCGGTGGCCCCGGCCATCGGCCCGACCATCTCCGGCCTCATCCTCAGCGTCCTCGAGTGGCGCTTCATGTTCATCCTGGTGCTGCCGATCGCCCTCGCGGCGCTCGCCCTCGGGGCCGTCCGCGTCAAGAACGTGACGACGCCCACCAAGGTGCCCCTCGACGTGCTGTCGGTCATCCTCTCCGCGTTCGCCTTCGGCGGCGTCGTCTACGGCCTCAGCACCTTCGGCGAGGGCGCCGAGGCCGCCGTGCCGGCGTGGGTCCCGCTCGCGGTCGGCGTCGTGGCCCTCGTCGCGTTCGTGCTGCGCCAGCGCGCGCTGCAGCGCACCGACACGGCGCTCCTCGACCTCCGCACCTTCGCCTCCCGCACCTTCACGATGTCGACCCTGGTGCTCGGCATCGGCATGATCGCCCTGTTCGGCACGCTGATCGTCCTGCCGATCTACCTCCAGAACGTGCACGGCCTCGACCCCCTCGCGACCGGCCTGCTGCTCCTGCCCGGCGGGCTCGTCCAGGGCCTCCTGTCGCCGATCGTCGGCCGCCTCTTCGACAAGTACGGCCCGACCGTCCTGCTCGTGCCCGGCACCGCCCTGGTCAGCGCCGTGCTGTGGTTCCTGTCGACGGTCTCCGAGTCGACGCCGATCCCGATGGTGCTCGGGGCGCACGTGGCGCTGAGCATCGGCCTCGCCCTGATGTTCACGCCGCTCTTCACGTCGGGCCTCGGCTCGCTGCCGGGGCGTCTGTACTCGCACGGCAGCGCGGTCGTCGGCACGGTGCAGCAGGTCGCCGGCGCCGCCGGCACGGCCGTGTTCGTCACCGTGATGACCCTCGCCGCGACCACGGCCGCCTCCGGCGGCGCGGGCGACGTCGCCGCCGCCAGCAGCGGCGTGCGGGCGGCCTTCCTCGTCGGCGCGGTCATCTCGGTGTTCGCCGTGGTCGGCTCGTTCTTCGTCCGCCGGCCGCCGGTGGTCGAGGGCGCCGAGAAGGTGGTCGCGCACTAGGCGACCCTCCTCGGGGAGGGCACCGCGCCTCCCCCGGGCCGGCCCTCCCGTGGCTGGCTCCGCCCCCTGACGCCTGCGCGCGCGACCCCGTGTCGAGCGTTCAGGCGTCAGCGGCGTCCGGGGGGTCGTCACCGCTCCGCCGAGCCGGTCGCCCCTGAACGCTCGACGCCTCGGCCGCCACCCCCTCCGGGGCACCGGTCGCGGGCCCCGGGCGGGGAGTAGCTTCGACCGGTCGCGGCCCGTGCAGAGGCTGCACTCCTGCAGCGTCTGCACTCCCCGACCGGCCGACGGCACCTGCGCCGCGGCCGCTCCGCACGTCGAGCGCAGCACCCGGGGAGGCACCCATGTCGAACACGCCCACCACCGCCGAGGGGGCGACCGGGGCTCCCCGGCGCAGCCTCGTCCCGGCCCGGATGGACCGGCTGCCGTGGACCCGCTTCCACTGGACGATCGTCGTCGGCCTCGGCTTCTCGTGGGTGCTCGACGGCCTCGAGATCCAGATCGTCGCCTCCGCCGGCTTCCAGGCCGACCTCGGCCTCACGGCCGCGCAGGTCGGCTACCTCGGCACGATCTACCTGCTCGGCCAGGTCGCCGGCGCCCTGATCTTCGGGCGCATGAGCGACACGCTCGGCCGCAAGAAGCTCTTCATCCTCACGTTGGCGATCTACCTCGTCGCCAGCGGCCTCGCCGGGCTCTCGCCGAACTTCGCCTTCCTGGCCGTGTTCCGCTTCATCGCCGGCATGGGCATCGGCGGCGAGTACGCCGCGATCAACTCGGCCATCGACGAGATCATCCCGTCGCGCTACCGCGGCCGCGTCGACATCGCGATCAACGGCACGTACTGGGGCGGTGCGGCCCTCGGCTCGGCCGCCAACCTCTTCCTGCTGAACACCGACTACTTCGCCGAGGACGTCGGCTGGCGCATCGGCTTCTTCATCGGCCCGGTGCTCGGGCTGATCATCATCTACCTGCGCCGGCACATCCCCGAGAGCCCGCGCTGGCTGATGACCCACGGTCGTGAGGAGGAGGCCGAGGCCACCGTCACCGACATCGAGAAGAGGGTGGAGGCGGAGGGCCGGCACCTGGAGCCCGTCAGCGACGACCAGGCGCTCGAGATCGCCGGCGACGGCCGGATCCCGTTCAGCGTGATCTTCCGCACCCTGGTGAAGGACTACCCGAAGCGCACCCTCGTCGCTGCGACGATGATGATCACGCAGTCGTTCCTCTACAACGCGATCTTCTTCACCTACGCCCTGGTGCTGCAGAACTTCTACGGCACCGACCCGGCGTCGACGCAGTACTTCTTCTTCCCGTTCGCGATCGGCAACCTGCTCGGCCCGCTGCTGCTCGGCCACCTCTTCGACACCTGGGGCCGCCGGCAGATGATCTTCCTCACCTACGGCGTCTCGGCCGTGGTGCTGGCCGTGTCGGCCGTGCTCTTCCACATGGACGTGCTGAGCGCGACGACCCAGACGGTCTTCTGGTGCGTGTCGTTCTTCTTCGCGTCGGCGGGCGCCTCCTCGGCGTACCTCACGGTGAGCGAGATCTTCCCGCTCGAGCTGCGCGGCCAGGTCATCGGCTACTTCTTCGCGCTCGGCCAGATCGCGGGCGCGGTCGCCCCGACGCTCTACGGCGCCCTGATCGGCGACGGCACCGACCGGGGGCCGCTGACCTTCGGCTACTTCCTCGGCGCGGGCATCATGCTGGTCGGCGGCGTCATCGCGTTCGTCTTCGGCGTGGCCGCCGAACGGAAGTCGCTCGAGGCGATCACCAGCCCGCTGTCGGTGGTGAAGCCCCGGTCGTGAGGCCGGGCCGGTCGTGAGGCC
>Ga0308160_10001095_pt1 | contig 41125 bp, 42 predicted proteins | sample PhyFR1_FD_201036 | JGI IMG/M metagenome (GOLD analysis project Ga0308160, IMG submission 201036) | Phyllosphere microbial communities from UC Gill Tract Community Farm, Albany, California, United States - DLSLF.R1 | ecosystem: Host-associated > Plants > Phyllosphere > Unclassified | place: USA... | reverse complement strand
ACCCTGCTTCGGAGCCTCATCAGTTAGCTCTCAGATTATGCACGTTCGGTCGGACATAGCGTTACACATGCACACAAATCCCCAGGAAAGCCAGATCTTGGGCTGATCTGGGCGACTTTTGGGAACTTAGCTCTCAAGAACATGTATCTTGGGTGCGTTACCGCGTTACCTATGTACGGAGACCCCTGCGTTACCGTTACCTGGCCATACATCTCACCGTGTGCGTACAGTAACTGGTCAGGTTCCGAAGCGTCGCTCGAGCTTGATGGGCTCATAACCTGTTGAGTCAATGAAGGGTGGATGGACCTCGACTCAGCCAAGACTGGGACGGAGGTGCGGACGCCCGAGCCCGCGGTCCCTCGCCCGCTCAGACGTGGTCAGGCAGAGCTCTTTGCAAGCCCCCCCCCCCCCTCTTCTTCCTTTGCCTCCTGGCTCTATGAATGCAATCCCTCTGCAACCTGTCTAAGTCTAGAGTGTGAAGATGAGGGCAAAAGCACCAGATGTCTGAGGCCGGGTAGGGAGGGGGATTGTGTCCGTGACTGAAGGAGGTCGACGCGAGAGGGCAACAAAGGAGGACGCGCCCTGCGAAGCGAAGATAGTTGAATCGATACCTGATTCTCACCTGGCGCAGCGCGCCCTCGCCCACCCGTCCGGGCTGGCACACGCGCGCGCGCTCGGACGGAGCGCCAGCCCAAGATCGCTCACTCGCTTGCTCCTCCTTCCTCCTCTTCAAACTCCTGATCAGCTCTCTACAGGTCCGTCTTTGCGACACGCGTGGACGACAGGGTTGCTTCCAGCTCGAGCTTCGGCCCGAATGACCCTGCCACCCTCTCCGCCGCCCGTTCTGACCCCATCGCGCGCCCTTGTGCTCCAACTTTTGCCCCGCCGCCGCCGTCGCCGCCTCGAACCTCTCGCCATTGAACACCCCTCCCTACCCGACCATCTCTAACCATCCGCCGCCAACCACCCTTCGGCATAGGACTCCTCAGTCTCTCCTTGACGTGCGTCCAAGCCTGCATCATCTTCGCCGCTGCTGCCGGGAGCTCAGCCCTGACCGCCTCGCCTTCCATCCACCGCGTGTCGCATCTCGACTCGAACGCCGTTCGATCTCCCGGACCTCCGAAACCGACGTGCACTTGCCGCCCCTTCCAACCGTGCCCTCCTGCAGAGCTTCTGTATCGGTCTCCTTATCGTCCCAGCTTGGGTTCGACCTCCACCATGACCGACATCTTCCCCATCGCCATCCTCATCGGTCCGTCCGCCTGCCGACTCGGTGGCCGGCTGCTTGCAGCGAGCTCCTGCCCTTGACCTGACGCGACGTCTGCCTCCCTTTGTTCCACGCGCCCCGACAGATGAGCTCAAGTCGGACGACGTCTCGCTCCGCCTGACTTCGATCCGGCGGCTCTCGACGATCGCCCTCGCTCTCGGCCCGCAGCGGACGCGCGAGGAGCTCATCCCTTTCCTGCAGGACCAGCTCGACGACGAGGACGAGATCCTGCTCGCGCTGGCCGAGGAGCTTGGCGAGTTCGGCGAGTTCGTCGGCGGTCGCGAATATGCGCATCTCGTCCTCGGCCCGCTCGAAAACCTGGCCGCCGTCGAGGAGACGCTCGTCCGCGAGAAGGTGCGGCCGAGCTGCGCCGTCGCTGTTGTCGCCGTGGTTGGGGTGCTCTCGGTTGACGAACGTTCCGTCGGCCTGTCGTCGCTCGTCCTCTTCCTTCCAGGCCTCCGACTCCTTGACGAAGATTGCGGTCCAGCTCTCGCCGGCGCAGCTGACCGAGCACTACCTGCCGCTCCTCAAGCGGCTTTCGACCGGCGACTGGTTCACGTCGCGCACCTCGGCCTGCGCCCTCTTTGCGCCCGTCTACCCAAACGCGACCGACGCCGGCAAAGAGGAGATGCGGCGTCTCTTCGCCGGCCTCGGCGGCGACGACACTCCCATGGTCCGCCGGGCGTCTGCCAAAAACCTCGGCGTGCGTTGCGAGCCGCTTTGCCCGCCAGGCCGTGGATCTGCCTTGCGCCCGGATGGCTGACCTCGCTACGCTCTTGCCCTATTGCTCGTCCAGCCGTACGCCAAGTGCTTCACGAGCGCCCACGCCCTTCTCCTCTCGGACGTCATCCCGCTCTACCGCAAGCTCTCGTCGGACGACCAGGACTCGGTCCGGCTCCTGACGGTGCCCGCCCTGATCGCCATCGCCGAGCAGATGAGCCCGGAAGAGGTTGGCGAGTACTTGCTGCCGACGCTCCGCTCTGCCTTCACCGACAAGAGTTGGCGGGTGCGCTACATGGTCGGCAACGAGTTTGTCGCGGTGCGTCGAGCTCTATCTCGCGTTCTCACCCACGTCGCGTAGCGAGCTGACCTCGGCTCCTACCTCTCCCCCCCCCCACCCTCTCACAGCTGGCTAAGGCGGTCGGCGAGGACATCCGGCGGGAAGAGATGATCCAGGCCTTTGTCAGCCTGCTCAAGGACAACGAGGCCGAGGTTCGGACGGCTGCTGCCTCGCAGATCCCTGGTGCGTCTGCGTGCTCCCGGTGCTGCGGGCTGGGCTCCTCGCTGACCCTCGTCCGACCCCAGGCTTCGCAACGCTTCTGGACCGCGAGGTCGTCCTCGCTCGGGTACTGCCTTGCGTCCGGGACCTCGCCGCCGACGCTTCGCCGCACGTCAAGGCTGCGCTCGGAGCTCAGATCAGCGGCCTGGCTCCGCTGCTCGGCAAGGAGGCGACAATCGAGCACCTCCTCCCCCTCTTCCTCAAGCTGCTGAAGGACGACCAGAGCGATGTCCGGCTCCAGCTGATTGGCAAGCTCGAGCTCGTCAACGACGTCATCGGTATTGATCTGCTCTCGCAATCGCTCCTGCCGGCCATCATCGACCTCGCCGAGGACAAGCAGTGGCGCGTGCGGCAGGCCATCATCGAGTACATCCCGCTGCTCGCGACCCAGCTCGGCGTTCAGTTCTTCGACGACAAGCTCGGCAACCTGTGCATGAGCTGGCTCGGCGACAACGTCTTCAGCATCCGAGAGAGCGCGACCATCAACCTCAAGAAGCTGACCGAGGTCTTTGGCGTCGAGTGGGCCGGCCGGACCATCATCCCGCAAGTGCTCGCGATGGGCTCGCACCCAAACTACCTTTACCGGATGACGACGATCCTCGCGATCTCGGTGCGTCTGCGGCCCTCGATTCTCCCGGGCCAGTCATTCGTGTGCAAGGGCCTTTGATCGCTGACTGTGCTCCCATCCCGCCCCCGCAGACCATCACGCCCGTGCTCGACCTCGCAACGATCCGCGACTCGGTCCTCGACACGGCGCTCAACCTCGTGTCGGACCCGATCCCCAACATCCGCTTCAACGTCGCCAAGGCGCTCGAGACGATCGCCGTCACCGCGTCGACAGACGCCGAGGGCCAGGAGCTTGCCGCGCGCAAGGTCGTGCCCGCGCTTGAGAAGCTCGCCGGCGATAGCGACCCGGACGTCCGTTGTGCGTGACAGGCTGCCGACATCCCCCTGCCCAGGCGAGCCCGTGACTGAATCTCCCACAACCTTCTTCCTCCCCTTAGTCTTCGCCGCACGCGCACTGGAGAAGACGACCGGCGTTGAGCCGATGAGTGGTGAGTGAGGCGCTCGACCTGGTCTGCGATCTGTCTGGTCGCTGAGCTGCCGAACTGTCCGCGTCAGTCTCATAGTCGACTAGCCTCGTCGTCTTGCCTGCCGCTGCTCGTGCCATCGCACGACCTCCCGGCCTGGTTTCTGGGCCTCGGAACAGGCCCTGCCTCCCTTGCATGGGACTGGCATGTGCCTCGGTCCTCCGCCCGCGCCGTCTTTCCCTCCCCTCGCTCTCCCTGCATAACGCCCGTTTCCACCCCTGCCCCGTGCGAGTCGGTTGTACCACGCCCTCGTCTCTGCCCTTCCCTCTGAATCCTTCACGCCCCCTCCTCCAATCCCAGTTACCCAATCGCCCCTATCTGCTGAGCGGTCTCGGCACGTATATGAGCTGAATGCAAAACAAGTCCTCTTCTTGTCGGCGGGCGAGCGATGAAGACGCGCTCGGTCTTGAGTGCAGGTGGGCTGGCTGGACGACGACGCGAGGTCGCTCGTCATCCGTCGGGCGGCCGTCCCGGCGCCGCGCTGCTGGTGCGAAAGCGGCCGCCTCGCCCGACCGACCACCGACCACCATCTCTTTCAACACTACCAGCAGACGACCCTCCTGTTCTCGATGCTCGCCCTTACCACCGCCCGCACCTCGCTGCGCCAGTCGTCTGCCAGCCTCGGCCGGCGCTCGTACGCCCAGGTCGACACCCGGAGCTTCTACACCAAGTACGGCGCCTGGCTCGTGCGTCACCTCACTTGCTAGACGCTGCTCGCCGCACCCTCGTCCGCTTTACATTCGACTCGCTGACACCTGCTGCCCCTGTGCGAACACCCTTATGTCGTCTGCGAGTAGCTCGGCGCCGGAGCCATTGCGTCGACCGCCGTATGTCGCATTAAGTCGCTCCCTTTCCACCAGCGGCATGCCGGCTGACCTCTTGCTGCTCGGCTCCGCACGCAGCTCATCATCGTCACGAAGCCCAAGCCCAAGGGTGCCGTCCCTTCGGCCGGCTCGGGCGCCGATGTCATGGGCGCCTCGCCCGACGGCAAGCAGACGCGTGCGTCCGACCAGAGCGTCGGCTGCAGACGCCTCGATCAGCACTGGGTGCTGTGCGACAGGCCGAACGCTGACCTGCTCATTCCTGCCCCCTCCTGACCCGCAGCTCCCCCTCGCTACTCCAAGTGATCGGCCAGACAGCAAACTGTATCATGCTAGTAGCTCGCACCCATCGATCGGATGGGATCTCCTGAGATGCGTCCGGCTTGAGCGCTGGAAGAGCAGCATGGCGCCGCACCGAGAGTGTCCTCCTCGTCCTCGTCGTCGTCATCGTCAGCCGATGGGCCTCTCCTGGCCCGCTTGGCCTGCTGGGCGACGACGCCGCCGAGCGCGTCGTCCTCCCACTCCTTCCAACCGGTGAGGACGCCGTTGATCTCCTCGCGGACCTGGCCCATGACCTCGAGCAGCGGGCCGTAGAGCGATGTCGGCTCGGCCATCGCCTTGACCTCGGCCTTGGAGCTGAGCGGGTCCGACGGCAGGGCGACGGGCGCGGCCTCCTTGGGCGGCGGCAAGGGGTGCGTCGTCGAGCTCGACAGCGGCAGGTGGGCTGGCGGCGGCAGGGTCGCGGCCGATGGAACCGTCACCGAGAGTGTCGTCTTCCAGGCCGGCGATGGCGAGGAGGCTGAGGATGGTGCGGACATGACTCAGAGACCAATGGCGGCAGAGACGATGATGGCTGGCAGGGACAGAGCTGTCGACGAGGTTGCGAGGAGCTGCTGCTGCTGCCCGCTTGCCTGCCCGCGCGGCGGCGACTTCCAGCGCCGACGTCGTCGTGGCCCGGGACGAGAGCTCGACACCGACCATCCCCTCCGATTCCTTCCCGACCTCCTCCCTTCCTCTCCCTTAGACATCATGGTCTGTTCCAGGCTGTAGCATCAGTCACCTAGAACCGCTCGCTGACTGAATTGTCGCTCCTCGCCAGGCTCGCCGGTACGACAGTGAGCTGCCTTCCATCCGACCTCGACCCTGCGCGCGACCGTCGCGAGATGGTGAGCTGACCAGCCCTGGCGTACCCTCCCTCGCACTTTCCCAGGCAGGACGACGATCTTTTCGCCAGAAGGTGCGCATCCCATCATTATCTCACTGTAGACGGCGGCCCAGGTCGACAAGCCTGGTCGCCGGGACGAGCTCGAGTGCTGATCGACCTCCACGTCCACCGATGCGCAACAGGCCGGCTCTACCAGAGTCAGTCCGCTCGACTATTGCCTTGCTGCACCTCTCGGCCGTCGAGCTGATCGTTTTTCCTTCCGTCTGCTCTTACCGTCTGCGCCCGCTCCAGTCGAGTATGCCATGGAGGCCATCTCGCACGCCGGCTCGGTGCTTGCGATTCTTGCCTCGGACGGCGTTGTGCTCGCCGCTGAGAAGAAGGTGACATCCAAGCTGCTCGACCTCGGCCTCACCAAGGGCGGCGAGGGTGGCGAGGCATGGGCGGCCGGCGGAGAGAAGATCTTCCTGCTCAACAAGTACGTCGACCGATTGGCCGTCTGTTGTTACAGCTGCAGCTCGTTGACGCGCCTTCTCTCTCTCTCTATCTCGTGTCCGCCCTCGTTGCTGCTCGACCCTGCGCCTCTCTCGTGCCACCTGCCCTCCCGGACACTATTTGCGCGTCATCGCCTCGCATGCCATTGCTCGATTTCGCTCTCGCAGCAACACCCTAACCGGCATCGCCGGCTACACGGCCGACGCGACATCACTCATCAACTACGCGCGCACGGCCGCCCAGAACCACCTGCTCAACTACAACGACGACATCCCGGTCGAGGCGCTCGTCCAGAAGCTGTGCGACCTCAAGCAGGGTTACACGCAGCACGGTGGCCTGCGGCCCTTTGGCGTCTCGCTTCTGTACGTCGGCTACGACGAGCTCTACAAGTTCCAGCTCTACCAGAGCGACCCGAGCGGCAACTACTCGGGCTGGAAGGCGACGGCGATCGGCGCCAATAACGGCACGTGAGTGAACTCGCTGATGTTGAGGGCAACCATAGATGGCACTAGCGTCCAGCGGCTGACACGTTCGACCCCTCCCCCCCCCCGCGCCGCACCGCAGCGCGACGAGTCTGCTGAAGCAGGACTACAAGGAGACGATGACGGTCAAGGAGGCGACCGAGCTGTGCCTCAAGGTCATGTCGAAGACGATGGACACGACCAAGCTCGGCTCAGAGAAGCGTGCGTCTGCTTTGTGCGCCACCCTTGACGCCGCACTCATCCTGACTCAAGCTGCTCCTTTCCAATCTCAGTCGAGCTCGCGACGCTTACGCTCAACCCGGAGACGCAGAAGCCGCTGGCCCGCATCTTCTCGGGGCCCGAGGTCGACGGCCTGCTGAAGGACCTCGGTCTCGGCGGCACAAAGGACTCGACGGTCGACGTCGGCGCCGGCACGGGCGGCGCCACCGGCGACGTTGCGATGGCGACGTAGGGTGGCCGAGGCGAGCTCTTTCATGCGCTATCGGATCCTGGGAACTGAGCGCCTGCGAGCGCAAGGGAGCACAAGTGCCTGCGAAGCCGGCGTTGACCTCGACATCCGTAGACCGGCGAGACGGTGGGCGGGAGGCGGCGCTGGCAGGAGATCAATCTCGCCTTTCTTCCCAGTCGTCCAGTATACCTTTCTCCCTCCCGTTCCTCTTCGCCTTCTCCCGCCTGCCGCTACCGACCCAGTTCCGTCGATCCATAAGCCGCCGCGCCACCTTTCTTACACGAGACTTTGAACGCGCAGACTCCTCAATCAAGAAGTCGGCCTCGCAGGTCAGTAGCAGCTCGTCGTCCGACGTCGCTTGAGCGGACTCATGAGCGGGATGTAAAGCGGGGTGGCAGGAGGCCTCTACCAACCTAAGCTCGCTGCCGGCAGAGGCGGCTGACTGGAAACGGCGCGCGCGCGCACCAGTGATCGAGACCGGCTGCGCGCGTCGGAGCTGGGATGGCCACACCTCTCGAGCCATCTTCTCCGAGGTCTTTCGCAAAGAAAGGGCAAGAAAGGAAGAGAAGCGGGCATCATTATCAAGCTCTTAGAACTTGCTGAAGGCCTTAGCAGCCGCGCGGTTCTGTGTTGGGAGAGGCAAAAGGTGTAAGCCTGGGGTTGGCGGACAGGTCGGACCCGGACCTCGGACCCAAATCTCGGACCCAAGTCTCGCCTGGGCCTGTGCCGCGAAGGCGCCGTCGAAGCGGGTGGGAGAGGCGCAGCGAGCCGGCTCGACCGCCTCCTGCCCCTCGCAGGGACCCTCGCCGACTGCCTCGCCGCAGGTCCCCTCCTGAGTCGCTTGTCCCTGGACCCAGTCCTCGCTCCATATCGCCCGCCCGCCTCGCCGTTTGGCTCTTGACCTGCGTTTCTGGTCGGCAGCCAGACACCCCACAGCGAGCACAGACTTGCAAGCGAGTGTAAACTGCGCAGTGCATGCGCTCGCTGCCGCCGACGTGAAAATCCTGCAGCCGCGAGCAGGGCGAACCCTCCAAAGAGCGAGCCACGCACCTTGGCGACGCGGACGACGTTGAAGCGGACCGTCTTCGAGAGAGGGCGGCACTGGCCGACGGTGACGTTGTCGCCGACCTCGACGCGGAAGGCGGGCGAGCAGTGGGCAGCGAGGTTGCGGTGGCGCTTCTCGTACCGCGAGTACTTCGGGATGAAGTGCTGGGGTGCGCGCGAGGCAAGAGATCAGCGCCGGCTCCGCGTCGCGTCGAGTGGCAAGAGCCAGGCCAGCGAGGACGCACGAGGTAGTCGCGGCGGATGATGATGGTGCGGGTCATCTTGCCGGCCGAGACGACCTTGCCGGTGAGGATGCGGCCACGGATCGAGACATCACCAGTGAACGGGCACTTCTTGTCTGCGTCGGGCGAACGAGGAGTGACAGGATCCGGGTCAGCCGGCTGGCCAATGGGGGCGAATGGGACGGCCGCTGCTGCTGGCGCTCATATGCCCCGCCGAGACGCCCGCCAAGATCGGCCCCCTGGGACCAAGGTCGACCGGTCGCCTAGCCGACCAAGGTGCCCTTTGCAGCGAGCACGACGTCCGGCCTGCTCTCGCACAGCACACCCCTGTGCATCCCCGTTCCCGTCCTTCCCTGACGACCCTTCTCTCGCCTCCCCCCAAGCGACGGCGGCAGCGGGGCCAGCAGCAGCCCGAGCAAACGTCGACTCGGACGTACCGATGTAGGTGCCGTTGATGGCCTCGGCGGGGGTCTTGAAGCCGAGTCCGACGTCCTTGTACCAGCGCTGGGACTTGGCCCCGACCTTCTTCAGGCCTACGAGGAGGAAGGGTGCGGACAGAGGCACGGGCGAAGGAGGCGGCCGAGGCGGCGCAAGGTGGGCGGAGCAACAGCACGAGCAGCGGTCGAGCAAGAACGAGCACGACAGCGCAGCCGGACCAAACGGGCATCAAGGAGAGGAGGGAAGGGAAGCGGGCGAGAGAGGCGTCAGCGCCCTGTCGTCCAACAGCTGCCTCGCCGGCCGGCAGCCTGGCTTGGTCGCGCCGAGCACGAGTGGCAGGAGCGCGACGCACCCTTGGCCTTGGTGTTCTGGAAGAGGTGCTGCTTCTGGTAGGCTTTCTCGACTTGCTCCATGTTGGGCGAAAGGTGATCTTGAGACTGGGGAGGATAAAGTCCGGGAGAGGGGGCGAAGGTCCAAGCAAGAGCGCGAGGTTGGTCGGACGGGCGCAGGTCGCAGCGGGGAGGAGCACGCGGGCGGAGCACGAGCACACGGCGGGGGTCGACAGGGAAGCGACGGGTCGATCGGAATGGCGAGAACGGCGGCAGGCAGGGACGGGTGAGGACGACAAGAATGTCAGCGGTCTGTCCTCCTACAGGACGATAGGTCCGACAAGGGTCCGGCTTTCTCACTCACAGGACTGACGACGAGGGCAAGAAGGCGAGCAGGACCGGGAGACAGCTTCGACCAGGTCAGGGCGCGGGCGGGCGGCGGGCGGCGGCGGCGGCGGCGGCGGCGGCCGGCGGCTGAGTGGCAAAGGCCAATGCTGCTATTCTAGAGCTTGGACTATGATTACGTGGCTGCCTTGTTGGCTGAAACCGACCCTTAGAAGATCTCCAGCCTGGGTAATAACCCACTTTGGGTTCAAGCCTCTGCCGGTACCTGGCGCGCGGCGGCGCAGCGGGCCTCAACCGTTCTGGGCTTGCCTGCGCGCGGCGGGCCGGCGGGCGGGCGCGTGCTGGCCGCCGCTGGCTGCCCCGGCCGGGCTGGAGACCGCTTCGCTGTCGTCGCCGCGCCGTCCTGCCTCCCTACCTCTGTCGAGATCATCAAGCAAAGTGAGTCGGCCCTATAGGCACCAGGCCGGCAGCAGCAGCAGCAGCACCCATGTACGACGGAGCGTTTCCGCACAACACGACGAGGAGACCGGTCCGACCTTGCCTGTCTCCTCGGGCTGGAGGGGTCGCCAGCCGTTGCTGTCGCTTCCTCCAGCCCTCAGGCCGGCGAGCTCGCTCCGTGCTGCAGCTGCTGCCGCCGCCAACTTGTGCGCGCGCATTCGCAGCCTCAGCGCGCTGACCATCCGGACCACCCCACCCACTCCCTCCGCCTCCCTTCCCTTCCCGCCTCTGCCAGATGGGACGTTTCATCGAGTACCAGGTCCTTGGCCGCAAGCTGCCCACCGAGGCTGAGCCCGCGCCCAAGGTGCGTCCTCGGTCGCCTGGTCCGCGCTCGCCCCCTTCGCGCGGCAGAGCGCTGAACCTCCCTGCCGCTTCCGCCAGCTCTTCCGCATGCGGATCTTCGCGCCCAACGAGGTTGTCGCCAAGTCGCGCTTCTGGTACTTCCTCCGGCAGCTCCACAAGGTCAAGAAGGCGTCCGGCGAGATCGTTGCCGTCAACGTCATCTCGGAGGCCAAGCCGCTCAAGGTCAAGAACTTTGGCGTCTGGATCCGGTACGACTCGCGCTCGGGCACGCACAACATGTACAAGGAGTACCGCGAGCTCTCGCGCGTCGACGCCGTCGAGGCCCTCTACCAGGACATGGCCGCCCGCCACCGCGCCCGCTTCAGATCGATCCACATCCTCCGTGTCGTCGAGATCGAGAAGACCGCCGACATCAAGCGCCCTTACATCAAGTGCGTCCCCCGCGTCCCGTTCCCGCGCGAGCAGGCCGGCGGGTGTACTGCCGTACGCCCGGTCAACAGGACCCGCCCCGCTGACCCTCCGCTTTCCTTCCGTTCCTCCCTCCCCCTCAGGCAGCTTCTTGTCCCCGGCCTCAAGTTCCCCCTCCCCCACAAGATCACCCGCGCCCGGGGTGTCTTCGCCGCCAACCGTCCGGCCACCTGGGCCTAAGGCACGCGTGCCGAGGGATGACGATGCCTTGTTTGACTCACGGCAGCAGCACCGCGGACCGGCCGGGGCGGCTTGGCTCGAGGGAGGGGAGACACAGCGAGGCCGGGTCGGAGCGGAGGGAGCAGCAGACGGGCGGGTAGAAGGGGTCATCGCACTCGAGCAGACGGGCGAGGGAGACAGCGGCGGGCGGGCGTTGAGGGTGGCAGGTCCGGCGTGCAAGCCCGTTGGTCTGCCGTTCCGGCTTGCTTGAGTGTGCAACCAGAGGCAACCTGCCGACGAGACCCTTCAGACGAAAGAAGTTGTTCCAGAACACATGCACATCTAGCCAGGCACGTCGACCTCACATGCCGCCGACGCCCCAGTCACTGCCTCCGGGCATCATCCTCAGGCCGCCGCCGAGCCCCGTCTCCCGACGGATGGGCTCGGCCGGCCGCCGCTGCTGCATCGCGGCGGCCGCCGTCGGTGTAACTGGCATCGCTGCTGATGCTGCTGTTGTCGTCGCCGCCGTTGACAGAGGGGGGGCGAGCTCGGCGCCGGGGTCGTCGTCGACGGCGTACTCGTCCGCCGGTGCCTCCGGGGCTGCTGCGCCCGCCCCCTTCGAGACGCCCCGGCCGAGGCCGGGCAGGCCGACCGCCCAGAAGCACGGCCAGACAACGCGGTCAACGAGCGCCTGGCGGAGCCGGCTCGCGACGAGCTGCTCAATCTTGGGCAGGTCCTGGAGCTTGGCCCGCGAGCCGAGGAGCGACGTGGTTGAGAGCGCGAGCTCAAAATCTGGATGGAGCGAGAGCCGGAGCGACTGGTGAGGCGTCGGCGAGTCGGCCGACGTCGGCGATGAGAGGAGCTCGACCGTCATCTGGGAGTGCGCGAGGACATGCTCGTCAGCTGGCGAGTCGCCTGTGAACCAGCCCCGATCAGAACCTGGGGACGCACCGTGCCGTGCAGGCCGACGAGTGTCACGCCCAGGCTGATGGGCAGGACCGCAAAGCGGGGCCGAGGAAAGTTGATGACGAGGCCGGTTGAGATGGCCAGCGTGACCGAGTCTGAGTACTCGAGCTCGGTCTCGGCGCGCTGGGAGACGGGCTGGTCAGTGGAGGTGCCTGTTGATCTGCCCCGGCTTGCGCAGGTGCGCGCGGCGCTCAGAGACTCACAAAACGGCCGGACGCGTCCGAGGGCCTGATACGAGCGTTTGAGAACAGAGGATATGATGAGCCGAGTGTGAGGGCCGTGACACGGATCGGGTCCTGAAGGTGAGGGCGTGGAGTCATCAGTGAGCAAGCGGGAACGAGGTACGAGTACGAAGGACCAAGGGCGCACCAGCCATGACACGCCTTGGGCCGGGTTGAGCCACTCCTCGACCATCTGACGCGCGCCCTCTTCGCCCTTGTGAGCGAGCAGGCTTGCACGGTAGTTGCTTACCACCTTCAGCGACGGTCCGAGGAGAAGACGGTCAGCGAGTCTGGTAACCAGCGCCGGCGACAGAGCCCGCAGCGACGTCGCGCACCTGGGCAAAGAGCACGTTAAGCCAGTCCATTGACTCGGCCGGGTGGGACGACAAGTCATAGCCGGCCTTGGAAAGCAGCTGGGCCGATGTGATAGGCGGCGGCGGCGCGGAGGAGAGCCGGGCGAGGTGTGATGGTCGACGCTGCGGTTGACGGCATCAGAGCCGGTCAGCCTGCAGCACTAGCTGGCGCGACCCTGACGTAGCGACTCGAAGACGACGCACCTGCCTCTCGCCGGCAGCTCGGGCCCGCTCCGCCCTGCGCTTCATGCCGGCCTTCCCATCTTCAAAGACGACGTAGCGGACGACGAGAAACAGCAGGAGGAAGACGGAGGCCTGGCCGATGATGATGCCCGTCGTGAACGAGTACGACGACCGGACGTGCACCGCCGGCGGCGGCGCCATGGCGGCCGGAGCGAGACCGCCGCCGGTCCCGCTGTTGCCGGCATGGCTGCTGGCGCCATAGAGGTTGCGCCCTCCCTGCGTCGGCACGAGGACGTCCTGCTGCTGTTGCTGCTGAAAGGGGCTGGCCATCGGCCGTCGGGGGTGAGCGTTGAGCGGTCAGGACGATAGGGGACGACGGCTCCGGCCCTGGCCTGCCGAAGCATCCTCTCGACCGTCACCCGAACCCGCCATCTCCAGCCCACACGACCGCTTTCTCGCGACATCCGGCTCCTGCTCCTATCACGTCCGACGGCTCATCGCAGCGCTCGACGATGTCCTCGGAGCCTCTGCTGCCCATCTCGCAGCCTTCGGTGGCAGTGCCGGCGAGCCCTGCGCAGTCTCCTCCCCCCGTCGACTCCTTCATCACTTCGAGCCCCGAACGGCAGCCTTTTGGGAGCTCTGCCGTCAGCAGTTCTCCTACATCGAGCGCTACCGGCCTGCCTTCCTTTCCGAGGCGCCAGCCCGCTCCCGGCCCAGCCCGGTCCGACAAGGCCAAGGGCAAGCAGCGCGATCATTTCCTCGCACGCGACGACACCCGGCGGCCCGAGCGGCAGAAGGGTCGCCAGGTGACGATCCGCTTTCTCGAGGGCGGCATCGTTGCGACGGCGGCCGACAGTCGGCCTGGAAGCGTCGAGGCTGGTGACGGCGAGCGGAACTCGGGTGACCTTGAGCTCTGGGCGGAGGAGGCCGACAGCATTGCCGACCTCAAGTGGAAGGTGCGCCAGGGCTCCAGCTTGCCTCCCGAGGCGAGCTCTGACTGACATGGCCTCGACCTGGGACTGCAGATCCGAGCTAGTCGCCCTGCCCTCGCTCGTCGTCATCTCCGACTCATCCATCTCGGCCGGGTCTTGTCGCCGACCCTTACGCTCGTGCCCTACCTGGCGCAGCAGCGCGATCGCGTCCGCGCCCTCGAGCCGCCGTCAGTTGCCGGCAAAGCGGATGAGGATTACACAGACGACGTCGTCTGGCTGCAGTGCGCCGTTGGGTTGGAGCTTGGCGAAGGCGAAGAGGAGTCGGAGCGCTCGGAAGCGGTGCGGCCAGCATCTGTCTCCTTACGCCCGCCGGCGGTCAGACTGAACAGCCCTCCTCTTTTGGCGCTTTCCAGATCGACAGCACGGCGCCTCTGCGTGGCTTTGACTTGCTCCGAGCGACGGCAGGTCTGTCCGAGGACGACGTCCGGACCATGCGCCGGCAGTTCCATCGGACGCGGGACGTGGACGTCGAGTGTGCGTCCACTGCCCGGGCTCCTTCAACCGAACTCGTCTGCTAGCCTGATCTCCCTTCCCTGACGCCTGCTCAATCACATTGCAGTGAGCGAAGCAGCTCAGGCGCTCGAAGAGTCCTGGATCGACGGCACTCTGACGACGGCTAATGGTGCGCGAGCCTCACGTTACGTTGCGGCCCGCTTCGCAAACAACTCCCCTGACATCCTTGTCCTTCCCGCTTGGCAGCCGACGCCGAGCCGGCCTCGACGTACAGCACGCTACTCAAGGGCCTTACTATCTCCTTCTTCTTTCCGCTCCTCTCGCTTTTCTTCTTCAAAGACGCCGAGCCGCACTCGTTCCTTGGCCCCGGCCGCGACATCGATACGACGGGAGGCGCAGTCTTCTCGTTCGTCCCTCGCCGATCTCAGAGCAACTTTGCCCGATGCTAATCAGGACCGTTTGCCTTCCGACCGCAGGCGCAAGATGCAGATGGCCATCATGATCGCGCTCGGTATCAACCTCACCCTCGGCATCGTCATGTGCCTCAGCTAAAGATCCGGCATCCCCCAACCCCACTTGCTTATGCGATTACGACTCGGCCACCAGTCCCCAGCTCGAGCAGTCTCCTCGTCGATAGTCTTCCTCACTCGGAGCTGTCTCGGTCGCCTGCAGTCAAGCTCGTCTGCGACTTGGTCATCGCTAGGCTCGCGTCTATCTCTGGTCGTCGTGTCTCGCACCGAGCGGTGTCCGACGCGACACAATAATCTCGAACGCGAGGGAGCGTCTCGTCGGTGGTCGGCCGTCACGGCTCAGCGCCGGCAAAAGTGTGCGAAGCGAGAGAACGACGGCCGTGACGCCCGGGTTTGCGAGGCCGATTCCGTGGTGAGACATGCCTCGAATCTGCGGGCCCGAAGGCTGGCGCCGTCGGAGGAGCTTCCGCCACGGTCGAGGAAGGCTGGCGCCAGCCCAGAACTCCGGCAATCAGGATCAGGGCCGACGATCTCGTCCCGGCAAGACGCCTTGCCCGCGCGTGTGCGCCCCCCGGCCTTTGCCCTCCTGGCCCGGTCCACGCCGCCAGAGCGCGAGGAGGGGACCTAACTAAATCCACCGGAGACACTCCCCTGGCCGGGACAAGCTGATCTGGAGCGGGCTCGCTGCTTGGTCGCCCGCTTGCTCAGGCTCATAAGAAGGGAGGCGGCGACGACCGGCGACCGACGTTCTTGCTACCATCAAAGTCCCTTTGCAGCTCGCCCTTCCTCAGCCCAGCCCAGCCCGCCTTCACCCCTCGCCCTCTCTTCGCTCAAGATGCTCGCCGGTCCCCTCGCCCTTGTCTCGCTCGCTCTTGCGGCCCCTCTCGTCGCCGCCAGCCCTGCTGTCTCGCTTGAGGACCGCACCATCCTCGACACGATCGTCGCTGGCGCCACCGGCACGCTCCAGTGCCCCGACGGCTACACCTACGGCTCCGTGACGGACAAGCGCACTATCCCTGCCAGCCTGAAGAGTGCGTGCGCGGCGACCGGACTCCTGCTCTGTCGAGCTCTCGCGCTGACGCTCAAGATTCCTTTGCTTCTTTCGCTCTTTAGCGATCTCGCCTATCATCGACAGCTTCTTTGACGCCGAGTGGGAGGGCTTCACGATCGCCTCGACGACCGGCAAGGACAACGTCCCCGGCGCGACCCGCTCGTTCTCGTTTGGTGGCGCCGTCGACCTGACCGAGAAGCTCATCTCGAACGTGTGCGTCGCCTCGGATCTCGCGCCTTATCAGCGAGAAGCGAGACTGACGACTACTCTTTTCTCGCTTCAGCAACCTGTCCCCGCTTTACTTCGACCGTCTGTGGAAGGGTGTCGGCGGCAAGACTGCGGGCACGCTCCCCGTCGACGCCACCGCTTTCAACGCCAAGCTCGCGTCGTGGACCGAGCACCTGACGATCGTCCCGGCCTGCGGCGGCAAGGCGAGCGCGTTCACCTGGACGGCCTCTTACTGCTCGACCAACGACCCCGTCGCCGAGAGTCTCTTTACGCAAGCTCACACCGGACCCTACGCCGGCTTCGAGACCCAGTTCGGTACCTACACGACCTGCAAGGCCATCTAAAGCAGACGTCTGGCACGCTGCTCCCAATTTCTTTTGTCCTCTGCCTCTGCACTCGGCTCCATGCCCCGCCTTGCCCAATATATGTGATTGGATACCTCCAGTTTTGAACCGCTCGCACAGGCTCCCAGACGGGCGGATCGGTCTCGCATAGAAGGCGTTATAAGTATATTCTGTGGTGGGTCGTAAGGATGCAAGGGATGGGGGGGCGCGCGCTGCGCAGGAGTCTTACAGAGGGCGTGAGAATGCAAAGGTTCCGAAAAGGAAGAGACAGCAGGGCGGGGCAGAGATCTAGATAGTCTACGAGGTGAGGAAGAAGCCGGCGACGGCGAGAGCACCGGCAGCCGACGCGGCGAGTCCGCCGAGGACGGACCGGCGCGAAGCGGTCGACTCCTCATCCTGGTTGCCCTTAGACGTGCTGCCAAGGATGTGGCCGCCAGTGACGCGGCCGTTGGACGTCTCAAGGACCTCTTGGGCGACTGAAAAGAATGAGGAAGAGAGAGTCAGTCGGCTTTCCAGAGCTGTTGAGGGAGCAGGTCGGCGCACCCGTCGCGGTGCCTACGCCGCCAGCATTGTACGTCGTGGCAAAGGTAGTCGCCGACTGGTCGACGCCGTCGACGATGGCCTCGACGGTGCCGCCGACGGCATCAAGGGCCGCCTGCGACAGGAAGACGAGCGCGAACGAGGGCGCGTTGAGTGGGATCGAGCACGTGCCGCCGGGGCAGTCAACGGTGATCGTCTGCTGCTCGCCCTTGAGCGTGCCGTCCGAGGTCCACGGGCCGCCAGCTCCGGCAGACTGGCCAGCCCAGGTCATCTACAAGTGCAGATATCAAGTCGAGGTCAGCGTTCGCAACTCTTGGCGCGCACGAGTCAGTGCCAAGGACGCACGTCGAATTGCTCGCCCGCCGAGGGAGACGCCCAGTAGCGGACAAAGACCTGGCTCGGCGTCGTCGCCGCCGTGCCCTCGGTGATGCCGCCGACACTGAGGGCGACGTTGACGTTGCTCCCGCCGGTCGGGTCGGTGACATAGTTGAAGAGGGCGACCTTGGTCGGGACGTTGTCCTCGTAGACGACGTAGACGGGGTTGTAGATGCTGCCCTCGGGCTGAAGGGTCGACGTCACAAGGAAGGGGTACTGCGGTGTCAGCAGTGCAAACACCATGGCCCTCCACTGTCGGTGGATGGCAGAGCCTCACCGTGATGTCCGAAATCTGCGAGGCGTTGCTCGAGCCAAAGATCTCGGCCGCGATGAGCGAGGTGTAGTAGACGGGACCGGTCGTCCATCCGCGGAACGTTGACTGGTTCGTCTGGACGGCGGTGAACGGCTGCAGTACGACGGCGGCGTCAGCGATGACTACCGGATCGCTCAAGAGTCGAGATCAAGACCTCACGTTGTAGTGAGCATCCCGGCCGCCGACGTGCATGTACGAGCTCGTAAAGTTGATTGCCGCCTGGGTGAGCGACCAGTCGAGCGTCCAGAGGGCGCCACCAAACGAGTCGCTGAGCCCGGCCAGACCCGAGCAGGACGCGGTGTTGGTCTCAAGCATTGTCGTCTGCAGACCGGCCTCGATCGCTTGGTTAAGGGCGGCGGTGTACGTCGGCGTGAGGGAGAGGGCGAGCGTGTGGTTGAGGAAGTCCTGGAAGACCTCCTGCGAGTAAGACGGGTCCTTGTCGCCACAGTTGTTGTACGGGTAGCTGCGGAACGAGGCGAGAGGAGAAGTCAGCCCCGACCTACTGCAAAGACAGGCGAGGCGGGGCGACCTACTGCTGGTACGAGAGCGTGTTCATGCGGTTGCCGTACGTCTCGATCAGCTGCATGTCCATCGCCTCGAAGGGGAACCAGCTGTAAAAGAAGGCAACAACGACGGTCAGTCAATTGCAAGATTGCGAGACAGAGCAAGTCAGGGCTGCGGAGGGCGGAACTCACTTGCAGCAGAAGTTGGGCAGGAAGAAGTTGTTGAGCTGCGGCAGATTGGGCTCCTTCTCAAGCTCGTTGGCGAGGAAGTCGCCGACCTCCTGGAACCAGATCTCCTTGGTGTAAGTGTCGTTCCGCCGCCGGCCGGGGTAGCTATATAGAAGTGAGACCGTCAGCTGGCGTCGCAGAGCTCGGTCCGGATGAATCTCATCGGACGCACAGGTCGGGCTCGTTCGAGAGCTGGATGCCGATGAGGTTGTCGCCAAGATGGGCCTCGACAAAGTCGACGACGTGGAGCGGGTTATCCCAGCCGTCGACGGTGCCGTTGATAAAGGCGGCGCCAAAGACCCATTGCGTGTTGACGAGCGCGGTCGTGTTGCTCATCGCGTAGATGAGGTCCTCAGTGTAGAGGACGTCGGGCGTGTTGGTGATGGTCGCGGTCGACTCGGCCTTCTCGAGGAAGGAGCTGCAGAAGCGAGGAGGTCGTCAGTCAGACGTCCTCAGCGGCTACATCTGGTCAGGATGGGTGGAAGCGCACCCTCCGTTGCCACCGTTGGGGAGCTCGCCGGTCGGATACATGACGCTGCCCTCCTGCGAGTTGCCGCCGATGCGGACACGGGCGCCCGACTGCGTGCGAGCACGCAGGTTTTGCAGATAGTTGAGGAACGGCGCACGAAGCTCAATCGAGCTCGGGCCCACTGGAAGTAAGGCGCACGCGAGAGAGGGTCCGAGAGGCGGACGTCAGCGACTGTCTGACGAGGGTGCGCTTGGCGGGGTTTACGATGCCGTGTCGCTGGGGGGTTGCGCCAGCGATCGCAGCCTGTGCTCTACTCACGGACTTGATTCGCGACCGAGAGCTCGATCGAGTAGCCGAGGAAGTTGCCCGGCTGGCGGACGCTGAGCGCGTTGCCGGCAGCGACGTGCGCGTCGGCGCTCTCAAACACGCGGACCGTCATGGCGTCCGGCAGGTCGGCCGGCGGGGCCGGGCTCGTGAGCGGGGCCGACGAGTAGGCCTGTGTCTGGAGTGCGTCGGGCGCGGCCGACACCAAAGTGCTGCCCGAGCCGGCGTCGGACACCGAAGCAGTGGGCGAGGCGAGCGTCGTGTGCAGCTGCCAGCGCTTGTTGACGATCCGGAGCTGGTCCCAGCCGCCATTGGCCGAGTCGGCATCGGGCCGGACTGCCTGGGCCAGCTGAGGCATGGCAGCGAGGGCCAGTGTGGCGAGCGTGGTCGCGAGCATGGTGGAGGGAAGGGGAGGGCAGGCAGGTGGGGAGGAAGAGGAGGCGCGTGCTTGGGGTCGCGCGGCGCGCGTGAGGCTGACGTCGGAGGGAGGCGACGGCGGCGACGACGGCTGCAGGGGCAAGGAGGTCGAGAACCGGCTGGACCTGCGAGTAGAGGGAAGCGAAGGCTAAGCTTGTGCGTGCGAGTGCCGGGTCGTCGTTCTCTTGTCCGAGCTGGCTATCGAGGAGGGTGGATAGGGGAGGGGTCGAGGGCAACAGGGGAGGGAGGGCAAGTGGCAGGCAGGACAAGGGCGCGGCGGCGGCGGCGGCGGCGCGCGCCGAGAGCAGATTCCGCAGCCACCGCGAAGGATTCGCCCGCTCTGCACGGATGGGGACTCCGTCATGGGCCGGGAATTAAACGCGGAGGCGTCGTTTGCCCCCCTGGCGTCGTACGCTTCCTGCGAGCAAGGTCGACGAGCTGCTCATTCGACTTGTAGCAAAGTAAGAGAACGGCGTAAGTGTCGCTCATCATCTTTGCGCTACAAGGCCGACGCGGCCAGGTCTCGTCGACGCGTCGTCGTCGTCGGTCGAGCTAAGCTGCTGGCTGCGGCCAAGTTCAGGCGCGTCTAAGAATGGGCCTCGTATAGAGACCGCGACTAAGCCAGTCGCGCTTCCAAAACAGCCTGATGGTACATCTAGAAGCTACAACCCCTTTTAGGACGGGGAGAGAGGGCACAGGATGGTGTGCGGAGCAGGACGTGGACAGGAGCAGGGAGCAGGAGGGTCGTTGCAAGCAGGAGAGCGAGGAGAAGAGGCGGCCCTAGATCTGGACGACGGTGCTGCCCGAGTTGTCGACGCACGAGAAGGGCGAGCCGACCTCGCCACTCGAAAAGGCGTCCTTGATCGAGACGACCGAGGCGTAGAAGCCGGCGACGAGAATAAACAGGCCGGCGAGGACCATAAAACAGGCAAGCAGGTAGTTGAGCTTGTAGCCGATCGTCGTCCGGCCCTCCTTGCGCTGAAGATTCGGAACCAGCCATGTCAGCGAGAGGCATGCTTGTGGCAGCCGACTGGATACGCACCTTGTAGTCGTTCGCAAAGATCCACATGCCGCCGCACAGGGTGAGGCAAAAGAAGCCAGCAAAGATGGCTCCGATCAAGCCAATGAGCTGCACGGGGCGAGAGGCAGGAGGTTAGCCAACGGCACGAGTGAGAACTTGATCCACAGGGAGCGAGAGAACGGCACGCACCTGGTCAAAGAAGGGGATGACCTGGGCGATGATGAAGGCGAGCGAGACGACGCCGGTGACGATCGAGATCCACGCGATCCAGTGCGTCTTGGTCGACTCCTGGAGATGGACTGTGCCGCGGAGCAGGCGGACGAAGCAGAACTTGATGGCGAGGTCTAGGGACGCGGAGTGGGTCAGCAATGAGCTACCGAATCTTGCAAAAAGCGCGCGACAGCAACGCACGAGAGTAGACAACCGGGCCGGCGATGAGGCCAGGAAGGGCGATGCCGTACGAGATCTTCTTGATGAGGGGACCGGCCGAGCCGAGCGCGGGCGAGGCGACGTACTGGCCACAATCTGAGGAAAGAAGATGGACAGCGCACATCAGAGCCTGGCAAGAAAGCAAACTGGTGCGACACAGCGCGCTCGGAAGGAGTGCCACTGACAGTACCAGAGGACGACGGCGACAGTCGTGTAGAAGGCGATGGAGAAGGCCTGGCAGGCGAACATGGCCCGGTTGTAGTGGCGAGGGTTCTGCAAGAGGGAGCGCAGATGTCAGCCGAGAGTCGTCAGCCGCATGAGACAGGTCGTGACCGACAAACCTTCATCTCGGCGATGACCGAGAAGAAGCCGGGCGTGCCGCAGTAGGCAAAAAGGATGTTGACGACGGCGACCATGGCGTCGGTGAAGGACGGGTTGTTGAACGCCCGGAGCTTCTTGTCAAACGGGCCCGGCGGCGCGGCTGGCGGCCGGTCGCTGACGCCGCACGCAATGACGACGATGAAGACGGCGGCTGTGAGTAAGGTGCGGAGAGGGATTAGTGACTGGAAGGTCGCAAGATACGCCAGGCGCAGGCAGCTCTGGCGACGTACGGAGGAGGAACGAGATGCCGAACCAGCCGAGCCACGAGATCTGCTTGAAAGTCCGAGCCGAGGCACCGAAGCCGATGACGATAGCCGCGACGACCGCCCAGACCTGTCGGAGTGGGATAGGGTCAGCAAAGTGAGCCTTTCCTTTTTGCGGGGAAATAGAGGCGACTTACGACGGTGCACGTGGCATGCTCGGTGATGGCGTTGAGGGCGATTCTGTAGGGCAAAAGCTTGACTTTCAGCATCCTCCAGGCCAGCGCAAGCTCCAACGGGGACTTACGACGTCGCCAGCACTCCCGATGAGGTCAGGAAGGTCATGAACAGGAAGTAGCTGAAGGACGTGGGCCGCAGAGTTAGCAACAGGCTCGTTCGTCAGCTCGCGAGGGCGGGCACTCACGACCAGCCGATAATCTCGCGGCCCCAGATGCCGCCCATGACGAAGCCCACGTCGCCGACTGAGTGGATGCCGGGGAACTGCGTGCGGAACTGGCCGAGGACTGAGGGCGGACGAGGAGGTGAGCGGAGGGTCGAAAGTGACGGGCGAGCAGCGACGAGGACGCACTGAAGTCGCTGTAGGTGGTCAGACCGCCGAGGCCGAGGATGACCAGGAGGCCGGGCTATGGAGTACGACGAAAGGGTGAGCACTCGAACGCGGTGCAGGTGCCGAGCCGTCAGGACGCACGACGAGGCCGAGCGTCATCAGCGCGTTCGGGAGGGCGAGGACGCCGAGGCCAATCTGCGTCTTGAGCAGGAGGACGAGGGCGCCGATCCAGCCGACGGCACGGTAGTCGGGTCCGCCCTCCTTCTTGACAAAGACGTCGTCAACACCCTCGGCTGCCTCGGCGATGGAGATGGCTGCGCCCTGGAAGTCGACAGGACGGGGGAAGGAAGGGGTGGTTATGCCAGTGAGCGACAGGGTGAACCCAGGGACTCCTCCTCCTCGTGCGACGGCCAACGAACCTTCTCACGCGGACCCCGAGCTCCCGCTGAAGGCGGCACCGGTCCCGTGGGTCCGTCGACGGCGACCTCGACCCGGTCGGCATCGGTGCCAGCGAGCTTCTCGAGGTCGCGCTCGCCGACGACCGTCGACAGCGACGGCTCCCGCGTTGAGGGCGGGCCTGCAGCAGCAGCGGGCGCAGCGGCGGCGGGGGCGGCGGCGGCTGAGTGCGGGATCATGGGAGGCGGGCGGCTCTCTACGGCTCTAACTTGACGAGAGGTGGCTGCTGCTGCTGCTGGTCTCGAGGGCGTCGGAGGGAGGGAGAGGGTATAGGGGAGCTCGCGGTCGTCGGAGGGAACAGGCAGCAAGGGTCGCACCCCGGGGTCCAAAAAGATCAGCCCCTTGGCCCTCCCCCCGGTCAGCAAGAGGAGCGAAGGGGGCCTCCAGGCCGGTCCCGGGCCGTGCTGGCCGTAGACGCCCATGGTGTGGCGGTTGAAAGTCGGCCGGCGGGTCGTGGCAGGGAATGCGGAGTAGGTGCGTCGCCCCGCCTTTCCGTCAGCCCCTTCGGCCGCCCGTCGTCCGCCTGCTGACCCTGCCCATTTGCCAAACGGAAGGGCGGGGCCGGGCGACGTCCCTGGACTCGCGGGCTTGCACGCAGGATGCCGTCCCTCGGGAGCTTCCTGACTGCTGGTCAGCGGGATGAGGCGAGCGGGTCCAAGGGCTGAAGGCAGCAGGGCAGGCTGTTGCTGCGCAGCGCGACCCAAATTATCGCAAGCCTGCCCTCTACCTGCGCCTGTCGGCTATACCGGGCTCTGCCAGCGCACTTCCTGCAGTCGTCGCAAGCTCGGACTGACAGCTAACGGCCTGCTCTCCATCAGCGTCGTGGCCTTGACCTCGGCGTGCCGGGCGCGTGTGTCGACAGACGCTAGGGTCGCAGCTCGCCGGCGGCCGACGGACGCTCGCAAAAGAACCGCCCACGGAGCGGCTGGCTTATTCGAGTCCCTTGCGAGACGCTTTCGCCGACGGTTGCTGCTCTTGGCTTCAAGAGAACGATAGGCAAGCAGCATGGATGAGAGGACAGAAGATCAGGCAAGAGGGTACAGGGCGAGGATGGGTTTGATGAGTCGCTCTCCGACCTGCCAGTGGGTTTTTGACGATGCAGAGTGGGCGATCCGTTCGGTGAGGGTTCCGCCGGACCGCGACCAGGGCGTGCCTCCATGATCCTTGTGATGGGTCGTTCAACCTCGCCTCTACCTTCGAGCTCGTCGGCATGAAGCTGGGCGACGACAGCGTCAAAATCCATCGAGCGGCTCAGCCCCGTTTGTCCTCTGCGCAGAGACCATGCTGAACGGCTGCGCTCCCTCAGCTGCCCGGCTTTGCTCGCCGGTCGATACAGGAGGCCAGCACTAACATGCTGCAAGTCGCCAAGGGCAGCGTACGTCCGGTCCAACCCCGCGAACCCGGCAGTCGCCCTCCTGCCAGCGACGCCGAGAAGGCTGCCGAGGCAGAAGAGGCTTCGATACCGCTCGTCCAGCCGCTGACGTCGCTTCCGAGGGCGACTGCAAGGCCCCTTCCGATGCGTCATCTCTGATTGAGTGTGATTTTTCAGCCCACATCGCCGAGCCCAGGTCATACTTGCGCCTGCGCCTGCAGGATCCAGGTGGAAGAAGAGGACCTGTTTCGTCCGATCGTCGACGATGACAGTGCCTCGGAGTACCGCGCCGTCCCCCAGCCACGCCTCTCGCTCCCCTCACAGTGACATCGTCGACGAGCGAGAGGACGATCCGCACGCCCTCGGGTGTGAGGGGTGCCAAGGTCACGCACAAATATGATGGATCATCTGCTCGTCGCCATGTCTCCAAGGTCGCTGACGTCCAGCTGCGCAGAGCGACGCGTGTCGCCATCGTGTCGGAATCCGTCAGCCGAAGAGAGCACCTGTACACTCGCACTCGACTGCTTTTCGACAGCCTAGGTCGTCCGTCAGCGGGAGGTATGGCGGAAGGAGCTCCTGCACGTTCAGAAGAGTCACGGCACAGTTGCGGCTTGCTACGCGGAGCAAGATGGGACAAGCAGCCATGGATTCAAACGCCAGAGCTACAGGTCGATTTTCACAAGAAGCAGAGCAGGGCCGACAGGCGAGCCGCTTAGCAGGTGCCAGAGGCGTTGATCTCCACCTTCGCCTTCGGCTTGCCGCTGTTAGGGGGAAGGCAGGATAACGTTCTGAGGGTCAGCAGTGATCTCGAGTTGAAGGGCCCTCTTCCTCTCTCGAACGGCAAGAGGCTGGTGTGAAAAGTGACCGACCTGTCGCTGCCGTAGCTCTCAATCTTGCTGACGAGGTCGAGTCCCTTGACGACCTCTCCGAAGACGCAGTGCTTGCCGTCGAGCCAGCTGGTCTTGACGGCTGAAAGGTTGAATGCGCAGTCAGCCAGCCGCGCTTTCCTTCTCCTCCAATAGCAACTCAGGACGCACTGGTGATGAAGAACTGGGAGCCGTTCGTGTTGGGTCCGGCGTTGGCCATCGAGAGGAGTCCCGGCTTGGTGTGCTTGAGGGTGAACTGAGGTTAGAGTTGGGGTTGAGGGCGATCAAGGAGAAAGGGTCAGCCTCCCGCAGACCAAAACATCACGGCAGAATGCAGGGACCCACGTTCTCGTCGGCGAACTTGGCGCCGTAGATCGACTTGCCGCCGGTTCCGTTGTGGTTGGTGAAGTCACCGCCCTGGAGCATGAACTGGGGGATGATGCGGTGGAAGCCCGAGCCGGCGTAGCCTGTCGAGCGGGTGATGCGCAGGCCGAGGTCAGCTTTGCTGCCTCACTCGTCGTGCGCAGGAGCGGGCAGGGGCGACGGACCGAAGCCGTTCTGGCCGGTGCAGAGCTCGCGGAAGTTGCGGGCCGTCTTGGGGACGACGTCGTCGTAGAGCTTGAACTCGATGCGCCCGGCGGGCGAGCCGTTGACTGAGGGCAGTGCGGGGTGAGCGAAAGGTCAGCTTGCTGCACTTGATGTGCAGGAAATGGCCGGGCGACAGCGGGCAACGCACTGGAGATGTCGAACTGGAGGGACGAAGCGGTGACGGCGTCGGGGTCGGCGGCGGAACAAAAAAAAAAGTCAGCGAGGGAAGCTCGAGGAACGATCCGCAGATGGAGCCCTTTCGGGACGACGAGAGCGTTCAGGAATGGAGAGGGACGCACGTAGACGTTGCTAATGCAGCGAGGGAGGCGAAAGACGGCAGCGTCAGTCAGGGATAGCTCTTTGTAGAGCGAGATGGGGCAGGAGAGGGCCGGCGAGATGAGCGCCATCTCGTCGCTCGCTGCCGCAGAGGCGAAAGAGTTTGGACCGCCAGCGGCCTCGTCCTGCCTGCTGCGAGAGATGGTCGGGACGGGCGAGCGACTTACGACATGGTTGGAATGTCTGCAGGAAGCGAATAGGCAGGACATCGTCAGCTCACTGCTCTGCCTGATTTATGTGCAGCATTTCGTCAAGGACGCACGATGTAAAAGGCTTTGGGAGAAGACTTTGCGGATGGGCGTTCGAAGAGGGCGGCGCCGGCGGCGAGCCAGCAGGGCGGGGGCGCAGGGGGGGGGGGGAGCGACGGCCAACAGGGGCGGGCGGAGTTTGAAACGCGGCGGCGGGGCGGCTTCTCGCCCCTCTCTCAGCCCGTCCGCCCTCCGACCCTGCCTGAAGCCATCCGATCCGTCCTCCCTCAACCTCTCTCTTCCTCTCAACACACTCTAGCAACCATGGCCAGCATCGAGGAGCTTTCCCTGTCCGACCACGAGGACGCCCCCCAGCTCGTCGCCTCGGACGCCGACCTCGAGAAGGTCATCGTGCGTCCCCCTCTCTGTCTGCTCTTCGTCGTCGCTCTCAGGTCGGCTCTGGACGCAGCTCCAAAGCTCCAGCTTCTCAGCTGAGGCGCAGGCCGGGCGGGCTGTCTACTTGCCTCCCGCATTGCCCGCCTGCCGTCATGCGGGCTGCGATGGCCGGCCAGGAGCGAGCCGCTCGCGAGCGGGCACCTGGGACGCGCGAAAAGCCATCATCTCCTCCGGCCAGCCGACGATGTCGTTGCCGTCGCCGACTCCTCCATCAGAGACGACCTCGCTGACACCGCCTGCTGCTCTGGATGTCCAGTCGCGCTCTGAGCGCAAGGCCCGCCAGGCCCTCGCTAACCTCGGTCTTAAGAAGGTCGCCGGCATCACCCGCGTGACCGTCCGCCGGCCCAAGAACGTCCGTCCCCTCCTCGCGTGTGCATCTGCCTCGACGAGCGTCTTGCTGACGGCGCTCCTTGGCTTCTTTGTCGCCCGTCCTCCGTCTCTAGATGCTCTTCGTCGTCTCCAACCCCGACGTCTACAAGTCGCCCACCTCGGACGTCCACATCGTCTTCGGCGAGGCCAAGGTCCGTCTCGCCGCGCGCGACTTCTCGTCCCGCAGCTCTCTTGAGGTCTTGCCTGCTTCCGCTGACTTCTTCTCCTTGTCTCTTGCCCGCTACAGGTCGAGGACCAGTCCCAGCAGGCTCAGATGGCCACCGCTCAGCAGCTCGCTGCCGCCAGCGGCCTCGGCGAGGAGGAGGAGGGCGACGAGTGCGTTCTCCTTTTGACATCTTGTGATCCAGCCCTTCCTAGCTGACCTTTATATGGCCGCGTCTCGCTCTTGCAGGATCCCGGAGCTCCAGAACCTCGTCACCGACAAGACGCCCAAGACGGCGCCTCAGGCGTCCGACGCCGAGATTGACGAGAAGGACGTCGAGATCCTCATGGCCCAGGCCTCGTGCGACCACGACAAGGCCGTCCGCCTGCTCAAGGAGGCCAACGGCGACCTCATCAACGCTAGTGCGTCCTCTCCCTGCTACCTCGTCCGTCGACAGGCGCGGCTCGCTGATGTCTCGCACACACCTACAGTCATGGCCGCCTCCGAGTAAAAGCGCGCGACGTTCGCCGACTCCCTAACTCCTCTGTACAACTGGAATGCAATACCTTCTTGCTCTAGACCTGCGCCCTCTGTCTTGAGCTGTAGTGGCGGTCGCGGTGGAAGCAGGGCGGACAGGGCCCCTTTGATCGCCAGTCGAGGATCACTTGCGCCGCGCAGCCGGCCAGCCCCCTCCCTTTTGTTCTAACGCTCGAGCCCGCCGCCTCGCCCGCCTGCGAACGACCAGCAGCCTCTGCCTACCCCAACAGCAGCCCTCCTGCCATCTGTCCCACCTAGTGCTCATGTGAATCCTCCTGCCGTCCAGCCGCTTGAGAGTCGGCTCGTCCAGAGCGGGCAAGGGAGGGCTCGCCGCTGCCGCCTCCGCCGCTCGCCCCTGACGTCCCCCGAGCTCGTCCGCCCGTTGCTGACCCGCCCGCCCGCCTCGACCAGGACGAGGACGCACAGCCACCGTGCCAGACCTGGCTGGTACGCCGTCGCCAAGGGCTACAACCCAGGCATCTACCGCAAATAGTCCGTCCGTCTGCCCACCGCTCTCCTAACGCCGAGAAGCCTCACCCGCTCGCGCCGCGCGCAGGCTAACGCGTGACGCTCCGGACTGCCTGTCAACTCGCCTCTGTCCCGACTCTTAAGGCTGACTGCGAGCGCGAGGTCAGCGGCTACTCGAACGCCGTCTTCAAGAAGTTCTGGTCGCGCGAGGCGGCCGAGGATTTCCTCGAGGACTACTGTCGGTTCCATTCTCCTCGACCGATTCCTGTCGCCGCATTGCCTGTCCGAACCGACACGGGAACCCTTCTGGAGACGACCGCCTGATGCGAGTTACTCTCGACGACGTCTGCAGACTACTGCCCCCAGCATCGAGCAGCACGATGCCGAGGTGTACCCGACGTTTGGCACGTACTATGCCGTCGCCGCCGGATGGAGATCCGGCGTGTACACGACCTAATGCGCCTTCTTCCCCTTCCTTTCTTGTGAACCCTTTGGATGCTAGGGTCTGACGATCGCTCTCTGCTTTGCTCCCATTCAGGGACGAGTGCCAGCGCCAGACGTCGGGCTACTCCAATAACTACTTCCGCAAGTTCAACAATCTCGACGACGCGTGCCGTTTCGTCCAGGGCGGCTGAGCGGGCACGCACGTCTACGCGCACCGCTGTGTCCGAAGCCACTCGTCACAGGACCGAAGCTGTCGTCGTGGCCTCTGATGACGCCGGCTGTGTCTTTGTAGCGGTCGCGAGGCCTCCTGCTCGTGGCCAACCCCTTGTATGCAACGTAGCTTCTCCTGTCTGATCGTGTGCGCAAGGTGATCAACGAAAGCGAGCCTGTTCAACAGCAGCGCGCACAGCTCCTCTTATCGTGCCCTTGAGGAGCCCTTCACAATACAAAGTAGACTCAGTATGACCGACGGGAGTGCAGAGTATGAAAGGGTAGGGAGGCTGTCGTGTCTGAGCGCCCGGCAGGACCTTCAGAGGCTGCGTGCTCGTGCCGCGGTGTAGATGGATCCTTGCTCCGATAGCGAATAACGCACCGCACCGCATGCGTTTGGGAGCGTCAGTTGTCTCGACAGGTGGCGAGCCTGGTGAGTACGCAATGTCGACGATCGAGCGAGCGAGAATGGTGCGCGCGCGCAGCGACAGGCAGGCGGCCGCTCCTCCCGCGCCGCCCGACCCGCATCCCTCTGTACCCAACGCCATGGCCCGACCGTCCGTCGCCCGCCTGGAAAGGATCCTCGTCTCGACGCTCCCCTCGCCGTCGGCCCTTCCTGGGACCCGGCCAGGAAGACACACCCTTCGGACCCGGTCACGAGACGATGCCATCGCCCACGTTGAGACGGACGACGCCCTCGCCCGGACCTTGGCGCTGAACGACCGCTCCCAGCTCTGGGCGCTCGGGGGCGAGGTCGCCAGGCTTGTCGACGGACCGAACCCTTGGGCGACAAAATGGTCGAGAAAAGCCGAGCGTGAGCTCAACGGCAAAGTATACGCCCATCTGCATCATGCGAGAGCATTGGGCCTCGAGCTCGAACGGTACCAGCCGACGTCGCCTCGACCCGCAGACCGTCGCCCCCATGCCATATCGACGACGCCGGCCGTCGACCTCCCTCCGCACCTGTCGCTCTCGACCGGGACCCCTGGCGGATCGTCCCTCGCCGTCCGGGAAACGCACACGAGCATGTCCATGTCCCGGCAGCCGCTCCTCGGCAGCTTCTCGCGCCTCAGCCTGCAGGCCGAACACACCCGCCGCATAATGAAAGGGCTGCACCGCGCTCGCCACTCTGACGACTCGTCCAGCCTCGGCGTCACCGACGACGAGTGGGACGTCCTCCGTGCGCTCGCCGAGGAGGGGGTCGTCAACTCGTCGGACGACGGCAGAGCAGTCGCTGACCTTGTCAAGTTGGGCACGCTCGACGCCGAGCTCGCGTTGGTCGAGCCGATGACGAGGGCGACGGCGGCCGACCCGGACGACTTTCGAGACCACCAGGCGCTGCTCGGGCTCTTCCTCGACCGCTACGTCACCTTGCCATCATTCGTGCAGGAACTACGCGGATCGACTCTCATACGACTCTTCCAACTTGGCCTCGAACCGACGATTGACATCGCCGAGCAGCTGCTCCTGGCCGCCGTCAAGCGCGTGAAGAGGTTCGGCGTCCCGGCCACTCTCCTAGAGGTCGAAGGGCTGCGCAGTCAGCTGCAATACTACGGCTCCGACGGCAAAGACGAAGAGCGCAGGGTCCTGCTCGAGGTAGTGCTCGAAGCCTACCTTCAAGCAGGCCCGATAGCCGGGGCGTCGGCGGGGAGGCTTGCCATCCGCGCGATCGAGCGCGAGCTGGAGAGCCTCTCTGAAGGCTCGCCCGGATCAGTACCTCAGTCCGGTGTCTCGCGCGCCGCCGTGCCCTCTTCATGACACCCACTTCTCAACGCTCTCCCGCGACTCTCGTAAGTCTCGAGCGTGCGTTTGCTCGTGCTCGAGCCTGTCAGTCTGCCGGAAGAGGTTTGCGCCGAGCTGTCTCGAATGGCTTGCGTGGAGTAGTCTCATTCGATTCCCCCTTCCTGCGAGCCTCTCCTCGCTCCGTCCTGCCATGCCAGGCGCTTCCGCTGCTGCTTGATGGCCCACTCCTCAGCGAGCGTTAGGAAGCCGCTCGTCTCGAGGTCGCTGGCCTCCTGCACCGTTTGCCAAAGGTCGGCCACCTTGGCCTCAGCAAAGCACTGGCCGTCCTCGCCGAGGTAGTACTGCTCGGTCCCTGGCTCGATTGAGAGCGACGGGTCATGGAAAAGCGCCGATTCGACGGGGCCGGGGACGGCTCGGTCTGGCAGGGTTGGTGGAGTCGACACCGTCCAAAGTATGGTCCGGATGCCGAAGTCGTGCATCGTCTGAATGCAGCGCCAGCAAGGCTTCGCCGTCATGCCAAGCTCGCTGCTCGAATTCCACCGGCCGACGTAAAGGGCGGTGCCCTTGCAGACGTCCTCCGGGGCCTCGTACGCGCGCCGGCGGCCCCTCGGGGGCGGCGGGCGTGTGTGGAAGGTCGGCACTGACGACGAGGCCGAGACGGGCAGGAAGTACTTGTCGAGCGAGGCGAGCGACTGGCGGGCGTTGAAGTGGAGGCACGACCGGATTGCAGCCTGCTCGGCGTGCAGCGAGAGGTGCGGGACGGACGTCGGCCTGTGGTCATCTGAAGGCGAGCTATCAGAGCTCGAGCTGCTGCCACCGGAGTACGAAACAAGTCCTTGCCTGCACAGCCCAGATCAACCGACCGGAAAGGAAGGGGGATGTCAGGCACTCCTTCTTCAGCTGCCAGCTGAGCCCCCGCTCGAATCAAGGCAAAGGGCCGAGCGCGACGCACCTGATGTGCTGGTTCCTGCCCCGGCCGATGATCCGGCTGCCCTTGACGATGACGGCGCCGAGCTTCTGCGACATCTGCGACTCCTGGGCGACCTGTCGGGCGGCGGAGAACAAGGACGCATGGCGTGACATGCACCTGCGCTGGAGGCAATGCAGCAGTCGATTGAAACGGGCGCCAAAGCTGGAGACCGCAGCAAGCAAGAGAGGAGGCGAGGGGGATCAGCTCGAGCGGCACAACGAGCTCAGCGGCGTCCTCGACCTCGCACCGCTTTGCCAAGGGAGCTTACGCAAGAGGTCGATTGCGGAGAGGAGCTGGTGCGGACCTTGCTGAGGTCGAGAGTGTGAGTTGACTTCGAAGGGCTTCGACTGTCAAGAGGAAAGCGGGCGGGTGGGTGGACGTCGACGACTCGAAAGGGGCAAACGGGAGCGGCCGACGGCAGCGTCGGCGGAGGTCGACCGTCATGAAGAGCTCGCGGCCCGCACTTGCGCCAGCATGTTCAAGTCACCCGATCATCTCGACCGGATACAGAGATTCATCGATGGGTCGTAGCTACTCGTGTCTAGATCTGTCCTCCCCGCCCTGCGCCCCTTGGCGCACCGGGACCTCGGGGCTTCGTCCGGCCTCAGACGCCGCCGTCGATGCCGGCCCGACTGGCATTGTACGCCCGGAGGACCCGCTCGAGGTTCTTCCAGAGCCACATCCGACTGCTCGTCTCCGGAAGCGGCAGGAACGGGCCCTGGACGCCGTCGCGTAGAAGAAGTGCGATCCCGGATGGCTCGAGCGAGATCGTCTGGAGTTCCCAGAAGGCCACCTCCCACACGACGCGGAGCTTGATCGACCGAATGAGGAGGATGCGCGTCGTCGTGAGCATGCAGACCGTGTCGTCGTTCGGAAAGTCTGTAGGGCAGCCGGAAAGAGGCAGGTCAGCGTGGCTCATCGGGTGGTGTACGGGGGGTTCGAGGCGGTCGCACCGAGATGAGCGACGTAGGTCTCGTTGAAGTACTTGCCGTTCTCGAGGTCCTTGAGCCACGATTGGCCAAGAGCCTCGCGGCCGGAAAAGGGCTGAGGGTTGGCAATCTGGGTCAGCCTTTGTAGTGCGAGAGACCTACGCGGTCGAACGACGCAGAAACTCACCCTTAGGACGCCATCGGCGGCGGTGAAGCGGGGCAGGCGGATGCGGTCGATGTCGGCGCCCTCGAAAACCGTCGTCGTGTTGCGAATGCCCTGCGTCGCCGTCGAGGCAAAGTCAAAGACTCCGACGACGGGCTTGGTGACGATGCCGACGAGACCCTTGCCGACGCCCTTGAAGAAGCCGCCGGCGCCGCCAGATTCGGCGCCCTCGATCGGCTTCAGCGCGAGGCCCTCTAGGCCGCTCGCGACGCTCGTGCCGAACGCCTGGGCTCCGGCGGCGAGACCGTAGAGCGCGTGTCGAGGTTTGTTGCGCCGCTGGGCCATGCGTCGCCTAGCCTGGTACTCGGGGTCGAGAGTTGCAGCCGAGATGCCTGTCGGAAGGGGCGCAAGGTCAGCGCGAGGGCGAGTCACAAGGGACCGGGCAACGACGACGCACCTTTGCCGATGGAGCCAGTGACCTTGGAGATGCTGTCCGACACACCAAAGACCGTCTTCTTGACGAAGCTCGACGCGCCGCGGGCGATTCCGCTCGCGAGGTCCTTGTTGCCGTGAAGGACGAAGCCCTGGTAGGGCTCATAGAAGATGTCGTGGACGCCGGAGCTGACGTTCGTAAAGAGGCCGACCGGGTTGCCGAAGGCGTCGGCCGAGCCGAGAATCCGGTAGAGCTGGTACGTGAACTGGTTGGTGTAGTGCAGCATGACTCGGCTCTGGAGCGCCGGCATCGAGAGCCGGACGTTCTCAATCATAAGTGCGTTCAGCCGGACCGGTGCCGCATTGACATTGCCGAGCGCCATCGTCAGCGCGTTCAGCACGAAGAGGAGCGGGTTGCGAGTGCTCCGCCTGCAAAAAGAAAGGCAAGTCAGCAGACGGCCTGAAGGTGGTCCCTACACGCAAGCCAGCGCGACTGACTGCTTCTCCTGGACGTTGACGTGCTCGGTACGCATAAACGACAGCTCAAGCTGCATCGGCTGCAGGGCCAGTGATTCGAAGTAGACGGGCGGCCCACCGGCATCCGGCTTAGCGTCCGGGATCGGCCCTGGGTTCTCGATGAGGACACTGCGAGAGAGACAACCAAGGGTCAGTCGGCGAGTGCCTTGATCCGCGGCATCCGACGATCGACGTACTCTTCGGGCTGCTCCTGCCACGCCGCGCCGTCAAACTGCGAAAAGTCGTAGAGCGCGTAGGCAAAGTCCTCGTCGAGCTCGACCGTGATGGCCTGGATGAGGATCGAGGCATACTTGATGTAGAGGACGCCGTGGGCTGCGGGGAAAAGACGAGCGGTCAGAGAGCGAACGAGGCCCAAGACAAAGATAGAGCGCGGACGCACTCTCGTCCTTGAGGACGATGACCGACGACTGGAGCGTCGGATGCGAGTCGAGATCCTTGCCGTCCTTGGGCGCGACGGACGGGTAAAAGATGATCGGGTAGATGCCGCCGAAGAGCTGGTTGTCGATCTGGATCCACTTGCAGTTGACCGAGGCCGAGTAGGACGTCGCCGTGTCGACGTAGCGGAGCTCGAGCCCGCGGAACGACATGTACACGAGCTCCTGCATGCGCTTGTTGACGACCGAGATGCCGACGCCCTCAAAGTCGACGCTGATAGTCATGTTGACCGACGTGTCGGTCGGGACGGCCTCGAAGGCGACGTTGCTGTCCATCGTGCTCGTTCGCGAGAGCGTGCCGCGGCCGGTTGGCTTGAAAGCGCTGTGCGACTCTTCATAATTTGTGATGACGAGCAGCTGCGACGGGCCCTCGGCGCGGACATCGAGAGATGCGATACGCGGGTTGCCCGACCTCTGGCGGAGGGCATCACAAGATGGATCAGCCTTCGGGAGGAGGCGGGGCTGAACAAGAGGAAGAAAACGCACGTCGGTGAAGCGGAAGGGGGCGAGCACGCCGATCTCCATGACATCAACGAGCCGCTCGCGGCCGTTAGCGATGATCTTGAGCCGCTTGTTGCTCTCGGCAGGCAGCTCCCAAGCGTAGTTGGCCGACGAGAAGGGGTGGACCGTGTGCATCGTCCGAGCCTTGCGTGGGCCCTCGCTGACGCCCTCGACCGTTTTCACATCCTGCAGAGGGAGAGAAGACCAGCTCTGGTCAGCCTCGACGGCGTGCAGACTTCAGAACGGAATCGAGCCGCACCGTCTGGCAGAATAGGAACTCTTCGTCGGTCTCGTTCTGGATCTTGAACGGCCATGGGTCGGTCTCCTCACTGAGGTGGACAAAGATGGACGGGCCCTCGATGATGACCTCGACTCGGACGAGCTGGAGCTTGCTCTGACCGGTCGCCGGGTTTTTGCGCGGCAGCGTCACGTGCACGCGCCCGATCTCAGTGATGTTGAAAGGGGCCGACCTGCGAAGCGGAGAGTTGTGCGATTGATTAGCCGGCAGTGACGGGACGTTGCGAGCCTCCTCGGGCGCGACGCACCAGACCTCGTTCAGGCCCTGAAGGGCAATGACGACCCGCGGCTCCTCGCCGTTGCCGCCGCCGCGCTTGATGAAGCGATGCAGCGGCCCGCGCTCGCCCTCGCCGAGGTGGATGAAGCCATCGCTGCCCTCCTGCCGGACGCTGATCGTCTCGGACAGGTTGTTCTTGATCATGAAGCGCGGCGTGAGAGTGACGACCTTCGAAAGCTTGTACTGCAAGCGGGCAATAAAGTGGGGGGCGGGGGGCGTCGGTCATCAGCGGCGGTGAGCGGGAAGTCATCGAGCTGGGCTCTGACGCACCTTCCCGAGGCCCTCGACGTAGGAGAGGCCGGTGTGAACCTGGAAGCGGCCGGCGCCGGCCTCGTTGATGACTTCCATGTCGGCCGCCACCGTTTCGAATGACAGCGGCTTCGACCACATCGAGTCGCCGAATTTGAGCAAGCACTTGTTGCGCCGGTCATCGTTCGCAAAGGAGAACATGAGCGGCGTCGGCTCCGACTTGAGGTAGTCGTCTCGGAGGTCGAGGCTGCCGGCCGCATCCCGGGGCTGGCCCATCCACGTCTTGGAGCGGACGGCCCAGGGCAGGCCAGTCTTGTTGAGGAAGACGTAAGGGCTGTAGATCTGGACCTTGAATGCCCCGCTCGGGTCCGGATACCGGCTGCACATAGAGAAGGGACAGAGTCAGGCGTGAACCTCCACGAGCACCTGCTCGAACCAACACGCACACATAGTGGATCTTGAGGTTGAGCTTGAGCCCCTTCAGGTCGGTCAAGACGAGCGTGTCCTCGATGTTGAAATCGTCGGGGTTGTCGGTGTTGATGATGGCAAACTCGGAGGGCTTGAGGCCGGCATCCTGAACCTGGACGCTCAGGAGCAGCAGGTGCGAGAGCTCGACCTGATGGACTGGGCTGATGCCGCCCTTGCGAAGGAAGATCGACGTGTTGAGGCTCGTGTTCTTGTCAAAGACGCGGTACTTGACGTCGTACGGCAGCAAGTTTTCTATCTCGACCGGCGCCCGAAGGCGGAGCGAGAGCTGCGGGTAGCGCTTGGCGTTGCTCTCGTTGCCCTCGATGACGGCCGAGGCCTGGAAGCGGAAGGGCGCCTCGCGGGCCTCGTGTGACTTGCAAGCGATCGCACGGACCGGCCGCGAGCGCAGGTCCTCCCAGTGCAGGCTTTCGGATGACCACGAGAAGTCGAAGCCCGGGTCGGGCCGGATCTTGAAGCGCTTGTGGTAGGCGGCCTCGATCGGGAGCGGAAAGTCCTCGCCAGGGGCGATCTTGTAGACTGTCGGGCTCGGCTTGCCCGTCTTTTCAATGATGATGAGCTCGACCGGCACGTGCGTGAGGTTCTCGACCCGGAGCGGCGAGCGGAAGGTGACGACCTTGACGTTCTTGATGAGCTCGATGTTGCAGATCAGCCGGTGCGGGTTCTTGTCGAGCCTCGGCCGGAGTGCGTGCGAAAAGTAGCCCTCCTTGTCGACCGAGATGTCGCGGAGCTGCTCCCAGTCGGCCTCGTGGATGAGGAGGCCGAGCGAGTGGTGCATCGACTCGCCGACGTGCTCGCGGATCGTCTTGTAGTCCTCGAATCGCCAGGGGATGTCCTCGCCATTGGCGACCGGCGTCCGCCGGCCGCGCGCGTCGCGCTTGTCGGCCCAGATGTCGATCGGGTAGCCGGTCCGGTTCTTGATGAGGTACGGCGCGTCGCCACCCCGGGCGCTGTTGAGGATCCGGTCGCTCTCCTTCGTCCACTGCGTGTAGCTCGTGATGGCGAGCTCGATAAAGGTCGACGTGACGTTGAGCTCGAGCCGTTCCTCGGACGAGAAGCTGATAGCCATCTTGCCCGCGTCGCCGCCACTCTCGGAACGAGAGACCTGGCAAGAAGCCAAGCGCGCTCTGAGGGTCAGCGTGCGACCGAAAGGGCGGTCGGCTGGACGCCCGTCGACGGCAACTCACGCGCAGCATAAACGAGTAGGGCTCGAGCAAGGGCTCCCAGGCCGAGTTGGTCAGGTTGTAGTACTTGATCGAGGGCTTCAGCGCGGTGATGAACTTCATCTGTGGTCGACGGGCCAAAAGAAACAGCTCTTCAGCGTGTGAACCAGACGTGCCGGCCCGAGCGCAGGGGTCTACTGACGTCGCCGGACCAGTCCTGGACAGTGGCCTTGAAGGGGCGCGTGTGAAGGTGGAGCAGAGGCAGCTCGTGCAGATCGCCGATGAGAACGAGCTGGAAGCCCTCGAACGAGGCCTTGAGCTGCAAAGAGGAAGGTGCGTAAGGTTGGTTTGGTCAGCGTTTCCTAGTGTCGGAGACGTTGTCCGCGAGAGCCGGCCGACGCACATGCTCGGTCGAGAGGAGGATCTTGGGCTTCTCGGTCCGCGTGCTGGTCAGACGACGCGTGCGCGAGGGCGAAGTCGAAAAGGACGCTCGCGACGTCCGCGTATCACGGCGAGGGCGCGTTGTCGGAGGGGCAAGCGAAGCGGCGGACTCCGAGGCCTTGACCTCGTCGGCCACCTTCTTGACCTCCTCCTCGGCGTGCGTCGCCGAGGCGGCGATGGCGATGCCCTTGTTGACAATCTCGGTGATGAGCAGGATGTCGCGGTACGAGGCGCGGAAGATGACAGGCTCGACGTTGAGCTCGATGTCGGTCGTCTGGTGTGACGAGACCTGGCGCGAGTCCATCGAGAGGACGATGTCGATCTCGTCGAGGAAGCGCAGCGTTTCCTTCGGCCGATCCATTCTCAGAAGCGACATGCCGAGCTTCTGGACGTTGAGCGCGAGGATGCCCTGCGATCCGCAAACAAGGGAGGTCGGACCGACGTCAGCCTCTGCCTCCAGCAATTGCATGCAAAGACACCCAGACCGACTTGTTGTGACATCAGGATCTGGTCGACGCTGAGCTTAATCGCCTGTGAGTCGGGGGCGGCGTCGTCGGCGAGGATGAAGATGGTCGGGTCGAGGATCTCGATTCGGAAGGCAAGCGTCTTGGCCGGCTCTGCTGGCTGGACGGCCGGCGTCAGGTCGAAGCTCTCGTCGCCGGCGTCGACGTCCTCGGTCTCGTCGGCCTCCTCGCCCTCGACGGCGGGCGTGTTGTAGACCTCCTGCAGGCGGCTGAAGAGGAGCGACCACTGATACAGGTCTCGGATCGGCCGCTCGAGGAAGTAGAGCTTGAGCGAGCCGGTCCGGAGGAAAAGCATCGCGTCGTAGCTGCACGGGTCGGGGTCGGCCGGGTCGAATGTCTCGTAGCTGAAGTCGAGCAGGTCCTCGCCGTCGAACGAGAGGATGTTCTTGACGTTGACCGCCTGGTCGTCGACGATCGACAAGTGACCGAGCGTCGCCGCGAGGCGCATCGTCGGCCCACGCAGAAGCAGCGAGACGTCCCCCGCACTCATCGACAGCGTCGCGAGGCGGCGGTCGTCGTGCTGCAGGAGCACTGAGAAGACGAGAGAGCAGCAAGACGAGGTCAGTCACCGACAGCCATTAGACAGTTGCTCCAAAGACGCCGACGCACCTCCAAACTCGACCATCTTGACGCGGACCCGGATCTTGTCCTGGTTAGCACCGTCGGCAGCGGTAACGACTGCCGGTTCTGCAGCGGTGTCCTCCGTGATCGTTGCCGTGGGGGCGACCGACGACGAGGCTGGCGCCGGCTCGGGCCGATCTTCCGGGACGAACGTCGTCATGATCCAGTCATAGAGGTCGAGGACCGGGGCCGGGTCGAGTAGGACGTTGAACGTCGAGAGCTCGACCTGAACTGTTTGATCGACGCCCTCGAACACCGTCTGGAACTCGGGCGAGTCCTTCTGAACCTTGGCGTACTGGACCTTGATGAGGTCGGCGCTCGACTGCCGGCCGTTGACGTCGTTTGACGAGACGAGCGGGACCGCCTTCTTGCCCGGCTGGATCATGTCGAGTGAGATCGACCGAAGCGAGACGTCGACGCCGAGGTCAAACTTGCGGAGCGCAAACTCGAGCGCAAAGCCCTCAAGCGCGGCGTCGGCAAGGTGTCGCTCGGGACCGGCCGTGCCGGTCGATTTGAAGAGCGAGGCCTGGACCTTGTCGACGGCAAAGTGGAATTCGAACGTCTTCTGGTGGACCTCGCTCGGGTCGGTCGCAATGTCGGGAGCGTCGAAGAACTCGTCCTTGGGCGCGTCGCCAGGCGTGTCCTCGACGACGTCCTCGTGCTCTTCGAGATTGTACTCCTCGATGACCGGTCGATTCAGGAAGCCGCCGCCACTGCGCGTGCTGTTGTGCCGCGGGGGCGGGGCAATCGTCGGCGCCTTGGGTGCCGCCGGCGCCGCCGTCGACACCGCCACGTCGTCGTCATCGTCGTCGAACTTGGGGATCGTGACGTCGATGAAGCGCATGAGCGTCTCTGCGGCGAGGTGGTGAGTGCGTCGGTCAACATGCGGGCCTTCGTTTCACCAAGGACAGACAAAGGGGCGGGCAACGCACTGTACTTCGTGTCCGAGAAGTTGAGCTGGAGGTTGGGCAGATCGCCCGCAACCTTGAAGCGCGTCAAGTTGGGCGCGTTGAGGATGGCGTTCTGGGCGCTGAACGTCAGGTTGATGCGCTCGAGGATGTGGAAGTCCGAATCGCCTTGGTGCGACTCGAGCGCCTTCAGGCACGTCTCAAGCTTTGGGCCCATGAGCAGCTAAAGAGGGAAAGACTGTGATCAGTCGATCGAAAAATAGGCTCGAAACCGAAGGACAAGAGAGAGATGCACCTGCGCAGCCTCGAGCCGAATCGTAAAGCGGTCGTACATGAGGTTCTCGAGGTTCTTGAAGTCGTCGTCGGTGTACTGCTGAGCCTCCTTGGCCCGGATCTTTGCGAGCGCCTCCTTGGCGACGAGGTTCGACTCAACGGCAATGTGGCCGGCGTCGAGGACGACATGCTGGCAGTTCGGGTCGACGACATCCTCGGGGATGATGATGATGGGCGCGTTCATGTCGAGCTTGATGTCGACCGTCTTGTGCTGCTGGAGCGCAAACTCGAGCCCGGCCCGCGTCTCTTTGCGGATACCGTCGAGCGTCTCGCTCGCGACGTCGATCAGCGCGTTGATCGACTCGAGCTGGCTCTCGGGAGGCTTGAAGAAGCGGAAGACGTTCTCGACGTAGGCCTTGTGGTAGATGATCTCGAGGTGGCGCATCTTGACGGTGACGGCGTTGTCAGCCCGCTGGTCGAGCGGGTTGTTCTCAAACCGGAGCGAAAAGAAGGGGTTCTTGTTGCTCGAGCTCTGGCTGAGCTCGAGCTGCTGCTGCTCGGCGGGCTGGTCGCGCGCCTGGAGCGCCCGACGCCGGTCGACGCTGGCGACGTCGTCCTTGACGCGGACGATCTGGGGGTAGACCGAGTTGGGTGTCGTGCCGTCGTAGACGCGGAAACCGCCGAGCGTGACGGTCGCGTCCATCGAGTCGGTGTACTTGACGGCGTCCGCCTGCAGCGCATCCCAAACGATGGCGAGGACGTCCGTCTTTGCGCCGTGCGGGTCGCGCCGCAGGGCAAGGGAGCCCGTCTTAAGCTTGGCCGAGAGCCGAAGCTTGAGCGCATCGCGCGGAACGTCGGGCGTCGACGCATGCTCGGCGTCGGGGTTGTAGCCAACGAGTGAGAGCAAGCCGCGCCGGTCCGACTCGGTCATGGCCTCGCCCTCGGCCTCGTGCGGGACGTCGGCCTTCTTGGCTGTCGCCGCGCCAAAGGCCCAGCCAATCCAACCCTGAGGTTGGGCCGCCGCTGCCGCTGCCGCCTTCTCCTCCTCGAGCTTGCGGCGCGAGGCCGCATTCTTGCGGAGCTCGGCCTTGGCGATCGACCGGTAGAAGCGGATGTCCTCGTACGGCAGCTTGGCCTCGAGCGCGCCGAGTGCCGTCGCGTCGGGTCCGACAAAGGTCCCGGGCGCCGCGAGCTTCATCTTGGTGTAGAGATCGACGTACGCCCGGCGGTCGTCGCGGCGCTCAGCAAAGTAGGCCCAACTCCACTTGCGGTCCTTCTCGTGTATCTCGCTCCGAATCGCGTTGGCGGCAAACTTAAGCCGAGCGCGGGCCGGGTTGTGCCTGAACTCGGTCTCGGGCGGCCGGAAGCGCGTGTACTGCTGCGTGCGCGTGTAGAAGTGGAAGAGGTCGACCATCGAGAGCGTGTCGCGGTACTGGTCGTCGTCGATAAGGAAGCCAAACTCGTCGAACAGCACCTGCGCATCGACCTGGGGCGTGTCCTTGTCGATCTTGTGGTTCATGATGAGCCTCGCCTCGCCCGAGACGGGCTTGAGGATAAACTGGTGGGCCTGGAGCTTCTGGGCGTCGTCGGCCCCGCCGCGGGTGATGAGGTGCGAAAAGTTGGCGAGCGTCGCCTCGCGGTCAGCGCCGGCGATCGTGCCGACGTCCGTGTCAAAGTAGAGGGCGAGGCTGCTCAGCCGGGCAATCTTGTGGAGTGCCTTCTGCGTGTTGTTGATGAAGGTCTCGACCCAGTTTTCGTCGGTCGAGACGGCGACGAACTCGGCGAGCGTCACGCCGACCGCAAAGGGGTGCTGAAAGGGGGTGG
>Ga0308160_10001094_pt1 | contig 41157 bp, 50 predicted proteins | sample PhyFR1_FD_201036 | JGI IMG/M metagenome (GOLD analysis project Ga0308160, IMG submission 201036) | Phyllosphere microbial communities from UC Gill Tract Community Farm, Albany, California, United States - DLSLF.R1 | ecosystem: Host-associated > Plants > Phyllosphere > Unclassified | place: USA... | reverse complement strand
GTGGAAAGGAGAACGTACCGGAACCATTCATTGGTTGCACGGATGAGACCAGGGAGGTGACGTTCGACATCCTCGATGTCGTTGAGCTTGGCAGCGAGAGGGTCGTTGACGTCGACGACGAGGACCTTCCAGTCGGTCTCACCCTCATCGAGGAGAGCCATAATACCGAGGATCTTTACTTGCTTGACTTGACCAGTGTAACCAACTGCCTCTCCAATTTCGCAAACGTCGAGAGGGTCGTCATCACCGAGAGCCTTGGTTTCGGGGTGAGTGTGAGAAGGGTCCTCCCAAGTTTGAGGGAACGCTCCGTAGTTCCAGATGTAACCTTTGTGAGGGAAACAGTTTCGTACGAAACGAAGTTTACCCTTCTTGGTATCTTGGAGGATCGGGTTGAATTGTTCTTCTTTCGAGATTTCGAGTTTGGCGTTGGACCAACGAGGGATCTCGACGATCATGTTCAAGACGGTTCGTTGTTCGTTGGCGAAGAGGGGAATGTCGTGGAAAGGTGAAACGACTTTGCCATCCTTCTCGACGAATGCACGGTACTCTGTACAATTTAGGAGTCCGAGTGATCGATGGTAGGGGCAGCAGAGAGAGAGGAAGAGAGTTGAAGAAGGGGAAAGCACGTCAGTTGACTTTCTTCGAGAATGAGACGAAGCGAACAGGACAAGCGCATAAACAGCTCCTATGTGAGCTTACCAAGAGTGTTTTGTGCACCGTGTTGACCTGTACAATTGTAGGAGAGAAGGTGAGTTGCAAGTTCGAAGGGGAGTAAGGAGGAGTATCAACTTACGAACGGAGTATTGGGAAGCCATGTTGGATACTGTCGATAATAGTCTAGACTGCTGTGATAGTCTTCTTGCCGCCGTGCTCGCCAGTGTGAACTCGGGTGCAGGAGTAGAAGGGAGGACTCTCTCTCTCTCTCTTTCTCGGAACTTCTTTCATTTCACAAAGTTCAGAGGACGGCCTCGTTTCCGCCGACCTCTCTCTCACTTCTCCTTCTTCTCACCACTCACTCTCTCACCCCTCGGATAATACCCTCATAGTGCATCTGTCGACTCGCAACTACCGCATTCACTCAGCTCTCGAAACTCGAAACTCTTCTCCTCCTCGCTTTCATCGGAACTTGAGCAACACACTGCGTCGCTCATCATGGCGACGGCAGAACAGAAATCAAACCTCAATGTCAGGGATGCTCTCAGGTGAGCTACCCTCACTCTCTTTCGCTAACACACTCCACTCTTGTTGACCTATTTCCCGCTTCCTTCCCTCTTCGCATACAAACAGCTACCTCGATAGAGTAAAGGTTACTTTCCATGAACAGACTGAAGGTGAGTCCTAACTACCTCACTTGAAAGCTCACAGTTACTGACTTTGTTGTTCCTGTTTGTCGTAGTCTATGATCGGTTTTTGACGTGCGCTCAACTTGCTTCAACTTCTCCTCAAGGGGTCGCTAACCAATGTTTCGCCGGTTGACAGCATCATGAAAGAGTTCAAATCTCAAGGAATCGACACTCCTGGCGTTATCGATCGAGTAAGGTTTTCACTTTCCTCGACTCTCTTTCCCCCCTGTTGACCACTCAACCTCTGACTTGACAGGTCTCGACTCTCTTCCGAGGACATCCTGCACTCATTCAAGGCTTCAACACTTTCCTCCCTCCAGGTTATCGAATCGAATGTTCGATAGATCAATCTGGTGGAGCTGGGTCAGCGGGAGAAAAGGGAATCACAACGATTACAGTCACGACTCCTATGGGAATGACGACTCGTACTCAAGTGACCGGTCAATCTGTCGAACCTTCCCCTGCTCCCCCTCCTGCTTCAAACGACATCCTATCAGTCAAACAAGAAACCGCTACTCCTCAAACTTCGAATCCCGCTTCTTCGAATCTTAACATCCAAAACCTCCCTCCTGCTCCAACCGCTTCGTCGATGCAATCTTCAGCGTCTGCTACCCCGGTTGCAACTCCAGGAGCAGCTTCCCTCCTCTCTTCGCAAATGGCTTCTTCCTCCTCTGCCTCCGCCGCTCTCGGAGGAATCGCCGCACCTGCTCCCTCTGCCCCTCCAGCCTCAGCTACGACCCCTCAAGCTGCCACTCCCGGCGCGAGCGTAGATGCTCGACCACCGATGGAATTCAATCATGCCATCAACTATGTCAACAAGATCAAGAATCGATTCTTGAAAGAGCCCGATACGTACAAAGCATTCTTGGAGATCTTACAAACTTATCAGAAGGAAGGAAAGGCGATTCAAGAGGTACGTTGAATCGAATCTCTTCCTTCTTCGGAATTTTTGGCTCACTTGACTTGACCTCGATAGGTTTACTCTCAAGTTACGACTCTCTTCGCTGCCGCCCCCGATCTTCTAGATGAATTCAAACAGTTCCTTCCCGATACCTCTGCTTCAGGTCAACAACAACAACAACAACAAGCTGCTGCACCTTCTCCCGCTCCTTCGCTTACTCAACAGCCACAACCTGCGAACGGAGGAGGGATCGGTCGAGGAACCGCGAAACGAGCCGCTCCCGCTCCAACGAAGGATGCTGGTTCTACAGCGTCGAAACGAACGAAGACTGGAACGAAACCTGGAGTCGGAGGAGTAGGAGGGGAGAAAGCAACGGGTGGACCTGGCAAAGGAAAACGAAAGGCTGAAGGACCTTCACGAGACTTGTCGACTTCGGGGAGAGGTGGAAAGGGTCAAAGTCCAGCGGATTTGAACTCGATGTATCATTCGGATTCACCTTCACTCGGAGGAGGAGGAGACGGTTATTCATCAGCAGCGATTCATCATGCTCAAGCTCAAGCTTACTATGGAGGTGTAGCACCTCACCAACAACATCCTTCTACCACTGCCGCCGTCCAACCTTCCGCAACTTATGGAGGAGGACAACACTCCGCTCATCATCATCTTCAACAACAACAATACGGTTACCCCGATGCACCTATCGCTGCCCCTCCTCCCCAACCTCTTCTCGCACCGAAACCAGTCGCTTCCGCACCTGATCTCGCATTCTTCCAACGAGTGAAAGCTCACACCAAGGATCAAGCAGTTTATTTCGAATTCCTCAAACTAGTTAATCTCTACACTCAAGAATTGATCGATCTTACGGCACTCGTCGCGAGAGCTTGGTTGTTCTTGAACCAGGATGAGAAATTATGGGAGGAGTTCAGAGAATTGGTTGGTTGGACTGAAGGGGAAGCGGTCGGAGATCCAGGTCATCGAATCGAGGTGGTTGATGGGAAGAGAGTTGTCGAGAATGTACCGAGACCGGATGGTGAAGGTTGGAGAAAGAGTAAGCTCGATGCTGGGAAAGATTGGAAAACTTATGGTCCTTCGTATCGGAAATTACCGAAAGAGGTGAGTCGAATCTTGCCTGTGGACTCTCTCATCTAGGCGGTCTTGCTGATGAATCAACGGCATCATCACCTCACAGGAGATTTCTTTGAGCTGTTCTGGTCGAGACGCTCTCTGTTGGGAAGTATTGAACGATGAATGGGGTAAGTCGAAGCCTGCTTCTCTCAACTTCACAGTACCTTGCTGATCTCTCTCCCTTGAACTAGTCTCTCAACCTTCGTTCGCTTCCGATGAGGGATTCGTCGCGAATCGCAAGAACCCTTACGAGGAGGCACTACACCGATCAGAGGAAGAACGTCACGAATACGATTACCATATCGAAGCCAATCTTCGCACGATTACTCTCCTCGAACCCATCGCCAGTCGAATCGCCGTCATGGACCCCGAGGAACGAGCAGTGTTCCGACTCAAACCTGGATTGGGGAATCAAAACAAGAGTATTTATCAGAGGGTCCTCAAACGAGTTTATGGGAAGGAACAAGGACTCGAGGTTATTCAGGCGTTGCACGAGAACCCTTGCGTTGCTGTGCCGATCGTCCTCGCGAGATTGAAGCAGAAGGATGAGGAATGGAAGCGAGCTCTCAGGGAATGGAATCGAGTTTGGCGAGAATCGGTAAGCTGCTCGTCCTCAAAATCTCCTTCGTTTGCGAAGCTGACGAGTTGCGATCACAGGACGCCAAAAACTTCTGGAAAGCTCTCGATCATCAAGGTATCGCACTCAAGGCAAACGACAAACGATTCCTCACTTCGAAAGCGCTCGTCTCGGAAATCGAATCTCTCAAACGGGAACAAAACCAGCGAGCAACGATCGACCCTCGACCTCAACCTGCACATCGTTTCCAACTCACCTACGACGTATCAGATCGAAGAGCGCTCTACGATGCTGCTCGACTCGTCTTCTCTTACCTCGATCGATCTCACCTTGTCACTTTCGCCGAAAAACCTCGAGTCGATGCGGCTCTTCGCGACATTCTCGCCCTCTCCTTCGCCATCTCTCCTGAAGAGTTTTCAGCTGAGCTACTGGCCGGAACGAATGATGCCGAAGATATGGAATCGAATTTCGACAGCGCAAGTGAAGCTGGAGGTGTACTCGGTACTCAATCCCTCGACGAGGCAGTCGAAGCTGCACTAGCATCATCTGCTGGAGCTGGGAGAAAGGCGAAGAAGGGAGGAGATTTGAGGAAGAAAGCTTTGAGGAAGACGGTACCAACTGAGAAGCGAAGTCGAGCAAGAGTCGGAGCGAACGGAGGAAACTCGGCACCAAGTTCGAGGGGGAACAGTCCAGCTCCTTCGGGAACTGGAGGCGAGACGGATAGCGTCATGAACGATACGACTCCAGGTCCGGAAGGCTACGAAGGTGGAGGAGAAGCGATGAGTCGAGAAGGATCAGTCGATACCTCGGTCGCAGGAGGTGAAACTGGCGAAGCATCTCCCATCATCGACTCGAACAGCTTTGCAACATCACTCGACTCGCGCCAGAATGGAGCCGCTGGATTAGCTGACGCTGGACGTCCTCTCGAAAACAAGCCTCCCGCTCTCGAAGAACGAAAGACTTGGAACATGTTTGCCAACTCGACTCTTTACGCTCTTATCCGCTTCTTCCAAGTACGCTGAGTACCATCGTCTGTTAGTATACATTCAGCTGACGTGGTTCTGCCTTCAGGTACTCTATCATCGACTCACCCTCCTTCGCAACTCTGCTGTTTCCCTCGCCCTTCCTCCACCACCACAATCTATCACCACCTCCAACGTTCCCTCTCTCTCGCTTTCCCTATCTCTCGCTCCCGCCAACGGCGAAAGATGGACCGCTACCGCCGAATACTACTATCAACGAGCGCTTGCACTCTGCGAAAAGTTCTTCGAAGGAGAACTCGATCAACCCGCTTTCGAAGACTCGATTCGACGGATTCTCGCCAGTCAAGGTTACATGCTCTTCACCGTCGACAAACTCGTTACCAGCATCATCAAACAGGTTCAAGCTGCCCTCGCCGATCCTAAAACGAAAGAACTCCTCAACCTCCTTCGACAAGATCGTGCTCATCCTGAACGCTCGACTCACAGTCAACAGCTCGCTTATCGACAACACGCCGAATCAGCCCTAGGAATCGATGAGAACCTCTACCGCCTCGAATGGGTCCCATCGAGGAAAGCTCTTTCGTTCCAACTCGTCGGAAAGGACACTGTTGGACCTGAAGATGTTCCAGCGATGGAGAAGGAATGGGCGAAGTATGTCGAAGGTTACATCAAGCACGATAGAACACCTGGACTAACCTCAGTACCCGATTCTCCTTTCCTCACTCGGTGAGTTTCCTCTTTTCGCTTCTCGTTTCTGCGATTGCGCCGCTGACTACTTCGACTTGCGTTCTTCAGCAACATCCGTATCGTTCGGCCAAGAGATGGCGCGTTGCCTAAGGGTCTCACCGCTCTCTCCGGACTCCAATCGAAGATCTGTATGCGATCCTACAAGCTCTTCTTCGCTGCTGAAACGGAGGACGTCCTCATTCGTCATCGCAAGAACCCTTCTTTCACTCCTGTCGAAGTTAGGGACAATAGGGTTATGAGATGTAGTGATTGGATGGACAAGCGAACGGATGAGCTCGACTTGCTTGCTGGAGCTGGAGACAAGGAGGAAGTGAGCAAGGAGGCGAGTAAAGAGGCGAGTCCGATGACGACGGATGCTACTGAGCAAGCAAAGGTTGTCGAGGAAACGAAGGAGGAAGGGAAGAAAGAGGGAGAGGACGTCGAGATGAAGGAGTAGTTTCGTTGTTTGTTTAGGATATTGTTTGTGTGTACTCTCAGCGTTTACTCATCTCAGTATCAGTCTTAAGCAAGAGGAAGAGCACCGAAGACGAGAGAGAGCTCGATCGCGAGGGTTTAGGCAGTAGCGAAAACTTCGTTACAAACTTTACAGATTCAGGTTTCTCGCACAACACCGCTCATCGTATCATCAAGCGTTTCCCTCTTCCTATTCTTCGGTTCTCGAGACCGACTATAAAAGTCTGAACATCGAAACTTGATCTTCACCTGAACGAGAGACTGCTCGACCCGACAAATTCGTCAGTCTCCTTAGATTGCCGCAACTGTTTCTATTCGAGAACTCACGGAGCGAGAAGCTCCACGTCGATCATCGCCTTCAATTGATCGACCGGATTGGTCCACTGCGTAGAGGTCAAAGCCTCGTGGAGCAGCCAATCTTTGCGTTCTTCTTCCGTCTGTCCGGGTCTTTCCACCGCTCGAAACGAGGATCAGCCGAGCGTAAATAGTGTGAGACCTTCAAAGAAACGATTGAGCTCACGGATATTCTCGATTCATCACGTAGTAAGCTTTGACGAGGAGGTTCTCAGGCGTCTCTATCGCCAGCTTACCCCTAGCAACACACTCCTTCCATCGCTTGTCGTCGAGGAGGTCGAAAATCTGTCTGAACTGGGACTTGCGATGTTCGTAACTCGGAACCTCGTTCTCAACGTTCTGCGACGAAGTGGCTGCGCTCATCGATCCATCGTCCCCTAATTCGCCTTTTAATCTCGAAGGAGTCTTGTCATTTTCGATGAGAGCGAAAGCGAGTAAGTCGATAGAAGGGGGATCTTGATCTCGAAGTGCTTTGAGTGAGATCTTCCGCATAGCGTGGTCGATTCCAGTCACGTCCCCGTTACATCTCATGGCGAAATCAGCCGATGCACCTTGATCTTGGATAAACCAAAAAGCTTCGGGAGTTTTGACGAGGCTGTTGAGGAAGTAGAGACGGAGAGGATGTGAAGGTGTGGAGTTGATGATGGGAATCGTCGAGCAAGTGCTGAGCTTCGTACCACAGAACCCGATTTTCTTGTGCCTGCGCCAATCCTCGCGTTGACAAGACCTGTCACCGGGCAACGATGGGTTGTTTCAGCTTCTACGAGGCTATTGGAGACAGGAAAAAAATTTCGGTACTCACTCGCTGCAGTAAGGTTCAATTCGACCGACTTTCTTGCATCGTCCACAGTAAAGGAGCTTGGGAACCTCTTTCGTTCCTCCTATAAAGGCTATCTGAGCGAAGGGAGCGGAACTTCGAGCAAAAAATGTCGCTCACCTTTCTCGAAGCAGGTCGAGCAGCGTTCCTCAGCACAGTCGCCGAAACGACTGGCTGGGTGAGAGTTGGGAGAATCCGAAAGCGAGTCGGCGACTTCAGCGCAATTTGTAGCGGTGATTTCGCTTCGGAAAGTGCCAACTCTGCAGGATAAAGTATCTGATCGCTGCGTCTGAACGCGAGGGATCTCTTGCGATTCCTACCAGCCCAAAGAGCGTCAGCTAGTTTCTTAAACGTCCTCAAGGTCGAGCTTACGAGAGCTAAGATGAGCAGATGGCAGAAGCGAAAGAGAAGACTGTGTCGTTTGAGCAAATACTCTTGCTGAAACGCTCTGCTAGCCAAGGATAGCGGCAGTTGGTTGGGAGATCTCGTGATTCCGAACTTGCGGAAGAAGTCTTCGTTGTATACTGGGTTCGTCGACAGGTTTGAAGCGTCAAGGACGTAAGGTGCGATGTATTCGAAAAGTCGAACGAGTCCCATTCCTCCATCGGAACAAAGCTTCTTGACTTGGATCTCCGGGACGAGTTTGCGATAGCGAGCGATTAGACGGGAGTTTTCGACCTCTTCGGCTCGAGCTGAATTCGCCAAGGTAGTGAGAACGATTTGCTTCCTTTCCGAATCTGTTCGTTTGAGCCAGGGTTCGAACCCTTCCTTCTGTAGCTTGATCCTACCGTTTCCATTGAGTGATAAGCTGAGCGTCGCTGCGTCGGATGCGATGACTTGTTCCCCTCGAGCACGACAAGCGAAAGCCATTTCATCGAGATGAGATGACATATCATCCGGGAAGCTTCCGCCGACGAGACAGGGTGATGTCGGATCGTAGAACCACGCAATCACCGCCTCATGTTCGTTCTCCCAACTCTGATCCCCTTTGTCAACTACTCCAAGCAAAACGTCGTTTGCAACTTCCAACTCCTCCAGAGATACATCGTCGTCATCGAAGTGCCGGCCAGGGTACGTCAAGGCATACAAAGGGGGCCGTCTGCCCTTCGTAGAGCGTTCGAGAGGAAGAGCTTCGAGACGAGACATGTCGTGAGACGAATAGAGGCGGAAGGAGGAAGCTAAGGATGTTGAGGGCTTGCTGAGTGATGTTGGTAGTCTTAGGAATCTGTGCGAGTCTCTGAGAGTGTCTCTACGAGTGAAGAGAAGGTGATTGAGATCAAGGTTGAAGCATCGTCAGCGCGCGGTTCGAGTCTATGGAGAGACCATAGGAGCTTACTGTGCTATTAATTGGCTGGTAGAAGGCTTGTTCGAGTCGATCAGAAGCAGCAGTGAGCGAAAGGTGAGGAGTGAAGGAAAAGGGAGAAAGTCGAAATTTGGGTGAGGCCGTCGATTTTCGCATAGCAATTGAGGCGCTCGCAACTTCGGCTAGTTGGTTGAATCGCAAGTCTGGGACCAATCAAGCAGCAGATCGAGCTCGAAGAGAAATTGACAGATTCGTAGGCTACTACTGACTTTGCGAAACAAACTATGCAACAACGCTCGAACAGAGTTGTCACAACACTCCTCCTCCTCCTCTTCTTCTTCTACGTGACACTATACCCTTCGACTTATGGCATCAGAGCGAGTTGAACTAAATCTCGAAGAAAGCTTTGATTTTCGCACGATTCAGGCAAGAGCTGATTGTTCAGTCACCAAGGGTCAGCTTCTCGATCAGTCACGATTGTGCATCAAGGAGTCACTCACTTGGAACCGACTAGCAATCTTGAAAGCTCTTTCGTAATGTCGTCGAGTGACGGTTCCGGTACCGTTTCGAGCACTTTCTCCTGTTCGGGAGGAAGACTTGGTTCGACCGGTTCCGAGTAGTAGTCGCTAGTCACGAGTACAACAGTTCTATCAGAGAGAGGGAGAAATGGATAGAAGAGGAAGACAAACGCACATCCAGTCCTGAGATCTGAGGTAGTGCTCTTTCACAGCTCGATTCTCCTCCTTCTCCATCTCCAACTTTCCTCTCTCGAGAGCATCGTCCCACGCATCGTCACCCGTGAGCCCGAACATCTCCCTGAAGTCATCCTGGGCATCTTCGAATGAATCTGGAGAAGACTGAGGACCACCTACACTGCGAACCCTTGAGACTTGACGGATGTGAGAGTAAGCGAAGAGGGCGATTGCGGTCTGGTCGTCTTCAAGTACTCTGAAGGCGAGAGCTCGTAAGGCGGGGAGGATTTGGGCGTTCAATGCTGCGTCGCTGTCTGGAGGAGGAAGACAATCGATCGACCACCGAACATCGGAAGACCCAGCTTTCCTTCCCTTTCCTACCCAAACTGCTTGAGGAGCTTCTTCTAGAGTAACCTTGATCACTACTCTTGAAGATGCAAGCGGCGAAGCTTTCGAAGCAGATGATGCATGAATGGGAGTCTTGAAATAAGAGCTGACTTGAGATCCGCAGCTTTCTGTCTTGTGGAACTTCCAGTCCTTCCTCTGACAGGCACTATAAGATCGAAACAGGGGAGTGAAGAGCCCTCGTTATGCCGTGAGGCGTTGTCGACAGCAAAGAGACTGACCTTGAGCAGTACGGTTGGATTCTCCCAATCTTCTTGCAGCGTTCGCAGTAAAGCATTCGATTGATTCCCAACATACGAGCTGTAAACACGAGACAGTCGACAAGTCAGCAATGGGGGAATGGTCGTGTCAATTTGAAGTAAGCGTGAAGCTGACCTGTTTTGAAACAACCTGCACATTGCTCGTCACAGGTATTGATAATCTTGCGAACAGCCGCTTCTCGTTTGACTGGATCAGAGATGTCGGCAAGTCGAGGGATGTTGGCTCCAGTCAATTCGCTTCGGAAGCTCGTCAATTTGTTGCGAACGATGCAGATCGGTTCTCCACTCTGTTCGCGAAGTATCAGCATGAACGACTTGAGCGGCAAGGAATAGACTCACCATCGCATCAAGGAAAGCTTCAGCGAGTTTGAACAAGAGCGAATGCCTTTGTAGAATGTAGGAGTTCTGAAAACTTCGGTCGGCGAGTGACAGAGGTAGAGCTTCGCCTGACTTTCGGATGCCGAACTTGCGGAAGAAGTGATCGTTAGGAATTGGGTGCTCGTCGAGATCCTCAAGGCGCAAGGCTGAGTGGGTCATGAGGTTGAGGAAATCGACGAGTCCAGCGCCATTGTCGGAACAAAGATTGGCGAGCGTGATCTCGGGGACGATCTTGCGACTCCTCGATTGAGGTCCTATCGTTCCGGGATCGTCTGAAGCTTCTTCTGCTCGGGCGAGAGTCGAGAGAACGAGGAGGACGAGATCTTCTTGTTTCTGCTTCGAAAAACTCAACCACGGCTTGATGAACTTTTCCTCGTATCCTGCGTTACCGAGTACCCTGCGCAGATACTGTACGCAGCGCATCATGATACCTTTCTGAGATCGAGCTTGGGAACTGTATGAGAGCTCGTCTAGGTGATCTGAATGTTCCAACGGATAACGAGGGTCGACCAAACAAGGCGAATCCTTTTGATAGAACCAGTCGATAATTTTCTCGTGTTCTTCGTTCCAACGACGAACGGCTTCTTGAGAATCTTGGTACTCTTCTTCAAATCGGCTCAGTTGAGGGTTCGCGTTGATTTCGAGAAACTCGAGGGACATCTCATCAACTTGCGGTTCGAGGGGTACGCCGAACTTGAGTCCATTGAGGTAATAGGGAAGCCTGCGACCTTTGGGTGAGCGGAAGTCGCGAGGTTTGATCTCCATCTCTGCGAGGACTGAGCCGAGTGGAGGAGAATTGAAGAAATCGGTCGGAGAGGCGCGGAAGTGGTTCTGAGGGAGATTCTGAGGAGCGTCTGAGGTGTGTATCGAGTGGCACAATATCGTTGGCCGTAGCGAATGAGTCAGAGATGAGGAGAATAATCTCAACACTAGAGAACAAGATCAAGAGTCAGTCCTGCCCGCAGCGGGCGAGAAGTGTTGCAGAGCTAACATGTATCCGGTCACAGGTTATTCCAGCTGACTCGAATTGACAGTCTGGATGCGAAGTTGAGATGAAAGATCGAAGTGAGAGAAGAGAAGAGAAAAGCAAATTCCAAGTTTACGTTTCACCATCGTTTTCGTTAATGTTGATCGTTTGCACCTTTGCACTCGAGACGCTCCCGCTCGACAACGCGAAGATGGAGAGAACCTTGCAAAGTCTTCGTTCTCTGATAGAGAGGAACGACGAGGATCTTTCAAAAAGAAGTTATGACTGAATACGAGAAAATCAGAATAGGTGGACGAAGCCACAAAAAGTAGGATAGTATAAAAGGGGGGTAGAGAGAGAGACGGGGTTGAACCGCTCTTTTGAAGAAAGATGAACTAAAATTGACGACACAGGTTGGACTGCTAAAAAAAACGACGAGGAGACGGGAGAGACTGCTAGAGGGGGGAGAAACGATACAAGCCACGAAGAAAACGACAAGACCCCCTTTTTTTACACGTGAAGAACGGACGACGAGAAGTTGTTGGATTCGTCGTCCTCACGCGCTCGTTTCTTGTTGTTTGAAGCTCCATCTTTACCTCCTCTGTAAAATGGTTGGCCAACTCCGAGTCAGCTATAGGAAGTGAGTCGAGAGGGAAGAACAAACATACAGAACAGTCTTGTCGGTGATCAAACTCCTCAACCATCCATTCTCGGTTCGCAGAGTATCAACATCCTTCTCGAGTGCGGCGACACGGTCTCGGAGTTCTTTCGCAGTTTGTTCGAGTGCTTGTTCACGTTGCTTCTTCTTGACTCGGAAACGAGCTGATCATCCACGCGAGAGAATAAGTGACTTTTCAAAGAACAAAGTCAGAAGATTGTGAAACTCACCAGAAGCAGCAGTGTTCCTTCTCCTCTTGTCTTCCTCGATCGCCAGATTGTTCAACTCTTCTTCAGTCATTCCATCCGTGTTTACTCCTTCAGGGAGAGGTAAAGCCTTGACTTTCTCAACTGCAGGAGCACGCTTCTTCTTTGCGGCAGGAGCAGATTTCTTTCCCTTTGATGATGAAGCGGTCGAAGTCGAGGGCGAAGGGGCGTGTTCCTCTACTTCATGGTCGAAGATGGCGGAAGGAGGAGCGGCGGGGAGGGAAGATGAATCGAAAGCCGAGGGGGAAGTGAAGAAGGTGGAAGGGAGAGCCGCTGAAGCGTCGTGGAAGTTGGGGAGAGCGAGAGCAGGGTCGACGAGACTACCGTTGAAGTCTTCAGGTTTGGTGGTAGCGAGGAGAGCGCTCAAATCAACAGTCGAGATCTCTTGTTCATTGTTGTTGAGTTGGCTTGAACTGTTGAGTGCATTCGAAGGGAGAGAAGGGGTTTGAACGGCGTTGAAGAGTGATTCACCACCTCGGGGAGTAAAGCGAGAGGAGGCGATCTTGGAAGAGGAGGAAGGGTCTTCGAGGAGGAGTTTGTTGTTATCGTCGAAGGGAGTCGGAGGAGCAGGATCAGATCCGAAATCGGGAGAGTCGAAATCGAATGCTACGTTGGTCCATTGCTCTAACTGAGCTTGAAGTGCGGTACCATCACAAGGGAACGAGACTATGAGAGATCGAGGGTGTTAGCCGAGGAAAGGATGAGACACTTCAAAAGAGAGAGAGAGACTAACGAGTCAACTCGTTGCGTTCTTGAACTGGACCGTTTGAAGGTGAGAATCCAGGACTAGGAGTCAACTATATACACTATTGGGTCAGTCAACGCGTCCAGCGAGAGAGAGCGAGTCTGAGGAGAAGGGTTGAGGTGTACCTGATTAAGCTGTTCATCGGACAGAGTTGGTCAGCTTCACAGAGCGCTAGAGGGTACAGGAGAAGGACTACATACCTGATTGAACGCCCAAGTATGATTAGCACTCATGACAGGGGGTCGCAGTTGGGGGATTTCAATGACTGGACGAAAGCAAAGAGGAGACTGATCCTGATTTCTCATCAGCGGTTGAATCGCATCGGTAACTTTTCATCTTTGTCGATTCGCCCGCGCTTCCTATTGGGATGTACTACTGAGCACACTGATTCGCTGAGCAAAAGTCTCCCTTGAAACCGACTTGAACTGATAGAGACCGACTCTTCCGATTCTTACGAAAAATCTCGCGAAACGAGTGAGAGAGCGTCTGCCTCTTCGTGACGATACGAAGGATAAGAGATAGTATGTAGTATAGCAATAAACGATAATCTATCCCCCTTTTCACGTCTAATCTCTTCCTGCCGATTTCGCAGCTTTGTATGCAGTCCATTTTCGAGAAATGAACTCGTTCATAACCAACGTAACGACCTGAGAAGCGGTTCCTGGATCAGCGACAATGCGCAAGATAGAGGTAGGAAGAGGACGCACAGTGTGAGGAGCGATTCGCATCAAGTGAGCTGTAGTTCCTTTGTACCATCCCAAAACTCCCTCGGTTTTCCAAGTCTTGTACAAACAATCAATAGGGTTCTTGTCTGTACAGTCAGCTCGTTCACTCAGTCAGTCTGATTGTAAGGTGACTCGAGCGAGACGAGAGAACGTACAGAGAAGACCTCGAGGTTTTCCATCAGGACCAATCGAGTTTGGTGATTGATTGTACATTCTCGTCAGTGCGGTATCTGTCAATCCAGAAGTGCTCAGTGAGGTTGACGATCGGAAGAACAGAAACCGTGACTTACCAGCAGGTTGCATCACGGCGCAAACACATCCACCACTGAAAGTACTCGCCAGCAAGTAAACTCCAATGTGATCTCCCATTCCCCAGCCCTGCAAAGTAGTCTTTGCCAAGTTGTACGCTGGCAACTGCACCGAACTTCCCATCGCAGTTCTCAAAATCGCCGCATCCATTCCTCTCACCAAACCTTTCGGTCCCTCTTTCGAAACGATCGATTTGAACCCGTGGAACACTGTCGGGTAATGATGTTGTGCTCCTACTGGGTTAAACGGAGAATAGGCTTGCATTCTTGCTTTGACGAGGAACAATGGGTTTCCGAGAATAGCTAAAACGGAAGGGGGAGTGTTTTGGTCAATCTCGAGGAATTTACGAGAGTGAGAAAGTGCGAGCAAATTCACCTCCTACGACACCTGAACTGGCTCCCGCAGCGATACTACTCCATACTTTGGTTTGATTCTTATCGTTCCCTGCCAAAGTATTCAAAGCGTGTCGAAATGGTTCGTAAAAACCTAATCGAGATCCGTTCAATGCGATTTGATAAGTGTACTGTTCACTCCCTCCACCTGTATCAGCTCTACCTGCTTTAGTTCGAAGGGAGAGTAGGCCGAGAAAAACTTACAGCAGCTCCCAATCCTCGTTGAATTCCTTTCAATCCTTCAAACTTCCAAGTCTTTCTCATACAATCGACCGCACTCGTATACACTCTCCCATTCGGTCCAGCTCTCGGTGGTCCTCCTGCTTCAGGGATCTTGGAAGAGACTAATGGGGGAGCTGAAGTTGAAGTTGTGGTTTTTGTCGGAGAGAGATGAGTTCGACCTTGCAATTCTCCATCTAACTGTAATCGGGTCTTCGCGACTTCCATTGGGTTCGTGACTGTTGCAATGGTCGAGTACGTCAGCACAAGAGATCGAACTGTAGAGGGAGGGGGAGAAGGAGGGGGAGTTTAACTTGTTACGGCGGTACATGCTGCAATAGCTCCCGAGATGAACCCTGAACAAAGCTTGCTATTTATTAGTGCGCTTTCTCATACTATTCGGAGCTCAAGAGAAGTGTACCCTCTGTTTAGATGAAGAGATTCAGTGAGTTGTCTGATGAGGCAAAGAGGGGGGGAAGCAACTCACGGAATGCAGTCAAGTTGATCGGCTGAGCTACTGGCGTTGATGTATTGGTCGACATATTCACTATCCGAGCTACTGGCAGATTCGAGTGAGAGGGAGGAAGGGAATGGATTCCTCTCTTGCCGGCTCTTCTCCACCTCCCGTTCACTAATCACTCAAGGCAAACCGATAAACTCGTTTGGAGCTTTAGAACAGTCGAGCTACTCCAACTGACCTGGCCACTTCAATCAACTCATCTCAATCAGTCCCCTTCGACAGATCGTTCCTCTTTTCAGTCGACCACCGCTTACGGAACTGGCCGATTCACTGTCAAGCTTGAAGCTCTCTACGTGCCACCGCGTAGACGACTTGATATAGTTGTCAGTTCAAGAAGAAGGAAGTTATTCGTCGATTTCAATCATGTTCGTTCCCGTCTTGTCCTCTGCTCCTCTTTTGATTACTCCCCTGATGATTCGCCGTTGTCCGTCGACGTAGCCTTCATCTGATCAAACTCGATACCATCATCACCAAGTTCAAGCGAGATTGACCAAGCCCTGTATCAACGACTATCGACAAAATTCGCTCCCGATTCAAACTCCCCTTCGTTCGAGGCTTTCTCCCTTTCTCTGCTTCACTGCCCCCCGACAAAGATGATCTCCCCTCCAGCTATTCCAGCTCTCCTCACACGCCTGAGCCAGTCGCTACCATCCACACTTCCTCAATCCCACTACCTTCTTCCACTCCTCGTCTCAACAACTCTCGGGAAGGGGTCACAATTCCTCCCCTCCTGCCTCTCACTAGCATACAAGAATCTACCTCCAACTCCATCACCAGTCCCACCAGAACCTTTCGACCCGAATGAGGACGAAAGTTCGCACCCTCGTCGATGGGTTTCAAGATTGATGAAAGAGAGTTTGGTCAAGAGTTCGATTTTGATTGGTGTACCGAAAGCGATAGAAACTTTATTGGAATTGGAGGAATTGGTCGAAGAGGGAAACAAGAGTAAAAGTTTCGTTCGACGAGGATTGGAGGGGAACGAATCGACGTTTGAGGAGAGAAGTAAAGCGGGGAGAGAAGGTTTGGGAACGGTTTATCAAGGCAACATCGAAGAGATCTTTACCAGATTCAGAGAAGGAGGTTTGGAGGATGTTCGTAAGTTTTGAAAACTCCTTCGCAACGAAGTGGCTTTCCTCTACCTCAGCTGACTCTGCCATCATGAGTAGGCTTCTTCTCGGAGCACGTCACCTACGGCACCTTCTTGACTCCCTTCCCATCCTCACCATCCTCCCCTTCTCCCGATCCGTTCGCTTCGCACCCTCGCCTGTTCTCCCTCCTCACCTTGTCCTGTCTCATCCCCCAATCAACTCCTCGAGAGATTCACTGGCACCTGCGAGGAGCTCTCCGAAGAGGATGGACAAGGGAGGAAGTGGAAGCTGTACAGAGCGGGATCGAAATGGTTTGCGAAGAATTGGGAACAAAGTTGGATGGGAAGTTACCGAGAGTAAAGGACGTGGACGTGCAGGAGGAGGAAAGGGTTACTCTGGGACGGAGATAGAAAGTAGATGGGGCTTACATCAAGTGCTGATCGAGCTCGAATCGGAAATGAGGAATTCAAAGATCGTTTGACTCGTCGCAAAGGATGGCAGGAGCGGCTACGTGACGAGAAGCTGCTCATCATTGTCGTACTCGACGCTGCGATGGTGTGTAGTTGATGTACGAGACGGCAGACCTGTTGTACTCGACAGTCGTTGAGAAAATTGCTAGCTCGCGAGAGAGCTCGAGGAGAATTTTTCGCACTCAACTTTTTTCTTCCACATCAAGCAGCACTATCTCGGGCTCCTCTCTTCTGGAAGTTGTCAACGATCAGTAACTCCACACCGCCGTCTCTACGAAAAAGTCGAAACCCCGAAACTTTGGTAACGAACCGCTGTTTTTGCTTTCCTCCAACCCACTTCGCCTCATCATGGCGAGCGCGATGCAGCCTCTGCCTTATCCCGACTATCCTCCAGTATCCTCCACAAACGCAGACTCGGCTTTACAAGGGTTCCCTGCCTCCCTCTCATCATCGATCAATCCCTCCTCTTCCTCTCAACAACCCCAAGCTGGCGAATTCTTCTCTACCACTACTGCACCTCTACGCGATCATGAACAAGACGCCCCCCTCCCTTCAGAGAGGAGACGTAAAGTTTCAACAAACTCGATCAGTTCGAGTGTACTTGACAGACCTCGACCGAAACCTGCAAATCGATCAGAGGAACCTCAAGCTAGACCTTCAAGCTTCTTTGGAGCAGATGCAACTACGGACTACGATCCAGCTAGACCCAGTGGAGAATGGCAGGCAGAGGGAGCTACTTCTCCTTCTTGGCAAACTACCTCGGCTGGAGTAGAAGGAAACGGGTTGAATGGTCGAGAAGGAGGACAGGGAGAGGATATAGAAGCTCTTTACGATGGACAGGCACCGGGAGAGGTTTCGGCTCAAGGTCGTTTAGTTCGACAAATCGTCCCAACAGCTTCGACTTCGACCTCGAATCAACCTTCGGAAGTGCAACAAAGACGTTCATCCTTCTACGGTCTCGACTCTCACACTCCCCAACAATCTTCCCGTCCTCCCACCGGCGATTCTACTCCGAGTCGAAACGATTCTTCCCCTGCTCGACAAACCCTTTCTTCCCAATCTTCCTCTGGTGTCGACCGCACTCGTCCACAAACCCACAACTCCTCCGGTTCTGGCTCCTATTCTTCTCACGAGCTCCCGAATCGTCCTCGATACTCTCAAGCGCCTTACGCAGCGAGTCGAGCAGCTTCGCTCTACGGAATCTCGGGTTCAACTTCAAACATTCTCAATCACAACACTCCTCTCATGGATCAATCTCACCTTCAACCTGGAAACATGGCTTCCCTCCTCTCTCACGACAAGACGCTCGAACTTTATCGACAGAATGCGAAAAAGACAAACGACGTTAATGTTCAATTCGAATTCTGTGCTTTCGTGATGGAGGTGGTTACGGAGATGGAACAAGCTGCAGCGATGGACAAGATGGCGGTGGCGGAGAATGGGAATGGAAACGGAGCGGATGAAGTGAGGTTGACGGAAGTTCAGCAGGAATCTAAGAGGAAACAGAAAGCTCTCGTTACGGAGAGTATTACCCTCTTGAACAAACTCGCTCAGAGGGGTCACGTCAAGAGTCAATACTTCCTCGCAGATTGTTATACTCAAGGTGTTGGGACTCTCAAGGTAAGTTTCTCACATCTTTGATTCATTTTGCGGAGGGGAATTAACCAAATGCTCGAATCGAAACAGGGTAAACGAGATTACGATAAAGCTTTCCCGCTCTTCATGCTTGCTGGGAAACATGGTCACGCCGACGCTTCTTTCCGTGCCGCTCAATGTTTGGAACATGGATGGGGCTGTCGAAAGGATCAAAACAGAGCAGTCTCACTCTATCGGTATGTTCCAGCTTGCCTTCTCATTCAAAACGGATCTGACTGATCGGACACCTCTCTCATAGACGCGCTGCTGTTCTCTCTCATCCCGGTTCGATGCATCGCCTCGGTTTGGCAGAAATCAATGGAGAGTTGGGTTTGACGAAACGACCGAAAGATGGAGTTCAATGGTTGAAGCGTGCGGCAGAGTTGGCAGATCAGGTCGATCCTCCACAACCTCAGAGTTTGCACGAGTTGTCGATCTTGCACGAGAAGGGAATCGATAATGTCATTTTCCAGGTCAGCTCTCATCATTTTTAGGTAGTTACCTTCACAATGGCCGACACTGATGCTCGCACAGCATTGTAGGATGAGGAGTACGCTGCAGAGCTGTTGGCGCGCGCTGCCGAGCTTCAGTACGCTCCATCGGCTTACAAACTCGGTGAATGTTACGAGTACGGAAGAATGGGATGCCCTCAAGATGCCGCTCTCAGTATTCATTACTACAGTGAGCATTTCCTTGCTTCAGTCCTCTCCCACCGAGAAGTTGCTGAAATGAGGCTTTCGTTCGCAGATATCGCCGCTCAGCAAAATCATCCTGCAGCTTGTTTCGCTCTTACCGCTTGGTATCTCGTCGGATCACCAGGCATCCTCCCTCAATCAGATACGGAAGCTTACTTGTGGGCGAAGAAGTCGGCAGAGATGGGTTTCCCTAAAGCTGAATACGCTTGTGGGTATTTCACTGAGGTGCGTTTCCTCGGTCTCTCATTCGCATTCTTCTCAAAGCTGATTGGTAGACCATATCTTCGCACAGTCTGGTATCGGTACATATCAAGACGCTCGCGAAGCTCTCGAATGGTTCCGAAAAGCTGCCAGTCACGGCGACAAGCGAGCTCTCGATCGACTTCGAAACGCCGGTCAACCGATTCCCGCTCAAGTCGCTCCTTTACGTCACACCTCTTCTTCTAACGCCCTCAACAATAACCGAACTCCTTCCCCATCCGCTCCCACCAACCCTCGCTCACTATCGAACAAACTCATCACGAAGAACAAACAGCCTCTCCCTCCTCAGCCTCGCAGTGAACAACCTCGCAGTGAATCCGTCGGACGTACTCCTCGGCCAATCTCGAAGGACGTGAAAGGGAAAGGAAGAGAATCTGATCCTGGACGACCTGGTTTCACTCGTCAAAGATCGAATTCTCAACCTACTCCTTTCGACGCTCGTCAACATTACCAGCAGCAGCTTCGACAACAACCCTCCCAGAATGACTTCAACCCTCTTCCTTACGCAAATGGAGCTCAATCTGCGACAGTAGGAGGAACCCCTCGATACCCTCGAGATGGAGGTATTCAGCAACAACAGCAGCAAAGGAACTTTTCTCCTCTGCAACCGAATCAAGTGAGGATGCCTCTCCGTCAACAAGTGAACGGAGCGACGACACCTCAAGAAGTCGCGGGAGATTCAGGAGCGAAACAGGCGGAGAGGGAAAGAGTTTTGAGGAAAGCGAAGGGTGGTGCGGAAGATAAAGATTGCACAATCATGTAGAACTCGATTTAATCATACAACGGACACTTTTCTATACCCCCCTTTCTCTTTCTCTACTCATGGTTCACCTCTCCCCTCTGCGTCGATCGTACTATAGATTCTCGTTTCCCCTTTTCCACTGTTTCTAATCCTTTTTCTCTCTCGTGGTCTTCTTCTGGTTTTAGCAATCTCCATACACATCGTCTGAACTTGCAACTACTACATACTGCTGTTTGAGACCGATTTGCGAAACTGAATCTGCTTTTGAGAGGTTTTTGAAATTTCGAGCTTTCCCAGCCTCTGCTCGCGCTCTCTCCGTCTTCTTTCTCTACTTGCTCTCGTCGTAAAGTGCCCTTCGACACTAGGCCGCGATCACATCGTCGAGTGCCCTGTTTCCTGCGTGCTCGCTTCATCTCTTTCATCGATTCATCTTCGACATCCCTCCCTGCTCCAACTGCGCTCGGGAAGCTCAACTAGCGTCCCGTTAGTCTGTCGTATACTCAACAGGGACTCACTATGAAAAGGATTGACATTCCCCGCGTGTAAGTTTCCCTTTGTTCTTCATCGAGAAATCACTTTCCCCTGACCCTTGTTGATTCACGTTTCAGCTTGTCTTTCAGACCCTCTTTGTCTAACACTACGCACCCTAGTCTGGCTAGTATGGCGACTCTATCACTCGCTCTCGCTCCTTCGTCGCTGCTCGTGTTTTCTCCTCAAGATGATGGATTCGTTTAGTTGGACCTTCGCACACCCATTCTTGACTGCCTTGTAAGCTCTCTCACTCTATGAGATAACTCTCTCATGCCCAACTCACCCGCGTCTCTTCCGCAGTCTCTTTACAGCTCTTTCTACTCTCTACTTCGTTCTCCTCTGGACTTATCGCATCTTTCTCCGACCTCTCCTCTCATCCCTTCGCCATATACCAGGGCCAAAATCGGCTCATCGACTGTGGGGAAACATGGAAGAGTTCGCGATGAAGGAACCTGGACAAGCGCACACGGAATGGACGGAAAAGTTTGGAGGAGCGGTTCGATATCGAGGCCTACTCGGCGTTAGTAGATACTATGAGCTCAGGTTCGGTGGGGAGAGTACACACTGACGTTCATTTGGACTTGGTGGAACAGCAAGATCTACTTCTCCTTTCCGATCCGACAGCGATGACTTATCTCCTCACGAACGATCCTTATGCCTGTTACGAGAAACCTGCAGAGCTTCGAGGAGATTTGTTGACTCACCTTGGGAAGGGATTGATCTTTGCAGAAGGTGTGCACACTCGACTATAGACAGAAACGAAGCTGACTCTTTTCGAAAACAGGCGAAGATCATCTTCACCAACGTCGAATGCTCACTCCCGCTTTCTCTCACGGCAACGTCAAAGCTATGCTTCCGACATTCTACGAGCTCTCCTATCAGGCGAGTCACCTCTTCCTCCTCTCGATGTTCCAGGGCATCTCGTTAATTGACATCGGAGGAAACAGCTTCGAGATATCTGGACGAAGCGGATCGAACAAGAAGAGATCGACATGTCAGCTTGGTACTACCAAAGAGATCTAGATGAATTCAAGGCTACGAAGGAAGAGGGAGAGGTGGTGATAGAAGTCGCCGATTGGGTTACTCGATTGACTTTGGATGCGATTGGGAAAAGTGAGCCTCGTTCCGCCTGCACTCTCAAGATCTAGGTCACTGAACTTACTCGTCTATCCTCTCCAGCTGGTTTTGGATACGACTTCAGAAGTCTCGATCGAAACGAGGACGTTCTCGCATCAGCATTCACGACTCTCTTCGCACCTCGAGTTTCAACAACCAAGCTCCCTCCTCAAGTCATGCTCGTGAGCTGCTGATCTTCTTCCACTGGTCTCTTTGTTGATCTGCTGACGAAATTTGCCCGACACAACCTAGATTCATCAGATCATCGGAACTTTTCTTCACTCCCTCCCATCTATGAGCTGGTTGAAGCACCTTCCAGATCCTCGCTTACAGGCCATCTTGAAAGCTTGTGAGGATATGGAACATGAGAGTAGGAAGATCATCACTGCAAAGAGGGAAGAGGTGAAGCGAGATGGAGTTGCAAGTCTCAAGGGAAAGAAGGATCTCATTTCGTTACTCAGTACGTCCAGTTCGCTCCCGTGCGACCATTGACGATCTGAAGAGACTGATCATGCACTCTTCGGTTTACTGCCAGTCGCTGCCGAAGGTCCAGATTCGAAATTTTCCATGACTTCTGAAGAACTTCGAGGACAGCTCAATGTGAGTTGCTTGCCTCGATTAGTCAGGCTTCGTCGAGTAATGATGGCAAACAACACACAGAGCTTCCTCTTCGCCGGTCACGATACTATCGCCGGAACTGTCGCTTGGGTTCTCCTAGCGCTTTCGACTGATCCAACGAGGCAAGAAAGATTACGGAAAGAGATCAGGTTGGCGCGAATGAAGGCGGTAGATGATGGTCGGGAAGAGCTTGATCACGAGGAATTGCTCTCGCTCGAATACCTCGATGCTGTTGTTGTGAGCTTTCATCGACTCTTTCCTTCTCAGTCCGACCAAACATTGACACATTCCTTCCTTCGCTCAGCGAGAGACTCTTCGACTCGAACCGGCACTCACCGCGACTCCTCGAGTAGCCGTCAAAGACGACCTGATACCTACATCGACTCCCATCCCCTCCGCAACAGACCCTTCGCAAACCCTCTCTCATATCCCGATGAAGAAAGGTCAGACAATATGGCTCGGGGTCTACGCCGTCAACCGCAACAAGGACGTGTTCGGTCAAGATGCGAACGAGTTCAGACCGGAGAGATGGTTGGACGAGGAGAAGAAGATTGAGAGCAAGATGGGAGTTTATTCGGGTTTGATGACTTTCTTGGCTGGTCCGAGATCTTGTCCTGGTTACAAATTTGCGTGAGTACAAGCTCCTTCCTCTCGCCCAGATTGAGGCTGATAGCTTCCTTCATCATGTTTCGTAGAGTGCTTGAGATCAAAGCGTACGTCGATTTTTCTATCACTCACTTCCCTTTTGCGTCGAGCTGACACATCGCTTTCTCTTCTCTTATTTGACAGTATACTCTCTGTCCTCATAGACACGTTCGAGTTTGCACCTCGAAATGCTCGGACCGAGATCGAACGAGGAACACAAGTCATCACTCGACCTTTCGTCAAAGGGGAAGTTCACCTCGGCACGAGAATGCCGCTACGCATCCGACTCGCCAAAACCGATGTTGAAGAAGTCTGAGGTACTGGAGAATAGACAGAGGCTCGATATTCGTAGTTTGTCGGAGATATTGTAAATTCTCGTTCTCTCTCCTCTCTCAGCAGTCAAACCGTCCATCAGGTCGAGAGAGAAAGCTTGCAAAGAGAGCGACTACACCTCTGGGAGCAATTCCTTCACTTCAGTTTTGCTCTCCTGCTTCTTCTTGTCACTCTTCTTCACCCTAGGTCCCTTTCCTTTCCCCTTCGCAGGTGCCTTTGCATCCTTCTTCGCCGCAGGTCGCTCAACAGGTACCTTTCCACCTAACTCATAAGCCAATACCGGTTTCTCGGGGGGAGGCAATCCTTTCGCTTTAGCTTCGTTTCGTTCCGCTTTCCATTTCTGTCGGATTTCGATCTCTTCGGCTGTTGGCTTGATCTTCTCGACGAATCGAGGTTTCGATGAGATGAAGGGTCTTTTGGTTTAGAAGCGAGCGAAGGAGGGTAAGAGGGAATGGAGGAGAATAAACATGAGGGTATGGCGAAAGGCGCAGCGAAATGGAGTGGAAGTAAGGGGTGAGAGGGAGTGATTGCTACATTCATCAGCAATCGATCGCCCGCGCGAGTCTTCAGAAGAATGCGTAGACTCACTCAGGCTTCTCTCCCTTTTCAATTTTGGCCTTTTTCCTCTCCTCAAACTTCTCCTTCTTCGCAATCTTTCGCTTCTTCGCCCTCTCCTTCTTCTCCTCCTTCCACTTCTGTCTCATCTGTTCTCGAACCGATACTCCAGCTGCATCCGCCTCTTCAGTAGCCTTCTTCTTTGAAGCTTTGACTGGAGACTCAGATTTCGTTGTCAACTTCTTTGGCGACGAAGTAGAAGCGGTTTCGGCGGCGGAAGAAGTGGATGTGGAGGGAACGGGTGTGGTAGCGGCAGCAGCGGCAGCTTTCTTGCCTCCGAGCTGAGTTTGAGCGGAGAGACGAGCGAGAACTGCTTTGTCGAGTTGGGAGGCGACCCATCGTGCGTCGCATTCGAGGTGATCGCCTACGAAGTCGGGTGACTCGACGTGCACTTTAAATCGGTTGAATCGACGGTTGTGGTCCTGTTCCGAACGCGACAGATGAGTTTCTTGGGAAATGAGAATCGAAATTCAGAAAGTGCAGTGCTTACCTTTGAGGCCAAATGGACTTCTACCATCTTTCCAGGTTTAAGAATCTTGTTCGGGCACACCACACAGACTAAAGGAGCTTCCTCTTCCTCCTCGTCGTCCTCTGCTCCACCTTTCGCTTCCTCTCCCTTCTCAGCATCCATTTCCGCAATGAGAGCTGCTGTTGATGCTACCGTGTTCTCTAGTGCTTCCTTGGCAGTAGGGAATCCAGCAGGAGGTGGTCTAGGTTGATCCTCATCCAACACTAAATCTTGCTCTTCATCATCACTGTCCCCTTCTCCTGCTGATCCAACCAAGTCGTCTACTTCATCTCCATCTTCGCTTTCATCCTCTCCACTGCCACTCCCTTCTTCTTCGTCGCTGCTGAGTTCGAGTTCTTCTTCTGAACTTGAATCATTTCCTTCCTCATCTGAGAGGAGCGCTTCTGCCTTGCGTTTTGATCGTTTCTGTTGTGCTGTTACTTGTTTGAAGAGAGGCATATTGGTGAAGGAAGCGCTGGTCGAGTGAGGAGTAAGAGTCGAAGCCAACTCTTTTTTCTGAAGACCAAAAAGCTTCGCTCAACTTTCGAGTGACAAGAGCGCTCCAGATCTTCACAAAGCTAGCTATCGATCAGTCTGCGCGAATCAGCGAGCGAGCGCGTTCTTGAGTCCAGAAGGCGACGAGAAATGAACTTCGCAAGGACTTTTCCTCGATTTAAGGCTTCCTCAACTCTAAACTTCTACGACGACTAGCACACTCCTATCTGATGTCGTACGTAGGAGCTGTTGTCGAAAGCTGAAATGAGTTCTCAACATCAGGCAGGCTAGGTTAAGAAACCTCTTCTCCCTTCACGTTCCCGCCAATTCTCCTGACCAAGTTCCCACAATCCATCCCTACCCTTCTCCCGGTCATATTCCGTCTCACTACGATACTGAATGCATAATTTACCATCCACCGCTTCTTCTTCGACCGCAGCACCCAAGGTCCAATCTTTCTCGATCTCGTCTTTCCCGAAGATAACAAAGTCTTCCCCCTCTAATGGACCATACAATAAGTCCAAGAGTGAATCTCCTCTCCCTTTCGTCCTCTCGAACCTCTCTACGGGCTCCTCCAAGCGTCCGTCCTTCCCACTCAAGATTCGACAGATTTTCTCACATCCATCTCTCCAGTTCTTTCTCAACTCCCGCCAATTCTCTCTCCGACTATCTCGATCCGTCTTGGACACTGCAGAAGTCAATCGAATTGCCGTCAGAGATGGGGAAAGGTTTGTCAATTCGTCTTGAAGAAAGAGACGGAGCGGGATTGTAAGGGATTCGAGGCAAGCGAAGTGTTGCAGTGAGGAGAGGGGTAGGGTTCGAGTTGAATAGGGACCGAGGGAGAGATGTCGGATTTGAGGTGCGATGGCGAGGTATGGGGGATCGTGAATCGAGGAGACTGGACGAAGATTCGCAAACATTATATTGAGCTGCTGGAGGTTTGGTTGAGCTGCGTTTGCGGGATTGTGAGGGTTCCGGACGGCGTGATGCGAGACGAGTGATTGGTGGACTGAGAAGAAATCGAGGGTCGAGAGGTTTGGGACGGAGGAGGGCGAGAGGAGATCGTCAAGTGTAGTGCCCGTACAGATGACGGCTTTGAGATGGAGCAGTTCGAGGCGAGGAAGGAAGAAGGGAGTTGGGGTTGGCGGGAGAGAAGGAACTATGCGGGTTTCGAAGAGGTACAGTTTGCGAAAATCTAGTTCGCGAGCAACAATAGATTAGTACGAGGCCTGGCGTGTGTTCAGCAGCATCGAATCACTCGAAGACTCACTTGTGCCTTTTGACAATGCTGTGAGTTGTAGTTCTTTCGCGCCGGCGATCCATAACTCGTAGACACCGGGACAAAGGATCAGGATCCTTTCGAGGAGAGTTCCAATATCCTCGTACATCCAGTCATTCCCGATGAGGTCCGCCTTGTCCGGATCCAACTGTCCCATTCTCAACGTCCTGACCACTCCCCTCCATTCTTCGTCGTTTTCAGCCAATGCCGAAAGGAATCGAGTAGCTGATTTTGGCGATTCGAGGTGAGCATGTTGCCTCAACTCGAGGGAAGCCCACCTCGCGCAGTCGTGATCGAAGAGAGCGTAGATAAGTAGTCGACGGTTCCGGTCGGAAGAGGTCGAATAGCTCGGAGGAGGGAGAGAGAAGGAAAGGATTCGGAAGATGAGTTCATGGGGAAGAGGAGGAAAGGGTTCGACCTCGGATAGGGTAGGACCAGTAGAACTTGCGTCTAAAATTTCGTAGGGGTCGCGAGAGGTCGAAGGGTGGTCCGAGTAGCCTACGAGAGTGTCTGCGAGGTTTGAAGGCAGAATTGAGCGAAGCACCGTCTCTCCAATCAGACGTAAGCCGTTCATCGATGCTCCGGCCGAATATGAAGGTGTCTAAGATGAGTCCCGGGTCTTCTCTTGTAGCTCAGGCTGCAAGCATGGATAATACGAGCCGTTAGAAGATCTGAAATCAGAAAATTGACGAAATTCGAGGGGGGTAACAGAGCTCGCTTACCTCTTATGCGGAGTAATCAAAGCAGTACAAAGCGAGTCAGGAGCGAGGACAGCAAATTTGTGCAGTGAAGTGTAGGAAGTCACGAGGTGTCTCTCAACTTTCAACTTTCCTCCCTTCGACCAACAACTCGACTCAAGCTAAGAATGCCACCCAAGGCTACACCGATCAATGCACCAAAGAGTCCATCGAACTCTACTTCGAACCGAACCTCTCAAGGCGACGGAGTGAGCGGAAGTCCAATTCCTCAAATCCCGTTTCGATCTGGCAGTCCAGGAGGAGCTACTCCTACATTCGGTTCACCTAGACAAACTCCACAATACCTTTCTGCATCCCCTTCTACCGGTCAACGTATCCCTCGTAACTCGACTTCGCCAGGTCCTTTCGATTCTTCTCCTTCCCTTGCACCCACTTCAGATTCAGCTCAATTGACAGAAGCACAAAAGGCAGAAGTCATCAGAAGGCATCTATTGTCCGTTGACGAACAACAGCGAGTCGCCCAAGAGCAACAATCGTTGTCTTCTGGAGTTTCTCTCGGAACTTCCCCCCGCTCCACCTCCGGTAACTTCCCACAACAACAACCACAACAGAACAACGATGCAGACAACGACTCTGTGTTCCCCACACCTTATCACCTCGAGGGAGGAGACGTCGTTGCGGGAGTTTATAAATGGGCTGCTCAACAAGCAGAGGGAGGTCTAGGAGGAGGAGACAGTGGAGTGTTGAGGAGAACGAAGAGTTTCGGATCAGCAGTCGAGACATCTTCGAGGAGAGCGAGTCATTCAGCGGCGGGACCTGGAGGAGGAGATGAAAGTCGAGCTGCTTTCAGAGCGGGACTCGAAGGAGGAGGAGAAGGAGACGCAGAGGAATTGAATGGAGAGTTCTCGACTTCCGAGATGCTTCAACCTGGAGGATTCCGAAGAGACTTCCTCTACCGAAAACAAATGGCGGAAAGGGACAACAACGATGGCGATTCTCTCGCTCCTTCTGGTCAAGCACCGGATGCCAGTGATATCTCGTTCCCTGGTTCGATGGCCGACTCTCGACGACCTCCAGCACGAGTCGCAACGAGGTCGTTCATCGATTTCTTGTCGCTTTACGGCCATTTCGGAGGAGAAGATTTGGAGGAAATCGAGGAAGAGGACGAGGATGAAGATGAGGAGGGAGATATTGAGGGCATTCCTTCAATCCCATCATACCATGGTCAACCTCCGAAAGTGTCACGAAGTGTCTCGCAAAATGGAGGAGCGAACGAACGAACTCCTCTCGTGAGAGGCAGGAGCTCTCGTCGAGATGCTCGACCAACCCCTAGTCGACAAAGGTCTGGAAGCGTTGGGAAACATGGTGATGCGACAGTCTTACAAGCGGTCATGATGCTCTTGAAGTCTTTCGTTGGAACCGGAGTTCTCTTCTTGGGAAAAGCGTGAGTCTTGAGATCTCATTCTGTCGTCCGGATGAGCCCGACTGAGTTGCCGTGACCATCTCTCACAGATTCTTCAACGGTGGACTCATCTTCTCGGTCGTTGTCCTCTGCTTCATCGCCATGATCTCTCTCTACTCTTTCCTTCTTCTCGTCAAGACTCGATTAGTTGTTCACGGATCTTTCGGAGGTAAGCCATCTTTCGTTGCTGTCACATCTGCTGTGCTCAGCGACTGACCGTTGCTACACAGATATGGGAGGAATCTTGTACGGAAAATACATGAGATGGGCTATTCTTTTCTCGATTGTACTCTCGCAGGTAAGCACGCACAGTCTGATTCTCCTACTCTTGAATAAGGTGTGACAAGCTGACTCAATTCTCCCTCTCAGATCGGGTTCGTCGCTGCGTACACAATCTTCGTCGTACGTTAATCACTCCGTCCTGCTGCTGAGAAAGGCACTCTCTCGCTGAGCCAGCTCTGACGTCTTTCTCAAACACAGTCACAAAATCTGCAAGCTTTCTTCATGGCGGTCACCAACTGTCGAACTTTCATCTCGATTCCCATTCTCATCTTGGCTCAACTCGTCGTTTTCCTTCGTATGTTCCCTTCCTAATGCTGCCCTAACCTTCACTGACGAACCGCTCTCCGAACTCGTCGCAGCACTGGCGATGATTCGAAACATTCAGAAGCTCTCCGGAACCGCTCTCATCGCCGACGCTTTCATTCTCTTCGGATTAGTCTACATCTTCTCGAACGAAATCGGAGTTCTCGCTGAACACGGTGTAGCGAAAGTCGAATACTTCAACTCGAAAGACTTCCCACTCTTGATTGGGTGAGTTCCTTGTTCCTTCAGAAGCGCTGGACAACTTCGCTCATCATCAAATTCTCGTTTGTAGAACCGCTGTCTTCGCTTTCGAGGGTATCGGACTCGTCATTCCTATCACCGAGTCAATGAAGGATCCTCACAAGTTCCCAAAGGTGCTCAGTGGAGTCATGGTTGGAATCATGGTTCTGTTCGCCGGAGCAGGTGGTCTATCTTATGCTGCTTATGGAAAGGATATCCAGGTGAGCCTAAACTCGGGACCCGATGAGACCGAGTGAGAACGAGTAACGACTGACGTTCACTCTCGTTCGTTTCAGACTGTCGTTTTCGTCAATCTCCCTCAAGACGACAAATTTGTCAACGCCGCACAATTCCTCTACTCCCTTGCCATCCTTCTCTCGACACCTCTCCAGCTCTTCCCCGCTGTTCGAATCATGGAGAACGGCATCTTCTCTCGATCTGGCAAGCACTCGACCAAAGTCAAGTGGGAGAAGAACGGATTCAGAACTGCAGTTGTCATTGGGTGCGCTGGAATTGCATGGGCTGGAGCGAGCGATCTCGACAAGTTTGTCAGTTTGATCGGTTCTTTGGCTTGCGTTCCTCTCTGTTTCTGTTACCGTACGTTGCATTCTCATTTCGGTGGCTCCGTCGAACACACTAACGATAGTTTGATCCTCTGTAGCCGCATTACTTCACTACAAAGCTTGCGCACACACTCGCAAGCAAAAGATCCTCGATATTTCGTTACTCGTTTTCGGACTCGTCGCAGCCGTTTACACCACTTCGCAAACTGTCGGTCTCGCGCTTCTCCTTCTCGTCTCAAATAGATCGCTGACTGTGCTTCTCGTGCGCAGGTTCAACTCCTCGTCGCAGGCGGAGAAAGTGCACCTCCCACGTTCGGGAAATGTCCTCCTCGTCAATAGTTCTCGGACGTTCTTACCCAGTACCACTAACACCAACCTCATCCCTTACTCCATCAAGTTGTATAACATCGAAACCTTTGCATCGCTTTCTTGCAACTCTCTTGTCGAAATCGAAAAAAAGCATTGACTGTTCTCTTTCGCTCGTTCAGCTTTCGAATTTCTCGCTCGTCACCGCAAGGGCTAGCACGTTCTACGTTCTCGCCGTATTTCTCCTCGCGGTATTGATCCCTATCTTCCGCCAGTGGACTAGCGTCGGTCGATACCACGTTGTTTCAACTCCTCAAATTGGAATTATCGACTTGACCTAAATTTAGTGACGATTTTATTCTTCACCCGAAGTTTCCTGCAACTTGCTTCTTTCTCGTCTATCGCACCATTCGCCATGCCGGCTCCTTTCATCCTCGCAGCGTCGCTACTCGCTACCTTCGCATCGGGTTCACCTCTCAAGAGACAAGCTTCCTCAACCTCCATCTCCCCCACTATCACTTCGTCGGCTCAGCCGTCCTCAGCTACTTCCAACACTGTCGGACTCAGCGTGTAAGCTCGATGGCAGCTCGTCAACAGATGAGCTTGAGCTGACTTGATCTCGCTTTCTCAGATCTGACGCTTATCCTCCCTCAAACACTCTTCCCGATACGGCTCTTTTCCCTCCAGAGTCCGTGGTGGGCTTTCAGCAAGCGACTCCTAGTAAGCATGCGTCATTCGTCCAAGCTGAGCGAGGCTGACGCTCGTTCGAAACAGCTGGTGTCGAACCGTTCGCGGCGGAAACTGGAGTCGCCTGGCCAACTCACGACTCGATCTACCCTCTAGTCGTGCCAGCTTCGACCAACAGTAGTGATGAGATCGATATCGCACACTACTGGGGAAACCTATCGCCAGCCTATTCCGTTTCGTCGAAGAAATACGGTCTCGACTCTGCAACACCTCGCATCCCCGACACTTGCTCCCTTACTCAAGCCCACCTCTACTTCCGACACGGTGCACGCTACCCGACATCAGACGCCCTACCAGCAACCTTTGCTGCCAAACTCCATAACGCCTCTATGATCGGTTTCAACGCGACGGGCAATCTTTCCTTCCTCAACACCTGGACATACAAGCTCGGTGCCGAACTACTTACTCCGTTCGGCCGTCAGCAAGATTTTCAACTCGGAGTCGCTGCAAGAAATGCTTACGGAGGTTTATTGAATAATTTTACCGAAGCTGGAACTCTGCCAGTCTGGCGAACTCAGTCTCAAGATAGGATGGTCAAGACAATGGTGAGCTCTTGATCTGTTCATCTACGGTCTGCGGAGACACTTGCTGACGAGATATCTGGTTACTCGACCTCGTCCTTTGTGAATAGCTCAATTTCGCAGGTGGCTTCTTTGGTATTCCGGAGTACCAGGACTCCGTAAACATCGAGATCGGCATTGAGGCTGAAGGATACATCAACTCTGGCGCCCCTTACGAATCATGCCCAAATGCAGATAAACCATACGGTAGCGTTGGATCGACGGCAGCAAAGGTCAGTTGCGTTCGATTCTTCCCCGAGTACTCGCGCCACTACTGACACAGGTTGTGCTGCAGGCTTTCGCGGAACCGTACTTCAACTCCACTGCTCAACGTCTTTCTTCCTCGGTTTCGAACTTGACTTTGGATGCCACCGATATCACGGCAATGCTTCAACTCTGTGCTTACGAGGTAAGCGTGATGTCTTGTGACACCTTCGTTGGCTCTCTACTAACGATCGGGAATCGTAGACCGTCGCGTTAGGTTACTCCGAGTTTTGTCCTCTCTTCACCAACGACGAATGGAAAATCTTCGAACAATACTACGACATCAGCTTCTACGCGAACAATGGCCCTGGATCGCCAGTTGCGGCCGCCCAAGGCTTGGGCTACCTCCAGGAACTCGTCGCTCGACTCAATCACACTCTCATCTCCAACTTCTCGATGGAGGTCAACTCGACACTCGACGGCTCAGAAACCACCTTCCCGCTCAACCAATCTATATACGCCGATGCAGCTCATGAAGTGAGTATCGCCGACGCTTTGACCGCTCTCAACCTCACCGCATTGGGAGGATCGCAAGCGCCCTCGAACACCTCCTACAGCTCGAATCACACTTATGTCGCTTCTCAAATTGTTCCCTTCGCAACTGAGCTTCAGGTTCAGGTCGTCGAGTGTTCAAGCTTGACCCCGACCAGACAGATCCGCTTCATCGTCAAGTAAGCTTCGGTTCTCGCTTTTTCCTCTCTCCGATACTCTTTAATTCATACTCTTCTCTTTATAGCGACGCCGTCATCCCCCTCACCTACGGAGGCTGCGGCAACAATAAGGACGGGCTCTGCTCTTACGACACCGTGCTGCAAGCTTTGATCAAGCGAATCGACGAAATCGACTTTGACTACGACTGCAACGGGAACTGTAAGCTCATCTCCTCTAGTTGGGAAGATCTTCCCTTCCAGTCAGTAATGCTCGACGTCGAGCTGGGGGCACTGGAGTTGTGACGAGGTCCGATGGAGTATTCGACTGACTAAGCTCGAATTCTCGATCAAACAGACACCCTCCCTTACTACGGTCAAGTCACAGACGGTCGCGCTCCTCGATAAAGATAGACGAGGAGAATCGGAAGCAGTATAGAGTTACAGCTTGACCCCGTAAAGGGTTGGCAACTTCAATTCGTAGTTTCCCTCTTCCCGCGAGCTCGCTCTCGTAGCTCGAGCAAGTGATAGAAATGAAAGAGATACAACAACGAGAGTTCTCTATATTTGATACATAAGCGAAACAAAAGAATCTATCCTATCGTCTGTCTACCTCCTCGTAACCGATTTCTTCCTCTTCGCTACTTTCCAACAATCCCTTCCCCTTTTCCTCTTTCTCCCCAGCTCCGTACTCACCCCAGATCAAGCCCGCGAAAGCACTAACGATAAGGGCTCCACCAATTAGGGAAGAACGAGTGAGGGGCGGTGCGGAGGGAATGAACAAGGCATCGCAGAGAGCAACTAGGATAAGAGTCAAGAGATTCGCTACGGACTACATTCAAGTCACACTTTAATCAGTAGTGCACCTGGAAGGAAGAGAGGTGAGAGACGTACAGCTACGACAGGACCCCATAGAGAAAGCAGAATCATAAATGACCCATTGAAAAGTACACCTCCGATAATGATCCCAACCATCGCACCCGCCGCCTCGGTCGGTGGTAATCCTTCCCATGATTCCCAACCGATGTAATCGAGTAAAGGGATCGGAATCCAAAGGAAAGTGAAAGTCAACAACCCGATCAAAGAAGTGATCAGGTTTGAATAGAGGAGGAATAGTACTGGAGTAGGGGTGATTGGGCGGAGAGTCGAAGAGGAGAGGGTAGAATCGGTGAGGGTTAGGGAAGGCGATGGGGGAGGAGGGAAATGGAGAGATGCGGGAGAGGGGTCTTCGGGAGCAGGCGAGGAGGATCGAGTCGAGAGGAGGGAAGAGGTTTCGGATATACGAGCGGTGCTGTCAGTATCGGAAGAGGACGAAGGTTCAGGTAGAGCGATCTAGAGAACAGTTGACGAATGAGCATTTTTCAAAGTCGAGAGGAAGAAAGTGAAGAAGAACTCACTTTGATCTTGTACCATACTTCGTAACCTGCGTAAGCGATTGAGCCAAACAACGCCAACCCGTTTCCAAGAATGCGATTCGAACCCTCTGGCCCATCTGAAGTCTTGTTACCCCAAATCATGTCTCCGTAAGCGATCACGAAGACTCCTGAGACGGCTAGAAGAACGGCGAAGAGCTTGAGTCGTGCTTGTGCTTTCGTCTGCGAGGATTCGTGCGGTAGAAACTTGAGCGAGAGGAGATAGGCCCACTGTAGGGAAAAGGAGAAAACGATCTCTCAGATTCGAATGATGGTAGTTCGAGAGAGGAGAAAGACATACGAAAGCAAAAACGTTGTAGATTGCTGTCAGATCGGCCATGCTCGTCAATGGTACGGAAGCGTACCAAGACAAAGCAGGGAACGAGATGAAGATTGTCAAGAGAGCGACTTTTCTTAGCAAGTGTCGAACCCAAGGAGTTTTGAGCGAGACGTCACGCTGCGACTGTGCGTGGAGAGGGAAGGGGAAATCTTGCGTAGAAGGTAGAGCGGAATTCGAAGAGGAGGAAGGAGGGGAAACGGCGTAATGTTGAGCGAGTAAAGGGACGAGAGCGCGTAAATTGCTCGAAATTGGGATCTTGAGAATCTTGAACGCTAGGAGATGACATGGCCACAATAACATGTACCCTCTACATCGTTACGAGAAGAGGAGAGAGTTCAGCTTCGAAGGGTTCGACCGTTGAATGACCGAGAGTGAAAAATGAGCGAGAACTGACGAATGAGTGCAGAAGAAGAGAAAGTAAGGTTTCTTGTAGTCCAGAGTGTGTTGTACATAGCTTGCTAGCTCTGTCTGGACCGTGTAGCTGACGAGAGCGACGACGAGGAGGAAGACTGGAAGGAGTCGAGCACTGCGCGATTTATCCTTGATTGGTTCATCTTGAACGTGGGTTGACTTTTTGATGCTCATGCCATGGATCAGAGTGCGCGTATAGTAGTATTGATTGTCGAAGTGAGTCGTCGGGAGGAGAGATATCCGTTCACTATTTCTTGTCTCTTCTCGTTCACCCTCAAGACTCCCGGTTACACTAGCTCGCACCTGGATAGATTCAAAGGAAGATGGGAGATACGGCAGATCCATTCCCACTGTTCCATTTGGCCAATCTCGACTTCCGATGCACCAATTCATCATTAAACGAACTCGCGACATTCCAGCTAGCTCTAGCTCCTTGGTCTGCAGAATGTAAGCATGTTCTCGAATATACACCCTAGCTCAAGCTGATCGAATAACGTGTCTGTATAGGGGATGACTCACTCGAATCACCGCTAAAACGTCTTTGGAGACGAAGGCGTGAGAAAGTTCGATCACAGATAGCTGCAAGAGCACCGATGGGAATATTCAGCTCGAATCAAGATCTGCAGAAGGAGCAGTTCCCAAACTACGAATTGATCGACTTGAGTTTCGATTTAACCAATTTGGAGGAACTAACTTCGGCTCAACTTGCTGTGCGTTTCTCCCCCTTCCTTCCACAATCTCGAGACGAGTATCTACTCAGACTCGCTCTTACAGGCCGTCGTCTTTCATCCTAGTTCGACAAAAGATCTAGTCATGGATGCTGAAGATGTGCGTTTTTCTCTTTCCCTTTCGACGACCCTCTCAATCGCTCACTCCCCTTTCCACCTCTGTAGATCTTCTTCCGACGAAGAGAACGAGACTTTGCTGCAGGCCTCTCACTCCCGACAGACATGAAGACCCTTTCGTCTTCGACCACTTCTCAGACTTCCTCTACTCCTTCACAAACTCCGTCATCTCGCTTGCCACCCAGTATCCCGAGAGACTCTACTTCCGCTCCAAGTCGACCACCTCCCCCTCCTGCACCTCCCGCAGCCGCTTCTTCCTCTTCATCTGCTCGACCAACTTCCAATTTCGACAGTGACAATTCACCAATGCCGTTCTCTCTTCCCGGAATGCGACCTTCTACCTACACATCGAACGCGTCACCTTCCCGAGCTCCTCCTTCAATGGTCGATTCGCATCAACCTCGATATGAATCAGATGAAACGGAGAAAATGGCTGAGTATAGGGAGCGACAACAGGAGAAAGAAAGAGCTGAAGGCCAGGAAAGGCATCTACAGAGGGAAGCCGAGTTGAGGCGTAATTTGGAAAGGGAAATGGAGAGGAACAGGAGCCGAGATAGGGTAGGAATACCTTCAGGACCAAGTTCGAGAGAAGCAAACAATCGTCCAGGTCCTCCACCGACAGCTTCTACGAGGGATTGCAGAGACGATCGACGCTCTCCCCCGCCGATGCAAAGGAAACGAGAACGTTCACCACCGAGAAACGTCGATTTGAGGGAAAGCACAAGGAGGAGAACCGACGATTACCCTCCACCTCCCTCGAGGTCAAATGAACCCTATCGTGACACAAGACCATCGGAACGTAACATGGATCAAGATCGATCGAGGGATAGTCGACCGATAGTGAACGACAGATCGAGGGACGATGAGCGAGAAAGGCTACCACCTCGAGCGACGGACAGTCGAGAACCTCACCGAAGAACACCATCTCCACGTCGTGCCCCCGCTTCCGTACAATCTTCGCAGGCTGTGATCCCTCGACCTTCGCCCGAAGACTGGATTCCTCCCCGACTTCAAGAAACTCTCTCCACCGTCTTCATCCGATTCTTTCCCCCTCAATCGAAGGAACAAGACGTATTGGATTTCCTCAGCGCCGTCGCTCCAGACGTTACGAGACCGATCGCGATCAAGTTTGGGATTCAGAGGAAAGCGAAACGAGTAGCATCGGGAGAAAATAGGGATGGGTACTACTACGCGTTTGCGGTGTTTGAAAGAAGAGACGATGCGGTCAGGGTCAAAGAGAAGGCGGATCGAGCGAGGTGGAAGGGATTGGAATTCATTTGCAGTTGGGCGAGTGAGACTAATCAAAGTGAGTTACCTCAATCTTCTCTTTTCCTTCTTCCCGATCATTGCTAATCCTCCTCTGCAAAACCAGGCGTATGGAAATGGTCTGCGTTCCCAGCCGATTTCGTCGAGAATTGGTATCAGAGCGAAGTTGCCAGAGCGAAAGATCCCCATTCTTCGAAACCTTCGAGTGACGCTCCTCCCGCCAACGCACCTTCAGGACCTCGCTCACTCTCCTCAAGAATTGCTCCTCTTCCATCTGCTGCCTCGTCGTCTCGTCCTCAAGCTAGTGCACCTCGTGAACGACGATTGTCGACTTCGTCAACTTCGAATTCGGTATTCGGAACGGCAGCACCCGCCTCGAATGGAATCACGACAGCCGTCCAACGTTTGCCGAAACATTTGAAGGATCTACTGTGGGAGATGTTCGTTGATAACTTGCCGCGAGATGTGACGGTGAGAAGTTGTCGAGATTTCTTCGATGTTTGCGGTAAAGCTTCACTCTTTTTCTCACACATGGATATCGTACTGATTGTTCTTGATTCTTCGTTCGATAGATGGTATTGTCGGTTTGGCTATCCCACCTCAAGCTCATTCGGGTTCGACCTCGAGTTGCTGGCTAGCTTTCTCGACCAAGTCAGAACGTGCACGTTCGATGGATAGACTGCGTGGTTCAAAGTTCCCTGGAGGCTCGATGAAGTTGTGGATGGAGCATGGAGAGGAACGGAAAGCGAAAGGACTCTGTGAGTCGTCTTCCCATTCGTTTGTCGGTCGAAAATCAGAACTGACTCCGAGGATTGCGATTTTCCCCAGCTTCGACATACGAATGGACGTGGGGAGAGATGAGCAAGGTGAGCTGGCGAGATCTGGTCCCTAGATCAAGAGTTTGACACTGATTATCGATTTCGCTCTTTTTCAGGAGTATCGTAACTCTCGTCTTGAAGATTACCAAAGGAGTACTGCGCATCAAGAAACGCCTGCTCCTAGACCTGCACAACCTCGACCTGAGCCCTACTCAAACATGCCTCCGGATTCAACCAACTCGATGACTGCAAATATCGGTTATTCGCCTTTCCAACCTGTCATGACGTTTCCTCCTCCTCTCCCTCCTCCTCAGCAACAATCAGCGACTCCTATCGATCCTTTCTACGCGTCTTATGGGACACCTTGGCAACCCAACGAGTTTAGCTCGACGGTTTCGAACGATACACAGCGCTCATCGGAAGTCGCTACACCTGCCAAAGCTGGTATCCATCCTTCACGACTCGCGATACTCGCACAGACGGATCAACTGGAAGAGCCTTACTCTCGTGGTCCCGAAGTCTCGCAGGCTTTCGACACAGGCTCGACTGTCGTTCAGGAGCAACAGATGATTGAGAATGCCTATGGAGCCCGTAAACGTCGTGCAGAATCGAATGCCAGCTCGACAAACATGCCACAAGGAGACGGATCAAACAGCATCCACTCGGGAAACGAATCAGTCATCGTCGGTATTCGAGGAGTCGCTCAATCCCCACCGATCCCTTCACTCCCTCGAGTCTCTGCTTCTCCAACTCCTCAAGTAACGAACAGTGACTACAGTATGATACCTCAGACCGTACGACACGATGTGCCCGCTCAACTTGGAGGAGGAGGAGGAGCCGATTCTTTCCTTGATGCTCTCAACCTCCCACCAAACGCTTCCCTTCCCATTCCCAACGAGTCAACGAATCCTTCTGATACTTCGACCGTGTCTTCGTCTACGGTAATCGCAGATACAGAGGAACAAAGCAAGGAAACCGACACTCGAATGAATCAGGATGTCGATGTTCCGGAGAGTACAGCAGAGACTGATGTTACCGGAGCGGGAGAGAATGCGAACGTGGAGGTGGATACGCAGATGGAGAGTCAGGAGGAAGGAAATAAGGAGGAAACCGAAACAACCGCTTGAACAATATTACTTTGCTGCTTTAAACTGAAATTAGTCGCTTCTGATGCTGTACCTTGCTGCACTCCTATCGAAGAGTTCGAGCTATCCGCCTCCCATTCCGATTGATCCCGTCCTAAGCTTCGATGACTATGTTCGCGCTCTCGACTTCCTGAGTTCTCACTGAACCTCAGCGATTCTTTTCTTATCAAAGAATCGACTTTGTACAACAGAAGAATACGACAATAAAGGAGACACAACAAACTGAGAAGGGTATCTCGATCTATTCAATGCGGTGAGGAAGAGCTTCGTATTCGACTCTTCCCCAAATGTAAATCCTCCTCGATTCCTCTCAAAGCCCAAGCACAACCTGCTGTTGCGAAGAAACAGGCGGCGCTCAGGAAGAGGGGTAGCGAGATACTGATAGATAGGAGGGCGCCTGTGAGGAGAGGTGCAATTATGCCGGAAAGTCGAGAAAGAGCGGATGCTATGCCTGATGCGGTCCCTCTTTTTCAATCGAAAACGAGTCAATCCATCTGCGAGAGTACCATAGGAGATTGAGAGGGGGCGTACCTGAGGGCTGTAGGGAAGATCTCTGGAGTGAGGGAATAGATGACAGCATCTGAAGAACGAGCAGAATAGATGAGCTCGAGTTCGGAGAGACGGAATGAAGGTGACTGACACATCAACGTAGCTGCTAGGCTGACCAGCATACTACTGAGAATGACCCCAGTCTCGCCAGTGACGAAGACAAAGATGAATGTGCCGAAGGACGTTGCGAGGGTTGAATAAGCGAGAGTGAGGGTTCTTCCGAATGATGTTTCGACGAGATAAGCACCGAGGATCGATCCCGGTAAGCCAGAAAGGGTATACAGCACGTCTAGGGCCCAGATCTTGTCAGCAAGAGGCGGAGGGAATGGAGAATAGCAGACGTACAATCTCGCAAAGAGTCGTTCAGATTTGCATCGGACCCGCCTGTTCCTCCCCCTTGATTCAACTTCTGCTCGAGGAACTTCGGAAGGAACACGTTGAAGATCTTAAAGGTACGGTGTTAGGCTTCGTTCGAATACCTCAAGCCAAAAAAGACGGCGGAAACGAACTGTATATCCACCACTCGCTAATGTCCAAATTGCCCAAATCAACAGAGTAATCCTCCTCCACTTCCCATCCAGTAGCTCGTTTACTCTTCCAAGGTAATCTGTGACAGCCGGTCTGAGTGACCTAGGTAATCTGTTGACCCAATCAGGTCTTCGACGGGGTCGAGCGTATTCCGAGGAAGGGTAGGATGAAGTCGAAAAGCTGGAGGCCGATTCTTCATCGTCCGTTGGAGAGAGGAGCGGTTCTTGTGCGAGAGCGAGAGAACTGATTGATGGCGGTCGAGAGGGCGAATATTTCGTGTGGTTGTCTTCGTTCTCCGTTGATTCACCTTCCCTTCTCCTCATTGCCGAGTTCTCCTCCTTCGATAGCTCCTCTCGATGATCCACGACATCGTCTAATCCCCAACTCGAGTCGGTTCCGTTGAATTTCGAGATTCGCTGCAGTGAAACGACTGCTGCCGAAGCTCGTTTCGATGCGACGAGGAATTTAGCTGATTCGTGTAGCTTGAAGAAGAGTACTCTTGCGAGAAACATGACGACGCTCTGCGAGAATGCCAGACCTTGGGGCCGTCAGCAGCGAAATTGACGGTGTTTCGGCGAGAGAGCGAGTGAAGCGTACGATCAGACCTAGACATCCTAGTAGCACTCTCCATCCTCTATGCTCGGTTGCAGGGTCACAAGGCGAATCTTTGGCGTCTGGCGAGGATTTGCAAGAGAATCGAGGAAAGATGACGACGGAGAGGAGGGAAGTGATGATTGCGCCGAGTGAGAAGCTGTATGATGAGAGATTGCGCGTCAGCTTGTCGAAGCTGCTGAGCGACAGGTATCAATATACAACACTGAGAGAGCCGTCAGAAGATAATGACTTGTTTTCGGAATGTTTTCGAGAAACCTGTCGACAGCAGGAACGACTCAATAAAAGTCCTCACTTTCCGGATCACGAAGGAGTTCAGAGCTTACAGAGTTCCGTCTGTCGGCATTGAGCCTCCGACTCCGGTCCCAAGAAAGAAGAGGGCGAGGCAGAGAGTCCAGAAATTCGGTGCGAAAGCGGATGCGATTCCGAACACGGCCGTCAACAGCAACGTCAAGTTGAATGCTGGTAACCTGCCTCTCGCATCACTGAACGTGCCCCATGCGAAGGCTCCGACCATGCAACCAGAGAAGATCGAGGTCGAAAGGAGACCTATCCATCGATCCGAGATGTCAAAGTCCTTTTGTACTCGAGGCAAGATGACGGCGACTCCTTGTAAGTACATGTTGTCGGCTGCCCATCCTAATCCGCATAGAACGAGGAGATGAAGTTGATATCGACCCATTCCAATTTCTTCCAACGTTTGATCCAAAGGTGTTAAACCATTCTCGTTCTTCTTCTGACTATCTCTAGTCCCTCCGATTGACTCGTCACTACTATCCGACCCATAGCTTTGCACTCGATGAAGTTGTTGACTCTCTGACGCATTCAAAGTTGGCTTGTTCTGCTCCAACTCCTCGTTCACTTCTGTCGGTAAGCTGGTCTCGGATCTTGGTGGACTGGGTAGCTTTGCGGGACCGAGAAGAGGAGTACGGGAACTCTGCCTGTTGACGAAGAGTGAAGGTCGATTCATGGTCGGAAGTTGGGTTTCG
>Ga0308160_10001093_pt1 | contig 41157 bp, 47 predicted proteins | sample PhyFR1_FD_201036 | JGI IMG/M metagenome (GOLD analysis project Ga0308160, IMG submission 201036) | Phyllosphere microbial communities from UC Gill Tract Community Farm, Albany, California, United States - DLSLF.R1 | ecosystem: Host-associated > Plants > Phyllosphere > Unclassified | place: USA... | reverse complement strand
GGCGGGGGGGCCGCCGGCTGGAGAGCCCAGGCTATCGCAGGCCATCTATCCGTTTACATCTTCGTTGCTCAGCCCTCGTCGCTCGATCTAAGCTGCCGCCTCGCGGACCTTGAGCCGCTGGAGCAGGCCGGCGACTCGCGTCGCCTCGCGCTCGCCGCTGACGCACGCGCCCGTGACGCTGCCCCGGTGGTTGACGTCGGTCGCCTCACCAGCAAAGCCGAGCCGGCCGGCCCACTCTGCCCGGCCGAGCTCAAGGAAATTGAGCGGCGAGCAACTGGCGCCCGTTGTGTTGGGCGTTGAGGTCGCTCCTCGGCTGAACGGGTCGGCCGACCACGAAGTGACAACGGCATGGGTCGGCTCGGGGGCGGCGGCCGAGTCGGCACCGGCAACAGGGAGGTTGGATGCGAAGATGGCATGGAGGGCGGCGGCGACGTCGGCCGTGGGAAGGGCCTCAATCAGGGCCGAGATGGGCGAGGCGACGTAGGTCAAGAGCGTCGGGTGGGGCTTGGGCAGCGCGCCCGATGCGAAAGACGAGACGACGAGCGGGATCGTCTTGAGCAGGTCGGCCGCGCTCGCCTTCTCGGCCTCAGTGGCAGGGAGGGGGCCAGCCGAGGGCATGATGGTGAAAGACCCGGTCTTGGCCGGCCACCAGACCGAGGGGTACGTCAGGACGACTTTCGCGAGCTCGCCGACGTGCGTGCTCTCGATCGCCGCCGCCTTGCGCGGCTTGAGCGCCGGTGAGAAGAAGGACGCGGGGAGTGTCTTGAGGACGCCGAGCGGGATCGTGCAGACGGCTGTCCGGGCGCTGTAAGTCTGCTCGCCCTGACCCTCGGACGCCGTCGTCTTGACGGTGATGGCGCCCTCGCTCTCGGCGACACCGGTGATGGTCTCGCCTAGCCGGAAGACGGCGCCATCCGCCTCGGCCTTGGCCGCGAGCGCGTCCGTTACCGCCTGGTAGCCGCCCTCGGGCGCGGCGTCGGTGCCGGCAAAGTTGTCTAGTGAGGTTTTCGGTGAGCGGTCAATCATGTGCATTGCAGGAGCGGAACCGAAGAAAGCTGGCAGACGCACCCTCGTAGCCGAACCACTTGAGCGAGGCGCTCTCGAGCGGGACGCCAAAGCCAACCTGCATCGTCCTCGCCAAACCTTCAGCCAGTGTTAGCTCGTCACCGCTCAGGCCGGCAAACAGGGGCGAGTCCGCGTCAAAGAGCGAGCCGGCGACCGAGGCGTCGGCGGACGAGGTCGACTGCGCCTTGTCGCCGAGGGCGCGCTGGGCGGCAGAGAGATTGGCGCCGAGCTTTTTGACGAGCGCCGGGTCGAGCGGTCCTGATTGCAGGGATGATGTTGCGAGGGCGAGCGGCAGATGCAAGGAAACCGCCGCCGTCGTGAGATGGAGGGAGAGAGAGACGGTCAGCGGTGGTGTCGGCCTATCGGCTAACGCCGGCGGGCCAGCTAGTTGCTGGCAGAGAAGCGCGCTGCGACGTACCATTCGGACCAATGACAAGCGAGTCGGTCGGCTTGGGAACGTGGGTTTCCTGTCAGGTTAGAGAGGATAAGGGTGAAGCGAGGGGATCAGGCTTCGCTGCATCTCGGCGTGGTTGATGAGCCGAGGTCCGGCACGATGCTCGGGACGACGAGCGAGCAAGGACACACGATGCCGAGGCCCTCGACGAGCGCGCGGACGGGCGTGCCCTGCTCGAAGCCGTGGATCCAGCTGCAGCCAAGATCGACAGGCGCGTGGCCTCCGTCGACGTACGACCGTGCGCGACCGCCAGTTCGGTTCCTGCCCTGCGAGGGGAAAGAGAGGTACGGGTCAGTAGCGAGTCGCTCCGGTCAATCGGGCCGGCTCTTGCGGCGAGCTCGAGGGCAGACGGACGAACCTCGACGACGAGGACAGAGAAGCCCTTGGCGGCAAGCTGGCGGGCGCAGACGAGGCCAGCGAAACCGGCGCCAAGAATGGCAATGTCGAAGGTTGTCATGCTCTGGGGTTGCAGGAGGAGATGGTCGGTTGAGGTCGTTGAGTGAGGGAGGGGCTGGTCGAGGGCGGCCGTCGGCAGTCGAGTCGATCGCTGCGAAAGGGGCCGCGGCGGGGGGGAGGCGGAGTCTGAATACGAAAGGGCGCGCCGCCCGCCGACCGCCGCCGCCGTCGCCGGCGCGAGGCGCGTCGTATCTCGCCTCGCCCCCGCAACCGCCTCCCAGCCAGCAAACCTCCCCCGTCCCCTTTAAACCAATCTGCCCCGATGACCGTCTCGCCCGCCAAGTCCAAGCGCAAGTCGACCGGCAAGGAGCTCGAGATCGACCGGCCCGTGCCCGAGATTGGTCCGTCCGCCCCCCCCCCCTTTTCCGCTGGATGGGGCGCCCGAACGGCAGCCACGCGCGCGCTCCCGCCACCATCCGGCCGCCCTCGTTCCCCTTTGACGCGCCGGGCTGACATCCAGCGCCTGCACGCCTCTCTTTTGGTAGGCGTGGTCCCTCAGGCCGACGCCTGGATCGAGTGTGCGTCTGCAACCGCCCTCGTCTAGGCCTCCATCGTGCGCTGCCGCTGACTGCCGTGGATGCGCTCTCATCGCTCGCCCGTTTCCCTAGTCAAGACCTACCGCGCCTGCCAGCGTGCGTCTTCCGTCGCGTCCTTACCTGCGCCCATTTGCCTCGCCCGAGATCCATCCAGCCCCAGGAGCTCACCTGCGATTCGCTCCGCTCCTCTAGTGCCCGACTCTGAGAAGACCAAGCTCCAGGTCGGTGACCGCATCTACGTCAACCCCGGCGTGACGGCGTCCGACGAGGATGTCAAGTCCGCCTCCAAGAGCAAGGGCGGCAAGGGCAAGAAGGGCCGCAAGAGCGACGGTCAGTGGGCCCAGGGCTCTGAGCGCTGGCTCGCCCGGATCGAGCAGATTCGCGCGCTCAACAAGGTCGACGTCTACCTGTGCGTCCTTCTCCCGCTTCTGGCGCGCTGTCCTCCGCCGCGCTCCCTCGGCGGCGCGTCCGACAAACCAACGTCGCCCCATCCCTTTCCAGTCAGCTGAAGATGGCTGCCTTCTTCTGCGCTCTGCAGCAAGATCTCGTGGTACTACTCGGCCGACCAGCTGCGGTCGATCGGCTACAAGCACATGAAGCACCTCAATCTCCAGGGCGGCGAGCTCGTCCACAGCGACCACACCGAGATCATCCCCGTCTCGACCTGCGATGGTGCGTGCCCTTCTGCTCTGACTCTTGCGGAGGATGATCAACTGACGCTCGTTCTCCTCGTCTTGCAGACAAGGCCGTCGTCTACGAGTTTGACGAGTGCGACGAGAACCAGGTTCAGATTGCTGCCGACGACTACTTCGTCCGGTGTGTCCGGCCTCGCATGATTTCCCTCGCTGTCGCCACAGAAGCTGACCCCCAGCTGCCTGCCTTGTCTACTCGCCTCCGCCAGCTACAAGACGATCAACCTCTGCGCTGGCGCCAAAAAGGACGGCGACAAGTACACTCGCGCGCCTTCCGGTCCGGACGCCAAGCTCACCCTCGTGCGTCGTCGCCGCCTCCTCAGCCGGAACCACCTCCGTCATGTAGCGGTTGGACTGACCTCTGTTCTAATCGCTCCGTTCGCAGCCCGAGCCTATCCAGCCCCCGTCGTCGACCTCGGGCCAGGCCTACGAGCCCCTGCCGCTCAGCTCCGAGACCCGGATGCACTACTGCCCCAAGGCGGCCTGCAAGACCTGGTGCGTCTACTCGCTGAGCAGCGACCCTACCCTGTAAGGGAATCCTGCTGACCCGGACCACCTAACACCCTCAGGTACCATGTCTTTGACCTGACCAACGGCTCACGCGACCGGACCTCGGCCGACGCCGTCGACTTTGAGCGCAACACCGGCGAGGAGGAGGACACGCCGCAGGGCGACGACCTGCTCGACGAGAAGCCCGTCTCGGTCAACGAGGACGGCAAGCGCGAGCACTCTGATGACGAGGACGCCTCGTCTGCCAAGAAGGCCAAGACGAACGACGGTTCGGCCGCCGGCAAGCCCGAGAAGGAGGCCAAGGCGGCCATTTACGACCCGGCCAAGGTCGAGGAGCTCCCGCCGGCGATCCTCAACCTTGCCCGGGCGCCCATCACCCGGGGCTCGGTCCACGCTGGCATCGTCGGCACCGCCCAGGCGACGCTTGCCGCCCGGCGCATCATGCGCGACGTCTGCGCCCGCGGGGAGACGCTGCCCGAGGACTGGGCCGAGCAGGTCCTCCTCTTTGAGCCCGGAGAGGAGCCCGAGGTCGAGATCGACGTCGAGGCCCTCGAGGCCGAGGACAAGTCGCAAAAGGACATTACCGCCCTCCGCAACATTGCCCAGGCCGCGCACGACACGTGGAAGGCCCGGACCGAGCGCCAGAAGGCCCTGTCGGACGCCAGCGGCTCCGAGATGGGCGGCCCGGACGGCAAGACCGTCTTCATCTGCCCGTCGTGCCTGCACGTCATCTGATCTATCTCTCTTCGCCACCTCTCATGCCTTTGTTCTTTTTCGCCTCTTTCTCTCTCCTGCCCTTCTCATGCCTTCCTCGTTGCCAAAAGGAACATTTGTCCTTCCCCCCCCCCCCCAACCGACACCTTAGTCGCTTCCTCTTTTTCCGAATCGAAGGTTTCTCAGTTCCAGAGCGCACAGGTCACAGCACAGGTCCATTGAGATAACGCAACCGGCAGATCTAGGGGCTACAGACGAGACCGCCCATGGGCGGCGGCGGCGGCGGACGGAGGGTCGGCCTGGCCGATTCAGATGGCGGCGAGGAGGTCGTCGGCGCCGGTCTTCTTAAGCTCTCCGGGCGAGTCCTCGACAAGGAGCGTCTTGATGACGCCCTCCTCGGCGTAGAGGGCGAAGCGCTGGGCGCGGATGCCGCCGAGCAGGGCCGAGGCGTCAAAGACGAGGCCGAGGGCCGTGAGGAAGGCGCCCGTGTCGTCTGATTTAGAGCAAGACGGAAGGGGTCAGCTCGACAGGCCAAGAGTGCCCGCGACGTGCAACGGCGGGTAGAGATGTGGGCGCAGGACGAGACGCACCAGCGACGAAGCGGACCTTGGTGCCCTCGGGCGCGAGCTTCGACTTGAACGCCTTCTGGACAAAGGTGTCGTTGATCGAGATGGCAAAGATGTCGGTCACACCCTGGAGGTAGCAAAGGCGATCCCGAGTCAGCAACGAGCGACTTCGGGATGCGAAGGCACACGCGCGCGCATGCGTGAAGAGGTGAGAGACAACGCACCTTAGCGGCGAAGGCGTCGTAGTTGGAAATGTACGACGGGACCTGGTCAGAGCAGGTCGGGGTGAAGGCGCCGGGGTAGCCGCTGTGCGAGACGAGCTCGGCAAAGAATCAGCTTTGAGGCCGTGTGATCAGGCGTTTGGAGGCGGGGCTCGGAGGGGGACGCACACGATGACGACCTTGCCGGTCGTGGGGAGCGAGAACGACTTGGTCGGGTCATCCTCCTTGATGGCGACCGAGGGGATCGACGATCCGACCTCTGTAGAAGCACCAGAAAGTCTCGCAATCAGCATCATGAGCGGCTTATGTGGCGAGAGCGGGCCGCCCTGAGATGGGCCAACAGCTTCCCTCCGAACGGAGGGAGATGTTGCTCGGGGCGGCATGACGACGGACGCACTGGCAGCAAGGAGTCCGGCGGCGGCAGCGGCGGCCGACTTGGAGGCGCCGACGGCAGAGGAGATGATGGCAGACATGGTTCGAGTGAGAAGTGCAGGAAGGGAGGAGAGAGAGAGCGAGTGATGGGTGGGCGGGAGGAGGCGAAAGGGCCGAGGGCTGAAAGAGATGCCGCCGCCAGCGCGGGCGCTGACGAAATGGGCCTGGCCAGAGAATTAAGAAAGGGGGGTCCGGCGATTGAGAAACGACGACGGCAGCGGCGTCGTCGGGTCGGGCCGGACGACGGTCATTCGAGCAACATCAGTTTGGACGATGACCAGCGTGCGTTCCTCCCTGAGCGTGCCTGAGCGAGCGACGCCGACGCGAGTCGCTGACTTCTCCGAGGGACTGACAAGAGGGCTGACGGCGACGTCGCACACTCCTTCGCGCAGCCATTCCTCTCCTCGCTCGTGCGCTCGCGCCTGATCTCGCACGCGCAGCCTCCCATGCTCGACCTCGATTACTCGTCGTCGGACGACCAGGAGCCCGAGGCCCAGGCGCCGAGCCCTCCCCGACCCGCTAAACGGTGCGTCAGGTCGTCGAGCCGCGTGTGAGTCGTCCCAAGGCTGACATGTCGTCTCCGGCCGCGTCGTCGTCCAGACGGAAACTCCCGCCGCTAGGCGGCTCGTTCGCCGACGATGGTAGGGCTGTTGGCGGCCGGATGATCACCGTCTCACCGACTGCCGGCTAACCAGGCATTGGCTGCTCCCTGAAGACCTGCCGGAAGATCCAAAGAGATACCAAGGCCGGACGCTCGCCCGCGCAAAGGTCATCGGCGACTATCCAACGCACCTGTACCTCGCCTGTGCGTGCCGCCTGTCGCTCCTCCCCCTCTTATGTTGCTGACGAAGGCTCGATGTGTGGCACGTCTTTCCTCAGTCGAGGTGTCTCCGTGCTTCCATGCTCTGGTCGAGCATGCACGCTCGCTCGTGCCAGAGCTTCACTCGCTCATCGACCAACCTGGCCCATCCTCACCGCTACCGTCAGAAGACCTCCCTCGACCGCCGTCAGCCGCCAAGTCGGGCCCGCCATCCGAGATTCACGTCTCGCTCAGCCGGCCGCTCTACGTTCGTAAGGAGCAGCGGCCGAAGCTCGAGGCCGATCTCCGAGACGCCGTCCGTCAGACGCCGACGTTCGCCATCAGCTTCAGCACCTTGCGCGTGCTCCGGAACGACGAGCAGACGCGGATCTTTCTCGGCGTCGACGTCGCCGCTGGCTATCCGGAGGTACGTCTTCGACGGAGCTACGGACGGCATGGAGCAGATGCGTGCTGATTCCCCTTTCGCCCACCCTTGTGCTTGTAATGGCAGCTCACTGCCCTTACCGAACGGATCAACGCCGTCCTTCGCCATCACCACTTGCCTCCGTATTACGAAGACCCCATCTTTCACACCTCGGTCGCCTGGGCGCTTCTTGGTCCCCCGGATAACCAGGCTCAGAATGTCACCGGCGACCCAGAGCCCGCCGCCGACGCACCTCCGAGTTTCCCGTCGATCAAAGACCTGCCGGCCGTCGTCCTCGAGGCGCTCGAGAGGCATCGCGCGCCGATCTGCAAGCTTGGAGGCCTGCCTGTCGAGGGCGTGCGGATGAAGTATGGCGCCGAGGAGATCGACCTTCGGCTAGGCGATCCATGACACGCCTTGCTGAGTCCGACGCCCGACGATCCGTCGTTCGAGATGCTCAAGTGGGGAGGCAGAGGCCATGCGATTGAAGGCGGTGCTTTTGAAAGGGATAGGGGGGGAGGCGGGGCCCGAGGGGCGAGCGAGGGTACTAGATGATCACACGTACAAAGAGAAGAGAGGGGAACCGGGAGATGCTGCGAGGAAACAGAAGGGAGCGGAGGAGACAAGGGGTGCGCGTGCCAGACAGCGCCTACTCGGCCGTGTCCATCGAGGTGTGCTTGTAGAAGTCGGTGCCGTGCGTCGTGGCCTTGACGATGCCAGCCCGAATGACCCAGTCACCGAACTTCTCGCCCTCGTCGCGCTCCTTGGCATAGCGACCAATAAAGTTCTCGAGCAGGGCGAGGATCTCGGGCTCCTCGACCGACTCCTTGTAGATCTTGGAGAGCCGGTTGCCGGTGTACGAGCCGCCCATAAGCATGACGTACGTCCCCGGGGCCTTGCCGACAAAGGCAATCTCGGCATTCCAGGGCCTGCGGCGGGGCGGTGGAGGTTTGCAGGTTAGCAAGGCGCGCAGGGAAACGCGATAGACGAAGGGGGACCGACCTCGAGCATCCGTTCGGGCAGCCCGACATGCGCATGACGATGTGGTCGTTGCGGAGGCCGTGCTTCTCCATGATGAGCTCGACCTTGTCGACGAGGACGGGCAGGTAGCGCTCCGACTCGGCCATGGCGAGGCCGCAGGTCGGGAAGGCGACGCAGGCCGACGAGGCGTGCCGGAGGCCAGAGTGATTGATGTTGTCGAGCTTGTACTTGGCAAGGAGCGCCTTCATCTCGGGCAGGCTCTCCTCAGGGACCTCGGACAGGATCAGGTGCTGGTTGGCCGTCAGGCGGAAGACGCCCTTGTGGACCTTGGCGATCTCGCGCAGGCCCGTCTTGAAGCTGAGCCCGGGCTCGTCCTGGACGCGGCCGTTCTCGATGAACATCGTGAAGTGGTGCTTGCCGTCGTGGCCCTTGGCCCAGCCGAAGTGGTCGATGTTGTCAACAAACTTGAACGGCCGCGGCGGCGGGAGCTTCTTGCCGAAGCGCTTCTCAACCTCCTCGACAAACGTCGGCAGGCCGAGCCGGTCGATCGTGTACTTCAGCCGCGCGTTCTTGCGGTTCGCACGGTTGCCGTGGTCGCGCTGGGTGAGGATGACGGCCTCCGAAATCTTGAGGCCCTCGTCCGGGGTGATGAAGCCGATGACGTCGGCCAGGCGCGGGTACGTCTTGGTGTTCGAGTGGGTGACGCCCATGCCGCCGCCGACGGTGACGTTGAAGCCGATCAGCTTCTCGTTCTTGTCGTCGATGATGGCGATGAAGCCGAGGTCGTTCGTAAAGATGTCGACGTCGTTGCTGGAAAAAAAAGTGGACAAGAGGGTCAGCGGCGGGCCTCGGGCGAAAGCGGCAGACGACGACGAGACGAGAGCGCGGGCGAGCAGCGACTTACTGGGGTGGGACGGCGATCGACATCTTGAACTTGCGCGGAAGATAGTATTTTCCGTACATCGGCTCAAAGTCCTGGACGGCGTCGCCGGCGACCTTCTTCTTGTCGAGCCAGACCTCGGCGTAGGCGTTGGTCTGGGGCAGGAGCTCGTCCGAGAGCCACTTGGAGAAGTCCCAGCACTCCTGGTGGAAGCGCGAGATCGACGGGTTGGCCGCGCACGTCAGGTTGCGGTTGACGTCACCGCAGGCGGCGATCGTGTCGAGCATGGCCCGGTTGATGGCCTGGATCGCCGGCTTGAGGTGCTTCTTGATGATGCCGTGGTATTGCCAGGTGGCGCGGGTCGTCATCTTGAGCGTGCCGTTGCCGTGCTCGTCCGAAATCTGGTCCATCGCGAGCCACTGGGCCGGGGTGGCGACACCGCCGGGCAGCCGGACGCGGACCATGAACGAGTAGGCCGGCTCGAGGCCCTGGGCGGCGCGCTCCTCACGGATGTCGCGGTCGTCCTGCTCGTAGATGCCGTGGAACTTGGTGAGCTGGCCGTCCGAGGGCGCGAGCGCGCCGGTCGAGGTGTCGACGAGGCCCTCGGCAATCGTGCCGCGCAGGTAGTTGGAGGCAATCTTGATGTGCTCGTTGGTGATCGGCTCAGGCTCGGCCTCGGTCACCTCAACCTTGTCAACGCCCATAGCCTTCCAGAGCGTCGGCTCCCAGATCTTGTAGCCGGTCTGGGCGCCGTCGGCGTCCTGGTCGTCACCGAGACCGATCGGCGCCATGCGCTCGGCGCCAAGCTGCTCCAGCTTGACATCAAGGTCCTGTTGCAAAGGGGGGAGGAGCATGGTCAGTGAGCTGCGTTAAGACAGCGGTAGAGCGTGGCAAGGGGGGGGGCACCTTTCCGGGCTTGTTGTAGTAGTGGGCGTCCTCGGGCCGGGGCCAGTAGTGCGAGTCACCCATGGCGAAGACGGTGAACTTGAGGTCGGCGCTGAAGAGCGTCTCGCCCTTGGCCTGGGCGGCGTTGAGGGCCTTGAAGGTCAGGCGGGCGTTCTGAGGCGCCTCACCCTGGCCGGCGGTCGAGGTGACGACGGCGACGTGCGACTCGAGCTTGAGATCCTCGAGCGGGAACTCGTCGAGCGCGATGCAGCGCGTGGCGAGGCCGCGGAGGCCGGCCCGGGTCGCGAGCCGCTTGGCCTGCTTCTCGGCGGCACCGCCGTCCGAGGCAAAGAGGATGAGCAGCGGCGGGCCGTCAAAGGCCGAAAGCAGCTTGGCGTAGGCGTCCTGGGCCTTGTCCTTGCGGGCGGTCAGGAGCCGCTCGCCAAGCGATTGGACGAGGTCGGTCGCAAGGACAGGCTCGGCGCTGGTGAGCTGCGACAGGTGCTGCTGCCGGTCGAGGAACTCCTGGAGCTCAGTCTTGATGTTCTCCGAGTCGAGCGTGAAAGGCTCGCGGCCGGCCACCTCCTGCGAGGGATCCCACCGGTAGAGCGGCCAGTAGCCGGTGTCGACGCCGAGCTTGGTCTCCTTGAGAACCTCGAGCGCGGTCGCGTCCGTCTCGGTGTAGGGCAGGTAAGCGAGCACGACCGACGGGCCCTTGAACTTGTCGGCCTCGTGGAAGGCCTGGAGGACCTGCGAGTAGGACGAGTAGACGGCGACCGAGGCAACGTAAACGTTGCCGTAGTTCATCGCGTAGAGGCCAATGTCCTTCTTGCGCTTGTTGGCGTCGGCGGCGTTACGCTTGGTGTAGGGGACCGAGTCGATGATGAGCAGGTTGACGTTCTCGCCCGAGGCGATCGCGTGGTGGACACCAGACGAGCCGAGGTCGTACGACCAGGCGTCCGAGCCAATAATCCAGCGCGAGGCCGGCGTGATGAGCGCCTTCAGCGCGAGGATTTTCTGGCCGGGCTTGGAGTGGGCGGCGTCCGACGACTCAAGGATGGAGATTGCCTTGGTGCCGAGCTCGACCGACGCGGGCTCGTCCTTCTTGAGCAGCCAGGCGGCGAACGCGGCGTGGACGGCCTTGTCGACATTGTACGAGCCGAGGAGACCTTTGACGGCCTCGATCAGCTCCTCGCGCCGGGCGAGATCGGCCCGGACCTTGCCGAGAGCGTACTCGGGCTGAGTGGCGGCAGCACCGGCCAACTCGACGAGCGAAGGCGAGTTGGAAATCTCGAGCCGGTCGGGGAAGACCTGCTCGAGCATCTTGGTGTAGGCCGACTCGAGCGCGGGGACAACGGGCGCGACGGCCGGAGCCGAGGGCGCGGCAGGGACCGAACCGAGGACGAGGGCCTTCTGCGAGCCGATCGAGGTGATGAGCGCGTGGGCCTCGGTCTCGAGCTGGCCGCGCGAAAGGTGACCGAGGACGCCGCCGAAGACCTTGGGCACCTCGGCGCCCTCCTGCTGCTGGTAGGCCGAGACGACGTCGAGGTAAAGGCCGCTCCACCGGGTCGTCTTCTTATACGACTGCTCGAGCACGATGACGTTCTTGACGTCGGCTGGCAGCGCCGAGACGAGGCGGTAAGGGGCGATGGGCCGGAGGAGGAAGACCTCGAGCACGCCAAAGGGCGCGTCGGGCTTGGCCGCGACCTCGACGAGCGGCGACGACTCGGTGCCAAAGACGACAAAGACGGTCGCAGCCGACTGAGTACCGTGGTAGACGTACGGCCGCTGGGGCCGACGCAGGAGGGCGAGCGTCGAGAGCGAGGCGCGCTCGTAGGCGCTGAAGGCCTCCGGGGCCGGGTGGGCAACGTGGCCGTTGCCATTGGCGTGCTTGTCCTCGGGCAGCGGCGCGTCGACAAACTCACGGACCTTGTCGTCCTCGACCTCGGCAAACTCATCGGCCGCGTCGACCTCGAGGTAGACGTGGAGGACGGCCCGCCGGGCCTGCTTGGCGTACTTGAGCGCGATCAGGCCCTGGTCGTGGGCGCTCTGGGCCGTCTTGGAGAGGACGATCGCCCACCCGGACGAGCGAAGCGCGACGACGTCCGACAGATCAGACGTCGCCGGGACGGCGACGTGGACGGCCGTCGGCGTCTGGCTCAACGTCGAGAGCGACGGGATGAGCGAGGTGAAGGCCGCGGTCGAGGAGAGCAGGACCGACGTCAGGGCCGACGTCGAGGCGTGCCGGGCGGCGAGGAGGCCCGGCTCGGCGTGCGGCTGCAGCGTCTCGATCGTGGCCTTGGACGACGAGGCGATCGTCGAGGCGCCAGCCGAGCCGACGACGACAACGTCCGACGCCAGGGACGCGAGCCGACCGACGATGGAAGAGGACGCGGGCATTAAGGGATCGAAAGGCTGGGAAGGGTGGCGAACGGGCCAACGGGAGGCCAGTCGAATCGGTCAGGAAATGGGTGGAGGGCGGCGCGGCGGTGAGGGATCGGGGATGCCAGAACGCACGCTGTTCCGAGGGCGCTCGAAGCAAGGAAAGAGAGGAGAACGAGGCCTGGAGCGGGGGAGAAGCGCGTCCTGCCTTGGAGAGGAGAGAAGAGAGGGGTGGTGTTGGTGGTGGTGAGGAGGGCAGGGGATCGGGGGGGGCGGTGTGTGCGTGCTTGAGTAGTGGGCCCGCCGCCGGCCCAGCCCGCGCGAAATCCCAGCGGCCCAGCACGACATCCATCAATTCGGAAACAAGCTGAGGCCCGCGCAGCCAGCAACACCCGGCCGGGGACGGCGGCGAAGGCCCGCCTCCCATCGTGTCCTCTCTGTGCTGACGTGTGTTCCGCGAAGCAAGAGGTGGTCATGACATGTCGTAGCATAGGAGAAGAAGAGCATAGGGGGGGTGGGAAGATGGGCCGTGCGAGGGCGTTTCGGACGAGTGTCTGCTGCCTGCTTGCCTGTCGCCCGCGGCGGCGGCTGCAGACGGCGGCATATCCTGGTCGCCCCGGCGAGAGGCAACCAAGCACGGGCGAGCGACTGCTGCACCGGCGCGTCGGCGCGACCGGCCGGACCGGCGGCACGAAAGGCATCCGACAGCAGCGCGAAGCCAGTACGAGATGACCGGAGTCGGCTGGACAGTAGAGCTGGTCATCAGAACATGCCAGGCCTGAGGCCGCCGTCGCCGTCGACGGCGGCCGTCGTCACGGCTGGCTCGATCCGCCCGCTGGGCGAGCCGAAGACTCTCGGAGTCTGGGGCACGCCGTCGCTCGCCGTGCTGCCTGCACCACCGGCGGGAGCTGCTGCCGAGGGCGGCTGAGAGCCGATGAACCAAGATGGGACCCAGCCACGCTCGCCGGTGCTCTCCTTGATAGCCTGCAGTAGGAGAGAGGGCGGAGGTCGAATCAGCGCCGATCTAGGCGAAGGGGTTCTGAGAGAAAAAGGGCACAGACGTAGGACCAGTGCGAGTACCGCTTGAAGACCCACAAGGCATCGTCCTTGTCGAGGTTCATCTCGTCCCCGCCTGACCGGGTGTAGCTCATGAGGGCGACGCCAGGGTACGACGTGCTGACGATGTCGGTCAGTCGGAGCCTGCCCCGACCGCTGCTCACGCCGCCGTGTTGAGCAGCAAGAGCGCCAAAGACGCCTCCAGATGCGGCTGGCGGGCGGGAGAGCTCGAGCAGGCAGCCGGCCGGGACCCAGCCAGCTAGCGCAGAGTCGGGAGCCGTCGTCCCAGAGCCGGACGGGTCGCGTTGGACGATCCACCAGCCTTTGGCCTTGGACAGGACAAGGAAGGTGTCGTCGCTACAAGGGAGCCGCCATCAGTCAGTCAGACCACCTGAAGCCGAAAAAGGGGCGCGACGCACACGCCGACCAGGAACTCGTCCTCGCGTTCGGGATCGTAAGGGTCTGATCGTGAGGAACGATCAGAGTCAGCCATCGCGTTCTCTCGCCAGCAAAGACTGCTCTGACTCACAGATGGCCACCGCGTAAGTCATCCTCTCCTCCAGGCTAGCATGCGACTCTCCGAGATCAAAATCGGGAGCGGCAGTTGCCAGGGAGGACGTCGAGGCTGTCGGCCCACTCGAACCGCTCTTCGCAGGCAGCATCGACTGCCTCGCCGACGGATGTGGGTTGGCCGAGGTGGATGGGCCGGAGCCAGACGTCGAGGGCCCGGCCAGGACATCGGCCGCTGCGAACGTGGAGGGGGACGATGACTGTTGCTGGGCTTGCATCCTGGCAGCCTGCTTCGTCTGAGCGAGCATGATGGGCGACTTGATGTCGCGCTGCGGGAAGGCCAGACCTGGATGTCAATAAAGTTGACGACAGCAACGCAAGGTGATGCGACGGTCGACGTACGATGTGCCGCAGCATGAAGACGGGCGACTGATCGGTCTCCTTGAGCTTCTGGAAGAGAAGGAGCGGCTTCTCGTCGTAGCTAAGGCATCGCTCGGTACCGGTCCCAGGACCTGCGTGAGCGAGCAGGATACCGTGTCAGGGGCGCGCCCACAAGGTGATCTAACGCCCTGGTCCCTCTAGCGAGCGAGAATGACGTACCCGTCGAGCCGTAGCAGATGAACAAGGCGTACATCCGCCAGTCGTCCTGGATCTTGTACTTCTTGAGCGCGGCCGGCAGGACCTTCCAACACGGATCGTCGAGCGTCACCTTAAACTTTTGCGGGTTCTGCGCCGAGCCGAGTACCGAGCCGGCCCGGGTGACCTCCGATGGTGCGGTCGATGCCCGCGCGGACGTCGTATTGAGCGGCGCAGTCGGCGGAAGAGCGGTCGACGTCGGCAGGAGAGGCGACGAATCGGCTGCGGGGGTCGGCCTTGACGAGGACGGCGCACCGGCTGGGTGAGATGTCGCGGATGGCGGTGCCCTCGAAGATGACGCTTGAGGACCGACCTCGGTCGCCATGCTCGGGCTGACAGGGACACCCGTCCGGCCGGAAATGACCGACGTCGCCGTCGCCGGGTGAGGGATCGGTAGCGTCGCCGCGTTGGTCGGCGTCTTCGGGCTGACGGCTTCGCTCGAGCCAAGCGCGGACGGCGGAAGGCGCATCTGGCCGCCGAGAGGGCTGCTCGCCGGCGGCCCATGCTGATGCTCGTGAGCGCCGAAGCTGCCGTCCCCATCGTGCATTGCTCGGCCGGAGGTGTCAAGTTCGGCGCTCGACGCGAGCGTCGGTGAGAGACCCTTTGAAGCCTTGCGACCGTACGAGGCCCATCGGAAGCTCGGCTGCTTCTTGAGCCAGCCCGGACGGGGTCCGCCGCCGCCAGCGGTCGCCGACGGGTGGTCATACAAGGGCGTCTCCAGACTGAGCGACTGCGATGAGGACGTAGTCGCCTTTGGCGTTCCGCCGGTGATGGGTGGAGGGAATGTGATGGATCCGCCGGTGAGCGACATGATGACCTCTTCTAGGTAGTTGATGCGCTCGGCTGGGCAACGACGTGTCGTGCGAGAGACACGGGCGCGTCAGCCAGGAGGGGCAGTGACTCAGAATTGAAGGTAACGCACTCTGCTCAGCAATCAGGTCCATGACGCTCTCGAGGTCGCGGCTGAGCTGGGCCTCGTGTGCTCTCGTCGAGCGCATGGACGGCGGTGACGTCCCGGCCGTCAACCGCCAGCTGGCAAGCGACGTGTCGCCGTCGGCCAACGAGCTTGAGTCTACGACGTGTCGGTGCTAGGACATTAGCTCTGATCCAGCAGCTTCCAGCGCAGAGCGGCAGCTCGACGCACAGCTCGTGTCGTACTCGTTGCCGTCGTCGTGCGAGCTGCTGAGGCCCTGCTCGACCTTGAGGGCCTCGACCGCCTTGAGGACACCGAGCCGCAGGCCGAGACTGGTCACGCCGACGTCGCGGAGGTCGTCGCTCTCCATCATTACGAGGACCTCGCCCGAGATGCCGTGTTCTGCGCGAGGAGTGCCCGGCGAGACAAGTGTAGTCAGCCTGCTGGTTCGAGCGTGCGGATACAGGAGGGCTAGGGGTCGGACGCACCCCGCAGCGAGGCCGACAGGTCGGGGCAGCCGGACGAGCGCAGGAAGTCGGCGACATCGTCCTCGTTCCAGTCGAGGAGCGAAGGCGGCGAGGAGCCAGCGACCATGCTGGGAGCAGCAGCTAGCAGCAAGTGAGGGTGCAGCGTAGAGAGCGAGAGAGGTCGATGGCGTTGGCATGAGCTCAGGCCGCCAGCACAGGCAAGGGGGGGCGCCTGCGCGCCGCCGCCGCCCTGCAGCTTGGAGCGGCCGAAACGAATATTGCGGCGAGAGCAAGGAGTCGCCTCGACCCTGACCCTCCCCTCTCGGATAACCTCCCTTTAAAACCTCGGACATGTCGCCCATCCCGTCCGAGACGCTCCTCATTGCCTCGTCGTCGTCGGCGACGGCGTCGGGCTCGACGACGCTGCACGAGCTGTCGACGGCCCAGCTGCTGCTCACCCTCAAACCTTCGTCGGCGCTGCTTAACTGCACGGCAAGCGTCCCGACCCGGCACGGCAAGGGCGGCATCGTCATGGCTGTCCAGGAGGGCAAGGCGCTCGCCGGTGTATGGGCTTGGCAGAAGGTCCGTCAACCGCGATGCCTTCCGAGGCGGCCGGCAGCCCCAGGCTCATCGGCAGCAGCCCGTCGCACAGGTCGCTGACCGTGGACGCTGCGCCGCCCCTTACCCCTTGCCCCCGCCGCTGTGCCTCCTCACAGGACCAGATGCAGCAGAAGATCCCGCTACCGGAGAAGCTTTCGTGCTTTGCTTTGAGTCCGACGGGCGCATACTGTGCCGGAGGAACTATCTCCGGTCACGTCTACCTGTGGGAGGTCGGTCCTCGCCCGAGCTGCGTCGACGTGCACTCGGCTCGCAAGTGCTTACTTACCTCTGCTCCTGCGCTCCGCCCGACAGGTCGCTTCGGGCATGCTGTACAACTCTTGGGACGCTCACTACCGCAAGGTCAACGTGCTCCGCTTCACCAACGACGGCCTCGGCCTCGTATCGGCGAGCGAAGACACGCGTGTGTCGATATGGAGCGTCTCGACGTGCGTATCTTTCCTATTTGCGCGCCAGCTGAGGTCTCTGACCTGACTTGAGATCCCCGGCCCCTTCCAGACTCGTCGACGACTCGCGGCAGAAGGATATTCCGATACCGTACGCGACCCTGACGGACCACACCTTGCCGGTGACGGCAATTGCCCTCTCGGCGACGGGCTCGTTCCCAACGCACACGCGCCTGCTCACGGCCTCGCTCGACCACACGGTCAAGCTGTGGTCTCTCTCGTCCTCGACGCCGGTCCTGCTCAAGTCGTGGCACCTGCCAGTGGCGCCAACGTCGCTCGCCTGGGACGCCCTTCAGCGCGGCTTCTGGGCGGCTGGAGGCGATGAGCTCTGGGGCGTGGGCATGTGGTCGGCCGACGATGGCGAGGATGTCGCTGACGGCCTCTCGCGCGGCAAGGAGCAGGGCTGGCGCGGCGAGCTCAAGCGGCTCGAGCGCGAGGGCGAGGGCTACTTCAGACTGACGGCGGCTGGCGACAAGAAGGAGCCGATCACGGCGCTCGGCCTCTCGCTGACGAGCACAACGCTGCTCGTCGGCACGGCGTCGGGCGCGGTCCACACGCTCTCGCTGCCATCCCTCCAGCCGCTCAAGGTGGCGAACCCGCAGGCGCACAAGGGCTGCCCGATCACGCTGCTCGAGGTGCAGCTCAAGCCGGCAGACCTCTACGGTCAGGTCCAGCTCGGCAGCACGACCGCCGGCGCCCGGGACGAGGTTATCCGCAAGGTCGGCCAGCTCGAGCGCATGCGCGTCGGCCGGCGCGAGCGCGAGCGCCATATCGTCGAGACGCGGCTCGGCTCGTGCGAGGACGTGAGTTGGAGACCTGGCAGTGACTGGCTGCTCAGTGCAGGAGGCTGACCCCATCGTCTGTCTTTCGACCCCTTTTCAGATTTTTGACCTCCTCCCTCAGCCGGCACCACTTGCCACGTTAGCCTCTTCGGGCGCTTCGCTCGCCAACTCCGGCCCCTCAACAACGGCGCTCGAAGCGCAGATTGCGGCCCTGCAGGCCGAGCTCGCCCAGGCCAAGGCGACGAACGAGAAGATGTGGGCCGGCATTGTCGACGGCGCGCTTCAGCCGAACGGCAGCGCAGCGGTCGGCGGCGAGGGCGTCGCCATTCAGGCGGCGCCTTCAGCAGGGGTCGCGGCACTCGCGCTTGGTGCGCCGACCAAGAAGGCGCCGGTCGGGGCCAAGAAGCGCCGGAGATGAATGGCTAGCCTGGCCCATGAAGTGACGAGCGCACGTCAGGTCCATTACTTTCGCCTTCACGCTCGACGGCGAAACCGAGAGCCAGAAAGATGAGAGAGCGATCGACTTAAGAGTGCCTTCCCCCGGTCGACCTTCCGTCTGCTGCTGCTGCTGGCCGCGCCAGGCGCGTGACGGCCGCCCAGCAACGATCGCCCAGCCGACGTCGACTCACCTCGCCCTACCGACGCCCCTTTCGACCCCGACCCCGCTTCAGCATCACAGCATCCGGCAGACCCATGTCGCAGACGACGGGCCCGGCCGACGAGTCGGATGTCATCTCGGCCCTCTCGGCCCTCGCCAACCAGGCCGAGCTCCACCAGGGCCCGGCTGGCGGCAGCAGCAGCCAGCCGTCGCATGTCCCGCAGGAAGATCAGGTGCGTCCCCTTCAAAGCTGGCGCTCGTCGCTGGATTGCGCATCCATCCGGCTCGTCCTGGGCCAGGCGCAAGGCGAGCTGGAGCTGACCGTCAATGCTCCATCCTTTGCCACTCTCCCAGCTCTTCGCGGCCGACGCTCCGCTGCCGACCTCGCCCGGCCAGCAGCTGCTCGACCTGCCCCCGACCGACTACAACGGGCTCGCCTTCTCCGCCGACAAGGACCACAGGTTGCAAAAGACGCCAGGTCGGGAGAACAACTTTGATGCGGACGCCGTCCTCGAGCGATACTACCGCTCTGGCGCTGGCCCGCCCGAGGGCGACATGAGCAGCGTCGCCGGGCCATCGTCGTCAGGCGGCCCGGGCGCAGCTGGCCCCTCCGCCGGGACCGACGTCAAAGCCAAGACGGTTAAGCTCAGTCAGTCGCCTGGGCATCCTCAGACTCATGTCAGCAAGCCATCTCCTAATGCTCTGTACCTCGGACTCTGCCAGCTCTCCAGCCGTTTGCGACCGAGTGGATCAAAGCCAACTACGAAGCGCACGAATCGTTCTCTGTCCCGCGCGACGCCATGTTCAAGTCGTACACGGCCGCCTGCGAGTCGCAGAACATCTCCGTGCGTCAGCCTCTATGCCGAGCGACCGCGGCAGCCATGATGTGCTGAGACGACGGCCCTTCGCAGCCCGTCAACTCGGCCACCTTCGGCAAGAGCGTCAAGGCGGCTTTCGCCGAAGGGGCTATCAAGATGCGCCGGCTCGGCGAGCGCGGAAGGAGTCGCTACAATTGTTGGTCCCCCCAAGCCAAGCCTGCTGGGTGCTTTCGTTGGCTGGAAACGCGCTGACCTATACACTACACTGCTCGTGGCCGACAGACAGCGGTCTGCGTCCGAGCAACGTCGCCGAGGAGGAGAACGTGCGCAAGTTTGGCCAGCTTGACGACGCGTCTGGCAACGGCGGTCCGGCCTCGAAGGATGCCTCTGGCTCCAACCTGGGCCGATCACAGAGTCCAGGCCCTCAGATTGACCCATCGCTCGGCCTACGCGTGAACGGCAAGCTGCGCCCGCCGTCAGGACTGCCCGGAGGGCTCGACAAGGGCAAGCGGCGAGCCTCGCCAGACACGCCGGACCACCCGCACGGTCTCCAGTCGATGGCCAAGAGGTCTCGGCGAGACTCGCCGCCAACAGACTGGTCGAGTGCAACGCAGGAAGGCCGCTACATTGTTGCCCTTAACAACGCCTTTGAGTCGATCCGCGAGGTCGTCCCGGCCCTGCGCGAGGCGTCCGTACCCTAACCACTCCATTGCTTGGCATCGTTTGCGCTTTGCTTTGCTAATGCTTCTCATTCTCTGCACAGAGCCGAGACGGGCTATATCGACGGCATTCAAGCGCCTCGCACGAACGGCCGAGTGACGACGCTCAACCTCACCCGGGACTACATCCTTCACCTGCAGCAGGAGCGTCAGACGTTCCTCGCCGAGCGCGAGCGGCACGAGCGTGACCTGCGGAGCCTCGAGGAGCTCTTCCGCAGCGAGGGACGCAGCGGTGACGTCCTGGCCGAATGGAGACGGACGAGAGATGATGCAGACCGGTTGGAACCGCCCGCGGCCGCGCCGGTCGTCCCGGCGGAGGATCTCTTCAACCTCCAGCAGCAACAGCAGCAGCAGCATGACGACAACCTCGCCAGCCTTGAGGCCTTTGCCCGTGAGGAGCACAGCAACCTCTTCCACTCGCCATCGCTCGAGGACCAGCTCCAGTCGCTTCATCAGCACAACGAGCAGCAGGAGCGGCTCGAGGCACAGCAGGCGCAGGTCGGCGGCGATGACGACGTCGGGCATCCGGTCGACGGTGGCGACTTTGGCTACCTCGGCCATGAGACGTATGACCACGGCCCATCGGCAGAGGACTCATCGGGTCATCACGAGAGCGGTCGACTTCCGACGCCGGGCGACTCGGTGGCCTTCCTATCGGCCATCGCTTCCGAGCCAGCCTACACCTTCGATCCGGCGACCGGCTCGATGTCCGAGGACGCCGAGGAGCGCCGGCAGGAGCGCGTCCATCGCGAGCTAAAGGAGCGCAACAAGGCCAAGCAGGCGCGTTACCGGGCCAAGCAGAAGGCCAAGGTCCGCACGCTGCAGGCCGAGAATCAGCGCTTCAAGGCCGGCTCGGCCGAGGTCGACGACGGGCGCACCCACAACGACCTCCAGGCTCCTCAACAGCTCCGGCAGCACTCGCCTATGTCGCACGATCCTCAACAGCAGCTGCAGTCGTCTCACCCGCAGCAGTCTGAGCCACCTGCCCAGCACGCCCCTTCGAGCAGCGCCGGCCCGGACCTCAACAACCTCGACCTCCACCACGACGACGCGATGACGCCAGAGGAGGCGCGCATGCTCAACAGCATGGCCGCCGTCGACCCGTCGCTGATGGAGGGCCTCGACGAGGAGGGCAACCTGGCCGCCCTCAGCGGCTTGAGCGCCGTTGGCGTCAGCCACGACCACCTGGCGGAGTACCACGCGTGATGCGTGATGAATGTCGCGTCTGTACGCACGCGCGCTGCGAGCCTCTTTCATGCCGCCTATCTTCCCAGAACTTGCTCGAGTAGGAGTAGAGGGGCACGGTGCCATTGATGGCAGGCAAGAACGGAGGCAGCTACTGATAGTACATAAGTCTACAGGGTGGAGGAGAGTAAAGACGCGCGTTGAACAAGGGGGGTATCCTTTTGGGAGCAGCAGGAGACGGCGAGAGTGGGGGAGCACACGGTGCGAAGCAGAGGGAGTGAAGACCGGAAGGGGCGGAAGGGTGCTTAGGCCTTGGCGAGCGAGGAGAAGAAGAGGAAGAAGTCGACCTGGCTGGCGTTGATGCCATTGAGGTAGACGTGGTGACTCGAGACGTAGGCCGACCAGACGGCGCGGAGGTAGGGCTCGGGCAGGCGCTTGATGAGCGTGTCGAGGCCGACCTTGTTGACGAGCGTCTTGGGCATCGCCAGCTGGAGGACCTTGCGCGTGCTCGCCTCGAGCTCGTACAGGCCCTTGGACTCCTCGAGCTCAACCTGGAGGACGTTGAGCGAGGACGAGAGCTCATCCGAGAGGAGCGTCCGGGGGACGGTGCCGTTGCGGCGGTGGTACTCCTCCCAGATGCACTTGAACTCCTGCTGGCCGTTGGTCGCAATCATCTGCTGGATGTCCTTGACGTACTCGTCGTAAAAGGTGCCGTTCTTGCGGATCATCAGGTCCTCGTACTCCTCGTCCGAGAGGCCGAGGCCGGCGAGGACCTCGAGCGAGGACGAGGTGACGCCGCCCTTGTTGGCCGACGAGTCCTTGAAGACGACGACGCCCTTCTTCTCGAGGTAGAGCCGGGCCTGCTGCGTGAAGAAGAGGTTGGCGCCCTCGACGACGGCCTTGAAGTGGGGCTTGCCGTCGGCGTCGAACAGCTGTGCGACGTTGGTGATGTTGATCGACTCGGGCCGGCCGCCGCAGGGGACAAAGATGTCGGACTTGAAGCGGAGGTGGGCGACGTTGCGGAACTCGGTACCGTCGGAGACGGGCTCGCCCGAGGGCAGCGTGACGTCCTTGTCGTCGACGCGGATCAGGTAGCCCTCGGGGCCGAGGAGGGCCGTGTCAAAGTTCTCGACGGGCACGCGCAGCTTGGCGAGCCGGAGGAGCTCGTTGTGGTTGAGGCCCTTGGGGTCATGGAGGACGCCCGAGCCATCGATGATGGCGACGATCTTCTCGTTCGGCTTCGAGAGGAGGATCTCGTTCGAGCCGAGGTCGCCGTCGGGGCCGCCGGTCTGGAACTTGGTGATCTCCTTGGACTCCCAGCCGAGGGCGTGGTAGATGCCCTCGACGTACTGGCGGACTGAGAGCGAGGTCATGCCGTACGTGTCGTGCGGGATGCCGCCGAACGCCTTGGCCGACTTGCCGGTCGTGAACGACTTCCAGAACGAAGCCTGGCGCGAGCGGGCGTGGCCGGCGGCCCAGTCCATGAAGCCGGCCGTGCCCTCGTCGGGGCCAAAGAAGAGGACCTCGGGCGCGCCGAGGAGGTCGACAATTGGGCCCTTGATGCCGGGCGTCTGACCGGGCAGGAGCAGGTCGAGGATCGCATCGACGTAGTGCCGGAAGCACGTCTCGGGGTCGGCGCCGAGCGAGGGCAGGATCGTGCCCTTGGCGCCGCCCTCGGGGATATCCTTGTTCTTGAGCGCCTGGGTCGAGGCGAGACCGTAGTTCTCGTCGAAGAGCCGGCGGGCGTTGTTGTTGTACTGCTCCTTGCCGCGCGAGCGGATGATGCGGATGCCGCCGCGCGCGACGTCGCGGAAGCGGATGTGGAAGCCGCGGAAGTCGGAGCCGACGACGAGGAAGAGGCCGTGGGGCATCTTGGGGTACTCGACCTCGGGCAGGAAGCTCGGGTCGAGCCGGAACGAGATCGCAAGCTTGGTCGGCTGGTAGAAGTTGGTCTTGAGAACGTGCTTGTTGAAGATGAGGAAGGCCTCAAAGATCTGGACGTCGTGCGGGTTAGTGACCGTCTTGCGGATCTTGGCGTAGAGCTCCTCGTTCGAGAGCGGCTGCTCCGTCTTGAGCCGAAGGTACGACAGCGTCGGCATGAGCTGGAGCGACTCGTCGTTCTCCGGGTAGTGCGTCATCGCAAAGTTGAGGTAAAGGTTGCGGATCTGCGCAGAGTGGGAGCTGAAGGGTCAGCGGCTGCAAGGGGGGCGGCGGCGGGAAGAGCAGCAGCGGCGCGGACGCACGAGCTCCGGGTGGGCCTTGATGACATCCTTGATCGACTCGCGCGTAAACGTCTCGTCGCGGAAGCGCGTCTTGATGTTGTTGAGGACCTCGGCGTGGACCGAGTTGGACTCGTCGAGGATCGACTTGAGCGCAATGTACGACGTGCCGAGCCGGTTGCAGAAGTGCTGGGCAAAGATCCAGCCGACGTAGGCGTACGTCGCCTCCTGGACGGCGTGGCCGTCGCCGGCGCCGTCGGACGAGCTGAAGAAGACCTCGTCCGGGAGGGCGTAGAGGAGCGAGGCCTCCTTAATGATCTGGTGGATCGAGGTCTCGATCGGCGGCGCCTTGGTGTTGGGCACGTTCTTGAGGTAGAGGCAGAGGACGGTCGTGCCGTTGGAGAAGTGCTCGACGTACTTGCGAGGCGAGAAGAGTGAGTAGTAGTGGTACAGCTTGGAGAGCGAGCTGAAGAAGTTGCGGGTGCCGCCCATGCGGAAGCCGATGACGACGCGCATCTCGCGCCGGTCCTCGACCTCGTAGACCTCGATGACGGGCGCGCCGCCGCGCTTCTCGACCTCGTTGACGACGCCGAGGTAGATCTCCTTGGTGTTACCCGAGGCCTTCTCGAGGAAGTCGGGGTCCGAGATGTCCTCGATCCGGTAGCCGACCTTGGGGTCAAAGACCTCTTTCGGCGGCGGCGGCAGGCGCGAGCGCTGGAGGAAGTAGCACCGGACCGACTGAGTCGACGTCGCCGAGAGCGAGCCCGCCGAGCGGTACGTCTCGAGCCGGTACGACTTTTCGGGCGTCGAGTCGTCGAGGTAGAGCTCGTCGATCCTGGGGAGGAGAAGAGGGAGGACAGCGTCAGTCGTAGGCTGCGCGCGCACGCTAGGGAGCCGAGCGATGACGAGAGACGCACCGCTTCTCGCAGGTCGCGCCGGGGCCCTCGTGCGCCGTCTTGCCGGCTTCGCTCGTGTGGATGAAGATGGCGCCTGATCACGTGAAGGGTGGTCACGCAGGGAGTGAGGAGCAAGGTGGAGTCAGCTGACTGCTCGCCGAGAGGCGCCAAACGCCGGCCTGTCGCACACACGCGCGCGCGGGCGCCGGGCGCAGATCAGGAGCGAGAAGCGACTGACCCTCCTTCTTGCCCTCGGCCTCGGGCTGGATGCGCTCGAGGTCAATCTGAAGCTTGTCGGCCGAGTGCTTGGTGAAAGCGAGGATCTTGGCGCCGTACCTGCGAGAGGGCGAGCGGTCAGCGACGGTCGCTATGCCCGGCGGCAACACTCGGCCCGGCGGCAACGGCCGCGCGCGCTCGCGGACGTACAGGGCCATAATGTGCTCGGCGATGATGGCCGGCTCCTCGCGCTGGAAGTAGGTCGCGTCGATGCCGAGGTGCCTGCAAGGAGGAGGGAAAGTCCGGTCAGCCGGGCCGGGCGCTTCGAACAAGCGCGCTGACACGGGCGGCGGGCAAAGGGCGGGGAGGCGAGGACGACGCACTGGTAGAACCACTCGACCTCGCCCTTGACGAGGTCGGCCGGGATGAAGCCCTGCTGGGCGACGAGGCCCTCGACGGTGCCCTGCTGAACGTCCTTCTCGGGGTACTCATTCGGCCGGTAGCCGATCGTGTCCTTCCTCAGCCTGCATTGAGATGGGGCGGGAGGCGTCAGCGGCTGTTGCGCGCGAGAGATCGTAGGAGGGCGTGCGGGCGCACCGGTGCGTCGAGGCCTCAGACGAAGCCCGACTCGAGGATGTTGACCGCTCGGCCTGGAGGCCGGGCACACGGAGAGCAGCGTTCTGAGGGATGACAGAGTCGGTCATGGCGCACGAGAGGTGTGTGTTTCGTGGAGGGGGGGGGGATGAGTGTTGACAGTCGAACAGGGTTGCACTGGCTTCGGTCTTCTTGAAGTGACCTGCTGCCGCGCCCTCAACGACTTGCGCTGCGCCGAGGACCGTTGCCCCGCGCGGGGGCCGCGAGCCGACCAAGGCTCACGGGACGGCCAGCAGCCGGACAAAGCCGGCGCGTAAGTCTGCAGCCGCGCCCTTCGCCCCTGCCAGAGCCCTGCCTGCAGAGTCGACCAGCAGCCCTTCTAGTGCGCTTTGCTTTGAGTGAGGCGGTCTGCTCGCCTATCGCTCGTATCTCTACTCGACGACGCCAGCTTGCAATCTCCTCGCCAGGCACGCACCCTGCAGCTGCAAGCCAGCATGTCCTTCCCAGGCAGTCAGTCACCTTAGCGCCGCCAGTCACGCCTCGCCCTGCGCCGGCTGGTCATGCGAAGGAGGGGCTGCACCCGGGTCTGGGCTTTTTGACCCAGGACGTGTCAGCTGGCCACGCACAGGACGAATCGGTCCCCCCGCCGAGGCCGTCAGCTGGGCTGCTCGGCCCGCCCTGACCGTGTCGACCCCGCAGCGGGGCAACAGCCCAACGGCTCACCAGCTCATCATCCGCCTCGTCTGCCAACTAGCTGAACCGAAAACGCCAGCGGCCTGCTGGGTTGGTCCTCGCGGCGCCGACGAAAGCACGAGCGTCTGGCGACTCACTAGACGCGCGCGTCCTGTCGTCATGTGACCCTACCCTCTAGCTGACCCCATCCTGTCGACCGACGACGTGACCAGAGACCAACGTCGAGCCGCATGCTAGCTAGCTGTGTGCGTTGTGCTGACCAGGCTCTACACAGCTGCCCCGTGACGAGAGGGATTATCGAGTTGGGGAGCGCTCACTACTGCTCCTCGTCGACGTCGACAGGCGAGGGAGGTCGACAGGCGAAGTCGTCGTCGGAAGGGACGAGCCGCAGCGAGCGACTACCGTCGGATCCGAGCCTGGCCGTCGTCTGGCGCCTTCTCGCTGACGTCGACCGTCGGTCTTCCTGTCCGCCTCGCCCGGGGGTTACTGACCGTCGTCGTCGTCGCCCGCTCCCTCCTTGACGCTCACCACCATCCTCGCACCACCTCTCGTTCCAGCATGCTCGACTACCACAAAGCCGTCGGCACCCTCCCCCACGCCCCGGGCCTCCTGACCGAGTTCCCCGTCCCGACGCCAGCCAAGGCCGGCCCGGGCCAGGCCATCGTCAAGACCGCCTTCGTCGGCATGACGCCGATGGCCGTTTGGATGGTCGGTCGCCCCTCTTCTGCCGTGTCGCTCGACGCCTTCGAGGGAAAATGACCCGACGCGCCCCGCCTCTTCCGGGCAGATGGACTTTGGCTACTGTGCGCCCGAGCAGCAGCCGATGCTCTTCCCCGGCACGGTCGCCGGCACCGTCCTCTCGGTCGGCGAAGGCGCCAAGGTCGACGTCGGCCAGAAGGTGCGGCCACGTCCATGTCCCCCCGAGCAGACCGGCCGAGTCGACTGATGCTCGCGCCCCTGTTCGACAATCTGCGCAGGTCGTCGTCAGCAACCTCGTCTTCGACGTCGCCCACCTCGCCTCGCAGGAGATCGTCCTCGCCGAGGGCGAGTGCATCATGCCGGTCCGTCCGTGCCCGCACTTCTTGACCTGTCGCACCGCAACTTACCGGTATGGATCCCTTCTTCGCCGGCAGCTTCCCGATGGCTTCACACTTGAGCAGGGCGCGACGGTCGGCGGCTCGGCCATCGCCGCATTCCACGTCCTCCGCAACGAGCTCAGGCTCGACATCCCGCTCGACCCATGGGCGACCGGCGAGGCCTACGTCTCCAGGGACGCCGACACGCCGATCCTGCTCTGGGGCGGATCGACGATGACTGCGTACTACGCCATCCAGGTCGGCCCTCCTCGTTCGCATGAACCCTGACTAGCGTCGTCCGACATGAGACTGACGCATACATGGCCTGCCCTGTCGTGGCTTCTCCAGATCCTCAAGGCTGTCGGCTTCAAGACGATCATCACGACCTCGTCCCCAGGCGCGCTCGAGCGGCTGTCGAAGCTCGGCGCGACCCACACGCTCACGTACTCGGACCCGCAGTCAACCGCCGACCGGGTGCTCTGCCTGCTGGCCGAAACGGCGCACAAGCACGTCCCGCTCATCGTCGACTGCGTCGGCGACGCCGAGACGCTCCAGCCCGTCTCGAAGGTCTCTGGCGAGGGCTCCAAGGTCGCGGTCCTCGTCCCGCTCCGGATGGGCGGCCACGGCAAGACCGAAAAGCTCCTCGATGACGCCGACGTCGCAAAGGTCGTCCCGTGGTACAAGGGCGTCGAGATCGTCTGCGTCAAGTCGTTCTCGTACGCTGAGCGCGTGCGTCCCCCCTCCCGGGTTTTTTCGGTGCGAGATCGTTACTAGCTGAGCCGCTAACCCCTTTATAGGATGTTGAGATGGGCGCGACGCTCCAGCCCAAGGTCCTCCCCGCCTGGCTTAAACGGGGTGCGCTCCAGCCAGCGCCCTACACACTCGCCGAGGGAGGCACGCTTGTCGAGCGAATGGCCGAGGCGCTCTCGCTCCTCCGCGAAGGCAAGATCCGCGCGGAGAAGCTGCTCGTCGCCGTCGGCTAGGCCGGCCGGGAGCAGGGTGGTGCTGCTGACGGGGCCTGGCCCAATACAACTGCCGCCGTCTCATCCATGCCTCTCCACGAATCTCACGACTCCATCATGCCCTGCGTAGAGGACATTCGCCGTCCTCTACTTCCTCCCCATCTCATGTCCGTTTGTCGCTCTCAGCATCGCGACGTGCACCCGACTCGCACAAGCCCTCGACGACACGCAGGCAGCCGCGCGAGTGCCCAGACCTCCCGCGGGCCCTCTTGCGTCGTCGCCCGTCCACCGTTTCGAATGTCAGGCCCAAACATCCATACAGCTCTCCTCCTCCAGCACGGCAGGCAGGAGCAAGAGAGTTTTTCGTCTGCTCCTTCCGTCCTCAGCAACGCAACGGCCGAGTCGGATTGCAGACGCTCAGAAGCCCCTAAGGCCGCCAGCTCTGCCCGGCCCGGGCTCTAAAGCAAGCCAAGCATGTCGCACGAGCGCCGCCGTCGACGCGCAAAGGCCCGGCCTCGTCCTCCGCCAGCAGCGAAGGCTTAACTGGACGGGTCAATCTCGCCGAGTATCAACGTCGAGTCCTTGGAGCCGGTGAGCACTGAGAGAGTCAGGCGCAAACAAGGTTGGACGGTCAGCGAGGTGGGTCGTGAGGCGGGTGCGTGTTCTGACGCACGGATAGGCTCCTTGGGGTGGAAAGCAGCAGCTGAAGCCGTGTAAAGTTCGGCGGCAGGTCAGCACGCTGCGTCAAGCGTCACACAAGCCGAAAGCGAGCGCAGTCTTGTAAGACGAGAAAGGGCCAGATGAAGCAGGCGGACGCACTCGTGACGGTGCCCTTGTGGCCGGGCAGGCGGTAGAGGATCTCGCCGCTCTCAACATCCCAAACGGTGACGGCGCGGTCCCCGCCGCCGACGGCAACCCTCCGTCCGCCGTCATCGCGGCTCCAGTCGCACCTGCCGAGGGCGCCCTCGAAGCCGGCCGGCTGGCCGGCGAGCACGCGATGGATGCGCGAGGGCGAGGCCGCAAACGGCTTGACGTCGTGGACAATTAGAGTCGAGTCGAAGGCGTACGAGAGCAGGTACTGGCCCGAGGGCGAGAGCGACAGCGAGGCGATCGTGTCGGTGTGGCCGAGGAGCGAGTAGAGAATGACCTGCTTGCGGATGTCCCAGACCTGGAGCGAACGCGATGCCAAGATGGGCAGCCGGTCAGCCTCACTCGCGCGCGTACAACAGGGTGCCCTCGATGTACGCACGTGGATCTCGTTGTCGATGCCGCCGACAAACGCCTGTGCCCCATCGGCGCTCCACGCGACGGCCGTCACCGGGACCGAGCCGTCGCCAAGCTCGAGCACGGGGTACTTGCTCTCCAGCTCGGCATCCCACACGCGGACGATGCCGTCGTCGCCACCCGAGAGGAGGAGCTCGCGCCCGCCCTGCCGGTGAACGGCAATCGCATTAACGCAGCCGTCGTGGGCGACGTACTTGCGCTCGCGAACGCCCGTCGTCAGGTCGGTCAGGCCGATCGTCCCGTCCGACGAGGCCGTGTAGATGATGGGGTGGAGCGATGAGAACTGCAGGTCGAGGATCGGCGCTTTCGAGCAGTTGGTGAGGAGCGCTGTGTTGTTATGCGGCGGGTACGTCCGCCAGAGAGCTGCAGACCGGGCGGGTGCGAGAAGGACACGCGAAGGAAGGGTTCAGCTCGCTGAAGCTCGCGGAGCTGAGCGCCCTGAGCGACACGGCACGTAGCGGCTGATATGCCGTAGCGCCGCATTAGAAGCAGGCCTCGCTGGACGCACAGACGTTGGAGTCGGACGAGCAGGCGGCGATCATGTTGCCGTCTGGCGAGAAGCGCGCCGAGAGCACCTCGGCCTGCAGTGAGCGAAGACGGGTGCGCAGAGCCTGGTCAGCGCTCGGCAGCCCAACGCAACGTCGACCCAACCCACAAGGAGAGCTGGACAACAAGCAGGACGCACGCCGTGCGCGCCTGTCAGGGCAACGATGGGCGCCTCGAGCCCGCTCGTCCGCTTGATGGTTCGGATGAGCGCGCCCTGGTCGGCCTTGCCCGAGCCCGAGGAGCCGATGGCGACCGTCATCGTGTTGGCCGAGTTGTCCTCGTCCTCGATCCGCGAGCGCTTGGTCAGGGCTGACGAGGCGCCCGGACCGGACGGAGGCGGCGACTTGCGGATCATCTGGCGGCGACGACGGCGGCGAGAAGGGAGGGCGCGGTCGGGACGGTGAGGTGAGGCTGGAGGAAGAAGGAGGAAGGGGGTGGGGGCGCGTGCGCGAGCCTCGAGTGCCTGGCGTTCGGGTTAGGCTGTTATTGGAGGTCGAGATACGGACACACGAGAGAGAGAGGCGTCTGAGGCCGGCCTGAGTGGTGGCGCGGTGTGCTGGCAGAGAGTCGTCGAGCGTGGCAGGGGTAAGGTACGATGGACGAGCAGCTCGCCCGTGGCCGGGTCAGGACAGCAGCAGGGAGAGACGCGCGCGACGGATGGCGGGTCATCCCTTTGGATTTCATCTACGCCGACCTTAGACGACCGGCTCGGCGCGACCCCGACCCAGCCAGCCGACACTCTCGAGCGCCGCCGCCGCCGCCTCGGGATCGGCCTGTCGCAGCCCTCTCCCCTCCCTGTACACGCCCTCGCCCCTCCTTCTCCTCTCCCTCTCCTCCTCCTCCTCTCCCCTTGTCTCCGATGTTCGCCCAGCGTGCTGCCGCCCGCGCGGCCAAGCCCGTCGCCGCCGCCCGCTCGCTCGCGACCGTCTCGTCGCTCGGCAAGCGGACGACGCTCGCCAACGTCCAGTCCGACTCGTCGACCTCGTCCCTGACGCTCGTCCTCAAGGCGGGCTCCCGCTTTGAGCCCACTCAGGGCGCGGCCGCCGTCCTCAAGAACTCGGCCTTCAAGGTACACCTGCAGCCCTCCCTAGCTCGATCTGTGCGCCTCCGCTCGAGAGAGCCGGTTCTGACGGTGTGACCGTCTTTCCCGCCCATGCTCTGCCGCCCGCCCCATTGGTCCTCGTTCGCGCGCGCTCTCTATCCGACCATCGCCGACGATGCCGTCCTTTCTGCTGCGGTTGCTGTTTTACGAACTGCTAGTCGAACGCCGCCTCGTCGGCTCTCGCCATCGCCCGTGGCACCGAGCAGCTTGGCGGCGCCCTCTCGGCCACGCTGACGCGCGAGCACCTGCTCCTGACGGCCGACTTCCTGCCTGGAGACGAGTGCGTCGCCGTCCCGAGCTCGCCGAGAGACGCTTGCAAGTCGGATGCGGCCCGTGACTGACCACACGCGCCCTGATACGATCCGCGTCCGTCTACCAGGGAGTTCTTCCTCAAGACGCTGCACGCCGCCCTGTTCCCCAAGTTCCTTGCGCACGAGCATAACGAGCAGATCAAGCCGCTCGTCGCCCAGGAGACGGATGCCGCGCTCCGCTCGCCCGCCGTCTCGGCGCTCGAGCTCTCGCACAAGGTTGCCTTCCGCAAGGGCCTCGGCAACTCGCTCTTTGCCTCGGCCGCCGAGCCCGTTGCCTCGTCCGACGTCCAGGCCTTCTACCGCTCGGCCTTCTCGCAGGAGATTGGCCTCATCGGCCAGGGTGTTGACACGGCGACGCTCGAGGGTCACGCCGGCGACCTCTTTGGCGAGGAGCTCGACATTCAGCTCGAGAACCGCAAGGTCCCGTTCAACGCCAAGCAGGCCGCCGACAAGACGACCTACCACGGCGGCGAGGAGCGCGTTGCGATCGACCTCCACCTTCTTCCCGAGGCCAAGCCGACGTTTGTCCTCTCGTACGGCCTGACTAAGGCTGCCTCGCCCGAGTCGCTCGTCCTCCCGCACCTGCTCGGCACCGCGCCCGCCGTCAAGTGGTCGGCCGGCTCGAGCCCGCTCGGCCGGGCCGCGGCCGCGACCGAGGGCTCGACCGCCTCGGCCATCCTCTCGTCCTACTCGGACGCCCAGCTGCTGTCGATTGAGGTCCAGGCCGAGGGCTCCAAGCGCCTGAGCGAGACCGGCAAGGCCGTCGTCGCCGCCGTCCACGAGCTCGCCAGCGCCAAGCTCTCGGACGAGCAGGTCAAGGGCGCCGTCGCCCGGGCAAAGTTCGAGGCCGCCGCCAACGCCGAGTACACGTCGTCGGTCGCTCACACGGTTGCCCAGCAGCTCCTCACCGGCAAGAGCGCATCGCTCGCCGACACCTTCAAGGCCCTCGATGCCGTCACCCCGGAATCGCTCGCCAAGGTTCGTCGCCGCAGTCCCTCGTCGACGTTCATCCGCCTGAAAATGCACCGCTGACCGCACTCTCCGTCTGCTCGCCTCCGACCTGCAGGCTCTCAAGGAGTTTACCTCGGCCAAGCCGACAGTCGTCTCGATCGCCCGCCTCGGCCAGATGGCCTACGCTGTGCGTCGCCTGACCCTCTGTGCGCAACGAGACCCACCTTACTGATGCTTGATTCCCCCTTCTGTAGGACGAGCTCGGCCTCAAGATGTAAAAGGCGGAAACCGTCCCAGAATCTTTAGATGGCCCGGAGAGGGTAGGGTGGGGGGGAGGGGGGGCGACAGGCGCCGGAGCGCGACGCGGCCCAGACGGCCGCGACCGGCAGTGATGTCTGACAGGAGGCATGAGCAATGACCTTGCCGACTGTTGCGACGACCCGGGGGAAGAGAGTGCGTGTGGCAAGAAAGAGCGTCCCGTCGTTCATGGTCTCAGCAGCAGCGGGCGGAAGGAGGGAGGTTGGGCCTGCAGACGGCCCCGCATGCGGGGAGGCGGGTGCTGCCCCCGCGAAGACGGCCCGAGGCTCGCGCCGCCGCCGCCGCCGCCCAACCCGTCCTCCCCTCCGAGCGGCGCGCGCCCTTCTTCGCCCCGAACCCAGACCTCGGCTCTCCTCTCGTCCCCGTACCCTCTCTCTTCCGCTTTCGGGCAGCGTCCTATCCTCTCCTACCTCTCTTCCTCCCTTCCGAAAGTCGACCTTTCGATGGCCAGCCCGCCGTCAGCGTCGGCGCCCCAGCCGGGCGGCCTCGGCTACCGCTACGGTCTCTACCCCTTCGTCGCCGAGAACGACGACGAGATTTCGTTCCAGCCGGGCGAGCGAATCGAGATCCTCGAGCAGGACGACCAGTATGGCGACGGATGGTGGCAGGTGCGTTCCTTCTGTCCGCTCGCTTGCCTCTAGAGAGAGTTGGCCGAGCAGCTGGGAGGGTCAAGCGCGGCGGGCGTGCGATGCGAGCCTGCTCAAGGAGCGGCCGGTCGCCGGTCCGACTGGGCGGGACCTCGAATCGACGGGCTCAGAGCCGCCGACCACCAGTCTCTTTGCTCGAAAGGGCACCTTTGCCCCTGTAGCATGAGGGAGGGCATGCAGTGCTGCATCGCGCGGGCATCCGTCCTCGAGCAGGAAAGGCTGACGTACGCCGGCTCGGACCCCCCCCCCCACTTCAGGGCCGCAACGAGGCCGGTCGGGAGGGTCTCTTTCCCGCACTGGACTATACCTCGGCCGACCCGCCTACCGCCGCTGTCGCCGCCTCAACGGCGCCGAGCATCACCTCTGCCGGAGCGACCGATATCTCGGATGACCGGCGAGCCTCGCACGCATCTTCGCTCTCGCGCGGCCCGAACGGCATCGACGGCACCGCCATGCCGGCTGCTGCTTCTTTGGCGACTCCCATCGTCGCGGACCAGCCACCTTCGCCACGAGCCTCGACGCCGACAAAAGCCTTTGCCTCGCCCGCAGCGAACGAGGCGGCCCTGCCCAAGAGCCAGCCCTCGCCGCAGATGAACGCGACGATGACCGACGTCCAGGCGGCGATCGACCAGCTCGGCGGGCGCGATCTCGGCGCCGGCGCGAGCGCCGTCTCGATCCCGCTCTACGCCGACGAAGCTTCGGTCCGGTCCTTCGCGTCCGACTCGCTCCACGGCGGTGCCGAGAGCGTCGGTGGAGGCGACGGCGACGATCACGAGCAGGTCGGCTGGAGCGCCAAGACTCGGCGCCGGCTGGCGGAGAAGGCCCAGGCCGAGAACGAGCGCAAGCTCGCACGCGAGGCGGAAGAGGCGGCGCTCGGATGGGCGCGGGACGAAAGCGCGCAGAAGGACTGGCAGGCTGCTCGGAGCGAGGAGCCAGAGCAGCCGGCGCCCGAGGGCCTTGAGTTTTCGGACGAGTCGGAGGATGAGGGGGAAGGGATGGCCGCGGCGACGCCCAGGCTCAACGGCGAGGGCCGACGCGGTCCCGAATCCCTGACGAACCCGGCTTCGTTCGAGACCGCCCCTTCGGAGCCAGTGCTGGCGCCTCCCATCGCTCTGGGCGAGCCGCTGCATCGCGAGGCACCGGCTGTAACGGCCGAGGCTCCCTCCGCCTCCGCCGCCGTCCTCCCGGCCGCCTCTGCCGTCGGCGTGGTCGCGGCCGTCGTTGCCGCCGACGCCGTTCCGGTTGCGCGCGATGTGCCCGAGCCAGTCACCATCAGCAGCTCTCAGATCCCTGAGTCAGCCCTCCCGACGGCGGCCGAGCGGGCCGAGCAGGCGTTCCATACGGCCTCGACCGCACCCTCCGCGGTGTCGCAAGAGCCTTCACCTTTCCAGACGATCCTTCCCGATCAGTTCGAGTCGCCTGCCGTCGCTGACGCCAAGGCCGATGTCGAGGCTGCCGCTCCTGCGGCCGTCGGAGGCAGCGCGACGCCCAAGAGTCGGCCGGCATCCATCGTCACCCGGCAGACGAGCACCGCTAGCCTGGCCAAGGGCGGCGCCTCGCCTGCTCTGCCTCGGTCGACGCCGCTCTCCGGCAGCAGTCCGGCAACAACTCCGCACTCGACTAAGGACTCCCTGCCCGAGCTGCCTCGCGAGCGCGTGCCGTCCGTCCCAGCCTCCGCATCGGCGACCATGTCGCCCATTGAGCGGACCTCGGTCGGGTCGGCGCCCGGTGGCTACATGTCGCCCGGCAACCTGCGGCGGCCGAGCTCGTCGACCGGCGGTGCCGGCATGGGCACAGCTGGCGTCGCCGGCGAGCCAATCGAATGGGGCGTCGCCGACGTCGTTGAGTGGGCCAAGCGCCGTGGTTTCGACGAGTCGGTTTGGGGCAAATTTGAAGGTGAATCAACCAGTGTGATTGACAAAACGGCTCTCAGATCCCCTGTTGACACCTTGTCCCGATGCAACTCGCAGAGCACGAGATAACAGGCGATGTCCTGCTCGAGATGGACATCAACCTGCTTAAGGAGATCGAGATCACGGCCTTCGGCAAGCGCATGAAGCTTGCTGCCGCCATTGCTGAGCTGCGGCCGCACTCGGACACGCGTGCCGCGTCCATCCGCTCGGGCTACAGCCCGACGCAAGGCACCTTTAGCCCGCACAGCAATTTTCCCGGCCAGGGCGCTTACACCGGCGTCGGGCCCTCGCCTGGCTTTGTCTTTGGCCAGCAGAGCCGGACGCCGTCGATGGTCGACCCCATGTCGCCGCCGACATCGGCCTCGCAATATGCCTCCAACTGGAGCCAGGAGCAGGGCCCGCCGCCAGCCAATGGCGCGTCGTCCGCTCCGCCGATCGTTGGTCTCGGGTTCGCCCCGGATAACAAGGTCGGTTCCACACTCGTACGCGGCTCGGCGTCTAGTCGCTGACCTCGTTTCATCTCCGCCTTGCAGTCGCGTCAGGCGTCGGTGTCTGCTCCTGTCAGTCCGATGAATGCTACCGACAGCACTGCTACCCCTCCTGCGGCGGCAACAGCGGCACCGGTCCGGGCCCAACACACTCGGACCGCTAGCGGCGTCGAGTCTCTGCAGGGCACCAAGATCGACGAGGAGCCCGCAATCGCCAAGGAGTCTCCGGTGCGTCTTTAGCGCTAATGTCCTTCCGAACGCGTGACTGACGTTGCGCCCACCTCTCTCTCCTTTCTCAGTCCGTCAACCTCTCTTCGCCTACCCTTGGTCCCAACGCGTCGTCGCCCATCCCACGGAGTCCGGCCACGTTCTCTCGTGCCGACGTTGCGTCGGTTGACTCGCGCACGCTGGACTCGCGAACACTCGACTCGGGAAGCCTCCCGCCGAGCCCAGGCTCAGGAGCGACATTCCCGGCCAAAAAGGGCACGATCAGCCACAAGAAGTCCAAGGCCAGCGTCGACGAGAAGAGCTCCTTCATGGGCGGCTTCATGTCGGGCTCCAAAAACGGCCGCAAGCCAGCCCCTCGGGCTGCGAGGTGCGTCTTCACTCTGGTGCAGATGGGCAGACGCCGTTCGGCTGACTAGGCCTCTCGCCTTTGTCTTGCAGTGGCGCGAGTGCCGCCTCGCCCGATCTCGCGTCGAAGTCACCCCGCATTGGCTCGACCTCGTCCAACTTCCGCCGGCCGCCCAAGGGCGCCGACTCGGCCGGCACGCTCAAGAAGCGCATGTCGGTCGTCGAGCCCGAGAACTCGCCCCGCTTCCCGCAGGGCGAAAGCAACCCGGATGCGGCTCGCGCGCTCGACCGGATCTCGAAACCCGAGTTCGCAGGCTTCCTCCGCAAGAAGGGCGAGCGGTACAACTCGTGGAAGCTCCGCTACTGCGTCCTTGCTGGCCCGCACTTCTACTACCTCAAGTCGGAGAATGTACGTTACCGTCGTCGACGTGTCGCGCCCCGCCTGCTTGCCGCTGATCGCTCTTGCACGTCTGGCATCCACAGGACGCCAAATTCAAGGGCTACATCAACCTGACCGGCTACAAGATCATTGCCGACGAAAACGCCAACCCGGGCTCGTACGGCTTCCGCATCATCCATGACAAGGAGCCGACGCACTTCTTCAGCATGCAGGACCAGTACCAGGTCCGCGAGTGGATGAAGGCGCTCATGAAGGCGACGATCACGCGCGACTACAGCGGTGCGCGTCGTCTGTGCAAGACACGATCGGACGCCTCCAAGACTGACGCTGTCCCCTCGTCTTGCAACAGCCCCGGTCGTATCGTCCGCCGTTGTGCCGACCATGTCGCTGAAAGAGGCTCAAGCAATGAGCCCGGCCCCGCGACCGCCCTCGCCCTCGGAGCGGCTTGCGACGCAGCTTGCGAGTCGGCGAGACAACCCCAACCAACTGACCGCCCGCGATGCGTCAATCCTCGTGCGCCTTTCGCTCCTTTCGTCTGCCTGCGGACGAGCATCGTTACTGACCCGTCTCACCCTCTGCAGATGGGTGTCCAAAACGGTGGCGGAAGCGCCAAGCCGAGCATCCCGAACGCCCGTGGCCTGCCGGCGGCGGTTCCGCCCCGGCCGTCGCGCGATATCAGCCGAAGCAGCCTCAGCCAGGCGGCTGGAGGTCCGACCGACCAGGCTCGCCGGGCGAGCAACGCTCCGTCCATCGGCGGACAACCCGCTCGCCCCCTGAGCAGCGGACGTCCGTTGTCGAGCGGTAACGGCCGACCTCTCAGTAACGGTCGGCCTGTCAGTGGCGGGCCCGCCGCCTCTTCGCCGCAGATGCAATTCATCAACGAGAATCTGCCGAAGGACTTTCCGCCCGTCACCTCCAACCCCGAGTCCTTCCGCTCGGGACTTGCCCTGTGCGTGCTCTCCCGCTCAAACGTGTCCTGCTGCCGACCCACCCAGCTGACACCCGCGTTCGCATCCTGCTTTGCGACTCAGAATCCGCGCCGTCGAGCACATCACCGGCTCCTCCTCGGGCATCCCCATCAAGGACTTTGTTGTGAAGACAAAGCAGGAGCACGAGGACATCATCATCCGCGTCTTCGACTACTTGATTGATTCTGGCGTTAATGTCGACGGCTTGCATGGTGCGGCACGCCTCCCGAGCCTAGAGTTCCGATTCGCTGCTGATGCTCTGCTTGCTCTGCCCCTCAGTTGACGACGTCGTCCAGGGCAACGCTGCCGGTATTGACCGTGTCGTCGTTCGCATCCGCGAGATGAAGGCCCGCCGCTAAGGGCGGCCGACTTTGCCTTGCCCGATCCATCTTTCATCCTATCTCTTCTACATTGGCCATTGAACCCAGTAATTGCACGTCTAGCTCCTCAGTGACGCCTCACACAGGTACTCTTGGGGGCGGGGGCGGCTCCTGGGTCAACTCGCAAATGGGAGAATCGCCGCGCGAAGAGGGGTCGCCGGAAGATCTTCAGCTAGACTTCGGCAGCCGCCCTGCAAGGCAGGAGCCCGAGAAGGCAAAGCATCTAGGGCATCGTACAGGGTGCGTCGGCCCTGGGTCGTTTTGATGGAGGAAAGGAGAAGAGGATAGGGGGAGGGTATCGTAAAGGAGAGCGCGCGTCGACCGCGACCGACGGCGCCCGCAGGGGCAAGCAAAGAGCCGTCTATGACATCTTGTACTTCATCGAGCCGGTCTGAGTCTCGACGGCGCCGTCGGCGCCCTCTGTCGAATAGTCGAGGACGATGTCGAGGTCGCGCGGGTTGATGCCGTTGGGCTTGCAGTCAACCTTGCCCTTGATGACCTGACCCTCGGCGACCATAAGCGTCTCAGGCGTGTAGAACTGGGTGAGGTGGGTTTGTATTGGAGTGGTCAGCTCTGATTTAGCACAAGGCGGTGACAGCGCGAGGAGGAGGACGCACGACCGTCTGCTTCCAGTGGGTGTAGCGAGCGTGCGGGCCGGTCGAGAACTTGACCGGCTTGAAGCAGCACGAGAAGTCGATGTCGAACCAGGCGAGGAAAGCGTGGACGTAGTCATTGCGGGTGGCGGTGATGGCAAAGTCGGCGGTGAAGGCGAGGTCCTCCTTCTTGACGGTGCGGATGTCGATGTGCTTAATCTGGCAGGGCTCGGTGACGACCGACTTAAGGTCGACCGTGTCGACCAGGGGCTCCCGGAGGGCGATCTCCTTGATGCAAGAGTAGTCAAAGCCGTAAACGTCGTCCCAGAAGTTGATCTTCTCCTCCTTGTACTCCTGGTCCTCGATGGCAGCGATGTGCATCGTCGCAATGTCGGGGAAAATGAGGCCGCCCTCGACCTGCAGGCGAAGCCGCGCAGCAGCACGACTGTCAGCCGAGGAGGCCCGTTTGTTCGGGTGTGTGTAGCGCAAAAGAATGACGTACGAGGTACTTGTCGCGAGCGACGAGGACGGTGTCGAGCATGCTCTCGTACAGGAGGAAGTAGCCCATCCACTGAAAGAGCGGAGGCAAACGCGGTGCCAGGCCAGAGAGCCCTGGTCAGCCTCTCCTTGCCGAGACAAGCAACTCGTGGCGCTGAGTCTTTGAGCGAGCAGAGCGGCGCACCTCCGAAATGATGATGTCGACCGACTTCTCCGGAAGCTCGATCTCCTCCATCTTGCCCTTGATGATGGTGATCTTGTCCTTGAAGCCGTTGGCCTCGACAATCTTAGTCGCCTGATCGGCGATGTTGGACATGTCGATACCGTAGACGTGCTTGGCGCCGGCCTTGGAGGCGAACATCGAGAGGATACCGGTACCGCAGCCGACCTAGAGAGAGGAAGACGGGGGAAGCAGATTTAGTACCCAAGACGCGGGGACGAGGCCAGGTCGCTGCCAGACACTGCCGGCCAACTGCAACAATGGTCGAGCACGCACGTCGAGGACGACCTTGTCCTTGAAGAGGTGCTTGTTGTCCATGATGGCGTTCTTGTACGAGTTGGTGCGGACCTGGTCCTTGAGCATCTCCTCGTGGATGCCTGTGGTAGATCGAGGCAGAAGAACGAGGCGCTGCGGGGTCAGCGGCCGAGAGGGAAGTAGGAATCGATGGTCATGTCGGAAGGTACGCACCGAAGTGGGCGTACGAGTCCGCGTAGCTGGGAGGTAACAGAAGAGGAGCCCGGAACAGGTCAGCTTCAGCTGCTTTGCTCTACGGCACCTGCACCAGCAGCTCATGATCGAGTCGGGCTAGAGTCGAGGTCACCATGGGGGACGGCGAAGCAGGACTGACTAGTCGCGGCTGGTGAGGTTCTCGGGCTTAGCAGCGCCGGCGGCGGACGTGGAGGCCTCCATGATGTGTGAGTCGCTGATGTGGAATGTAAGGTACGAGATTGGCGAGGGTAAGGAGGGTGTCGGTGGGAGGGAAGGAGGTGGTTCGAAGGGGGCTGTCGGTCGAGCGGTCGAGCGGGCGAGGCAGCACGCTGAGAATTGGCGGCTGCGCTGTCCCTGCGCGCGGCGGGCAGCCAGGCAGATCCAAAATCCCGCCCCACCCCGTCCCGCCCGGCGGCGCACGCCGGTCAAACCTGCGGCCAAAAATAAATAAAGGGCCGCCTGGCTTGAAGGCCGAGCAGGGCATGGTCGCACGCTTCACTTGACGAGAGGCAAAGGGGTCCAGAGAGATGTCTATATGATAGCAGCGCCTCCGCCCTTTGCCCTCTTCTGCGCTCAGCTGTCGCCGATCGACTTGTAGAGCTTGCCGTTGACCTTGCGCTTGCCCTGGTTGCGGCTCCGCTGGCGGGCCCAGTTGCGCGCCTTCTGGTAGACGACGACGAGCGCCTTCTCGGCCCACTTCTCGCTCGCAAAGCACAGGCCGACGTTGAGGCCGACGATACCGAGCAGCTGGAGCCGGAAAGCCATGTTGAGGTCCATCAGGTCGAGGAAGAGCTTGATCGGGCCGGCCGGAATCAGCAGGACGTAGGCCGAGAAGGCCGTCAGGAGCGTCAGGCAGGCCATGAGCGAGTCTGTGCGATGGTCAGAGGTGTCGCCGGTCAGCGTCAGAGTAAGAGAGGTGAATGCCTCGGAAAGAGGACCCACAGTTGGTGTAGATTGGCCGGCGGTAGGGCGGCCCGCCGCTAAAGACGGCGGCAACGAGGATGTATTGGAACGACGAGACGAGGAACAACGCCGAGTTGGCGTAGTTGAGCGTCTCGAGCTTGTCGACGTCGACCTCGGGCTCCTCGTACCACGGCTGGCTCTTGACGAGCACAAAGACGCTGATCTGGACGGCGGCGTTGATAACGGTCTGGCTGATGATGCTCGTCAGGACGCGCTTGCTGACGAGCGAGCCCGTCGGCCGCTTCGGGTGCAGGTCCGGGTAGGGCAGCGTCCGGCCCACTGTGGATGAGCAAAGGGTGCAAGAGGGGCTGTCAGCCCATGTTGCAGGCGTCGATGTCAGCCGCAGGGGAAGGGACGCACTAGCGACGGCGATCGGGATGATGATAAAGAGGTCGATGTAAAGGAACTGAAAGTCGCCGAGAGACGAGGCAAACGAGTACAGGAGCGTGATGGTCGTAAATCTGCAGCCAGAAGTACCTGTCAGTAGCAGTTGCATCAAGGGAGACGGCTACAACTCGGACGCACTGGATGAGCGAGTACAGGGCCATGTACTTGAAGCACGAGAAGCTGGTGACGAGGGCGGCCCGTCCCTCCTTGATGACCTCGATGACGCACGAAATGTCGGGCACACGGCTGGTGAAAGGCGCAGCGACGGAGGCTGTCGAAAGAAGACACCGTTAGTCTCGACTTCATCCGAGCACTTGCAAACCGGCAGGACGCACCCTCAGCCTCTGAGAGGGAGATGCCGACATCGGCGGCCTTGAGCGCTCCGCAATCATTCGCGCCATCGCCGCAGAAGCAGACGGTGTAACCGAGTTCCTGCAGCCGCTCGACGAGCTCGTGCTTCTCGTCGGGCGACATGCGCGCGAAGATGACGCCCTTGATGAGCATCTGTTTTGAGTGAGGAAAGTCAAGGGTCACATCAGCGAGGATGCGCGATAGAGCGCAGAGGACGGCAGACGGGGAACGAACCCGATGAAATGTCGCGAGCGGCGCCCAGTCGACCATCCAGCGGAAGACGTCGCCGGTGACGGCTAGGCTGTACTCAAGCGGCTCCTCCTGGTCATCGACGAGGTGCGTCTGCTGCCGCGTGTCGAGCGGCCGGAGTGAGT
>Ga0308160_10001092_pt1 | contig 41171 bp, 50 predicted proteins | sample PhyFR1_FD_201036 | JGI IMG/M metagenome (GOLD analysis project Ga0308160, IMG submission 201036) | Phyllosphere microbial communities from UC Gill Tract Community Farm, Albany, California, United States - DLSLF.R1 | ecosystem: Host-associated > Plants > Phyllosphere > Unclassified | place: USA... | reverse complement strand
CACCCCTTCCGACCACCATCTTCTCTCTCTCTCGTCCCGACATAGAGCTCCCAAGCCTCCTTATCGAGCTTTCTGTGGACCGTAGTACTACCGCTGCTGGATAGTCAACGTCGCCCGACCTCATGGCCGACCTGACGGCGCTCAGAGAAGCCATCCTCCCCCAGCTGGTGCGTTCAGCCCGCTCTGCCCCGCTCCGAAGGCGCAGCTGACGGAACGACTGCCCCTTCCCCGTACTAGCGGGCCGCCGTACGCCTCCTCGAGCCGGCGGTCGTCTTCCCGCTCGAGGCTAGGCCGGCCTGGACGATCTGGAACTCGCCGCTGCTCTTCCTGCCGCTCCCAATCCTGCTGCTGCAGTCGTACCTGCTCTTCCAGCCGCGGTCGCCCTCGCACAATGCCAACCTCAGGCTGGCCATCCTGCCGCTCTCTCTACTGGCCGTTCTCCAGCTGGGCTTTGCCCGCCGGATGGACGTCGCCGACGACTCACACCTGCGCGACTTCAACCAGCTCGGCTGCCTCTACAGCCTTGTCTGGGCCGGCCGGGCGCTCGAGCTCGGCCTCCGCTCAGAACCTCCCGCCTGGGTCGGCTGGACGGGCACGCAGGTCGGCCAGGCCAAGGAGGCCCTAGTCAATGGACATAGCCCAACCGAGGTCACCAAGGAGCGTCCGGCGACGACGCTCTTCAACGTCGACCCGAGCAGCGAAGGCACCTCGTTCGGCACGCTGCGCCTCGCGACGCGGTACCTATTCAGTGCGTCGTGCCCGCGGGCGCACGGTCTCCGAAACTGCACACAGCGACTGACGTTTGCATCCCTTGCCCAGCGATGCGCAACCTCGGCTTCTCGCCGGGTCTTGCTCCGTCGTTCTTCACGCCCAAGCCTGAGCCGGTCGAGCGTTGGAAGGCCGCCCGGCATCAGGCCGGCATGCTCCTGTCGTGCTACCTTTTCATCGACTTTCTCATCCTGCCCTTCTCCTTCCACTCCGACTTTCGTACGGTCGCCGGCAGCCAGTACGGCAGTCTCTACGCCCCGCTCGGGCCGCCCTTCCCGGCAGGCATCCCGACCTGGCTGTCGACGATCGTCTTGACCTTCTGCATGGGCGTCTCGCTCCACGTCGGTGCGTCCGGCCGAAGAGCCAGCGACTCGCTTTCAATTGACCGACTAACGTTGCCGTTCTCCCTATTTTGGTAGTCCAAGGTATGTCGTCCGCTTCCTACTCAGGGCCTCACTGCGGGTGCTGACGTCACTTCGCTGACCCGCCGCCAGTCCTCATGTTCCACATCTGTGGGTAGAGTGGGCCCTTGGCCGTGGTCTCAGACTTTTGCTACTGACGCCGCAAATGCTTCTTCGCTCGTGCGCAGTCGCCCTCCCTTGGATCGTCTTCGCGCCGTCGCCAACGGCATCGCTCTATTGGCCGCACCTCTTCCAGCACCCCGAGGGCACAACTTCGCTGACGGAGCTCTGGAGCTTGCGCTGGCACTCGTTGTTCCGCGCGTCTCTGGGCTACTGCGGCTACGACTTTGCAAAGCACCTAGGCGCGCCCCGAGCCGTCTCCGTGTACGTCCGCCCCGTTCCGTTTGAGGCGGCTGCCAAAGATCTGACGCCGCCGTCCATCCCTAACTCCAGGATGGCCACCTTTGGACTGAGCGCGCTCATGCACTGGGTCGCGATCGAAGCGCTCGGCAAGGGCCCAGAGTTTGGTCCGACCTGGCCGCTTGCGCGCTTCTTCCTGATGCAGGGCGTCGGCGTCCTGCTCGAAGGCGCTTTCAGGGCGGTCACCGGCCGAAGGACCAAGGGCGTCCTCGGCCGCATCTGGGTCTGGTCATGGATCTTCCTGTGGGCGCCGTCGGCGATGGAAGTGGTCAGTCCCTTTGCAGACCTTGCTCGCTTTTGAAGTGCACCGGGCTGACGCGCGGTTTGCCCTTCGGTCAGTACGCCCGCCGAGGGCAGACAGAGAGCATGGCGCTCGGCAGCCTGAGCGCCGGCCGGCCCGTCCGCTGGCTCGTCCTCCGCCTGTCGGACGCCTTTGGCTGGGGACTCTACTAGACTTGCGCGCCGCTGTCTGCGCGCCAGAAATATGGGGGAAATGATCGATGTGTGCTTGTTGGCCTCGCTGGGAGACTACTAGGAGCAGGACAACTCACTCGGAGGGGTCCAGGAGGGGACGAAGCCCAACAATCGGGGGTCTTCGCACGCGCCCTCCCGCCCGCCCGCTCGCCTGCACGCCGCGAGAGCGCGCGTGAGAGGTTGTCGCGCCCAGTCCATCTACAACGACGGGCTGCACCTTCAACCGGTCCCTCTCGCTCTCCTCACTCTCTCTCAAAAGCGCAGCGGTCGCTCGTGGTCTCAGCTCCACCTCTGGTAGACCCCGCGCCATGGCTTCAGACGACCAGGAGCAGCCCATGGAGGACGTCGAGCTCGACGCCGCTCCGGCAGTCGAGCCGTCGCCTCCTCCCGCCTCCGAGGCCGACGCCACCCCCCAGCCGGCCCAGCAGCCCTTTCCGAAGCGGACATCGAGCCTCGCAGGCGAGTCGCTTAGCGTAGAGCTCGACTCTGAGGCCACACCGCCGCCGCCGCCGCCGCCGCCGCCAAAGGAGACGGCTCCGGTCGAGCCCATCGCGCCGCTTGGCGTCGAGGTCGTCGGCTCGACTGAGGCTGCTGCCCTGCCGCTCACGGACACGTCGGTCAAGCAAGCAGCAGAGGCACCAGCAGCTCCCGAGAAGCCCGTCGTAGAGACGCCTCCGCCGCCTCCTGCTCCTGCGCGGAAGGAGTCGGTCTCGTCTGAGGCGAGCAGCCGGCCGGCCGCCAGCCGAGGCCCTTCAGCCCTCGACCGGTCGCGCACCGGCTCGACGTCGACAATCTCGTCGATCCCAGCCTCGTCGTCGCTGCATCATCATCGGGGCTCGCTTAGCACGCTTCCGGCGACGACGCTCTCGTCGATCCATCTCGTCACCGCGCTCAACCAGATTGGCGCCAGCAAGGAGGCCCGTCGGTCTCCGCCGCTGCAGAAGGCGATTACCGCAGCGCTCGAGGCGCTGAAGCAGGTCGAGAGCACGGAGGAGCCGATCGACCAGGCTCTGATCCTCGAGCCGCTGCGGCTCGCATGTGAGACGCGGTCGTCCGTTCTGCAGAGCACGGCGCTAGACTGCATTTCGAAGCTCGTCAGCCACTCGTTCTTCCATGCGGGCCCGGTCGGCGTTCTGCCGCGCGACGCGGCCGACGATACGGCAGCGGCCGAGGTGCCTCGCGCCCAGGACACCGTCACCGTCTCGGACCACCTGGTCGCCATCATCACCTCGACCTACACGAGCGATGGGACGCCGGACGCGGTCGCGCTCCAGATCGTTAAGTCGCTCCTCGCGCTCGTGCTCTCGCCCCAGACGCCCGTTCACCACTCGAGCCTGCTCAAGGCTGTTCGGACCGTCTACAACATCTTCCTGCTGTCGTCGGACCCTGTCAACCAGATGGTTGCCCAAGGCGGCCTGACGCAGATGGTGCACCACGTCTTCGGCCGCGTCAGGGTCGAATCAGGCCAGCTCGGCGTCGACGCTGCTGCGCGCAGCCCCCTCCACTCCCGCAAGGACTCGTCGGCGACAATCGGCACGCTCAACGGCGCCGGCTCGAGCGGTCGGGCGACCCCGGTGGTCGAGACTGGTCTCGGCCCCTCGACCGTCTCGCTCAGCCTGGATGGCGCCCGAGACGAGCCCAGCCTGAGGTCATCAACACCGATCGTCCGGGACCGGGAGCTGCAGGAAGGCCTCCGCCAGCCTGTCGGCGAGTCGGCCCCGCCGCCCGTCGACCGATCGAACGGCGTCACCTCGCCCCTCGGTCATAGCAACCCGCCCACCATCATCCTGTGCGGCTTCTCCCGGTCCCCTTTCTGATGACTGGCATTCATTGCTGACGCCCGTGCTTCCCTCTCAGATCGTCCGACGAGCCTGTGCCGCCGCCGTCCAGGTCGCAGACGCCCGCCATCCGGCGCAACGGCGACGGCGCCGAGGACGACGACCACATGCCCCTCACCGAGCAGGAGATGTTTGTCAAGGACGCCTTCCTCGTCTTCCGCGCGCTCTGCAAGCTCACGATGAAGCCCTTGTTGATGGACTCGTGCGTCGAGCGTCCTGACTCTTTTGTCAGGCCCTGGACTGACGGTCTCACGATGCTGCTGCTCTCCTTGCAGGGACAAGGACATCAAGTCGGAGGCGATGCGGTCCAAGCTGCTGTCGCTCCATCTGATCCTGACGATTCTCCAGTCGCACGTCGCGCTCTTTGCCTCGCCGCACATCCTCATCCCCTCCTCGTCACCGGTGCGGGCGACGTTCGTCCAGGCGACCAAGCAGTACCTCTGCCTCAGTCTCAGCCGGAACGCCGTCAGCCCCGTCGGCCAGGTCTTTGAGCTCTGCGTCGAGATCTTTTGGAACGTCCTCAAAGGCCTCCGCGGCAAGATGAAGGTCCGTCCTGTCTGCGCCTCTTATTGGCTGGCACTGCCGCTGACGGCTCGCCGCCCCGCCTCCTCTTTGTAGAAAGAGATCGAGGTCCTCCTCAACGAGATCTTCTTGCCGATCCTCGAGATGCGGACGTCGACGATCAAACAAAAGTCGCTCATCCTCAACGTCTTCTTCAGGCTGTCACAAGACCCGCAGGCGCTTGTCGAAATTTATCTCAATTACGACTGCGACCGGACGGCGGTCGAGAACATCTACGAGCGGCTCGTCGAGATCATCGCCAAGGTCGGCAGCACCCACTTTGCCCCCTCGGCCTCGGGCAAGGAGGAGGTGACTGGCGTCGGCGGCGTCGGTCGCAACGAGGGCGGCCGCGCCGGCGTGTTCGACAAGGGCCCGGTCATCCCGCCATCGCTGACGACGTCGGCCATGTCAGGCTCGAGCCCGGGTCTCAGCACCACATCCGGCCCAGGTGCGGCGAGCGACTCGGCTTCAGCCCTTCCCTCGCAGCAGCTGGCCGGCCACGCTGCGCTCTGGGCCAACCTGCCTCCCGAGGTCAAGCTCCGGCGGCAGGCGCTCGAGTGCCTCGTTACGATCCTCCGCTCGCTCGTCCAGTGGGGCATCGTCGCCCCTCGCGGCAATCTCTCCGAAAGCGAGTCGCGCCGCGACAGCGAGGACCAACGGAGGGAGAGCACGGCCGACGGCGAGGGCGGTGTCCGGTCAGGCGGCCGCGCGACGCCTGCTCAAATCGGGCCTCTTGGCCCCGCCCGAGAGGACGACCCCGAGACGTTCGAGAATGCCAAGCAGCGCAAGACGACGCTGATGGAGGGCATCAAGAAGTTCAACTCGAGTCCCAAAAAGGTGCGTCCCACTCCTCCGTCCGGGGCCAGCCGATCAAGCTGACGCCCCGCTCCTGGTGCTTCGCGCAGGGCATCGCCTTCTTGCTCGAGCACGGCTTCATCAGGAGCTCGACGCCCGAGGACATTGCCCGCTTCTTACTCAAGACGGACGGGCTCAGTAAGGCCCAGATCGGCGAGTACATGGGCGAAGGGTGCGTCATCAATCCTGTCAACGACTCGCGATCGTTGCTGACTCGACCCCTTCGTGACCGTCGGCTCTGCAGCGCCGAAGCCAATGTCGCCGTCATGCACTCGTTTGTCGACCTGCTCGACTTCCGCAACATGAAGTTTGTCGACGCGATCCGGACCTTCCTCCAGTCGTTCCGGCTGCCAGGCGAGGCGCAGAAGATTGACCGCTACGTCCTCAAGTTTGCCGAGCGCTACATCGCCGGCAACCCGGGCACGACCTTTGCCAACGCCGACACGGCCTACATCCTCGCCTTCTCGGTCATCATGCTCAACACCGATGCCCACAGCAAGAACATCAAGACGCGCCGGATGACCAAGGAGGAGTTCTTCAAAAACAATCGCGGCATCAACGACGGCAACAGCCTGCCCGACGACTTTCTCGGCGAGATCTACGACGAGATCCAGACCAACGAGATCAAGATGAAGGACGAGATTCAGGAGCCCCAGGTGGCGGCCGCACCGGGCCTCGTCGGCACGCTCGTCAATGCCCGGCGCGACCTCCAGCGCGACGCCTACGTCCTCCAGTCGGAGGGCATGTCGAATCGGACCGAGGTGCGCTGGCATCAGGCTTCGTCTCGTAAACGGCTCGCTCGTCTGACCGAAATTCTTGCTTGCTTCCCCCACGCCCGGCAGGCGCTGTTCAAGACGCTGCTTCGGACGCAGCGGCGGGCGGGCGACAAGTCGAGCGAGCAGTACTACAGCGCCTCGCACCTCGAGCACGTTCGGCCGATGTTTGAGGTCGCCTGGATGCCCTTCCTCGCCGCCCTCTCGGGCCCGCTCCAGGAGACGGACGAGCTCGACGTCGTCGAGCTCTGCCTCGAGGGCTTCAAGCACGCGATCAAGATCGTCTGCTTCTTTGAGCTCGAGCTTGAGCGCAACGCCTTTGTCTCAACGCTCGCCAAGTTTACGTTCCTCAATAACCTCGGCGAGATGAAGACGAAGAACGTCGAGGCCATCAAGACGCTGCTCGACATTGCCGTCAGTGAAGGCAACCTCCTCAAGAAGTCGTGGATCGATGTCCTCCGCTGCGTCAGCCAACTCGAGCGCATGCAGCTCATCTCGAACGGCATTGAGACGCCCGACCTCCGGCGGACTACGTCGGCTACGTCGTCGAAGAAGACGCAGGGCTCACGCGCCTCGCGGCACGGGCCCGGTGAGGACGTTGCGCTCGAGAGCCGGTCCGCTCAGGTGACTGTCGCGTCCGACATGGTCTTCTCGTCCTCGCGGCATCTGTCTGGTGTGCGTCGGCCGCTCCCTTTCGCTGGTCACCGAGACTCAAAGCGATGTTTCGCTGACGCTGGCGACCTTTCCTCACACAGTCGGCCATCGTCGAATTTGTTGAGGCCCTCGGCGCGGTCTCATGGGAGGAGATCCAGTCGTCAAGCGGCTCGGATCACCCTCGCCTCTTCAGCCTGCAGAAGCTCGTCGAGATCTCGTACTACAACATGGCCCGGATCCGGCTCGAGTGGTCGGGCATCTGGCAGATCCTCGGCGAGCACTTCAACCAGGTCAGTCATCTCCCAGCGTCTTGGGTTCGCCGAGCTCATCTGCTGACCAACGTCGCTCTCACCCGCCTCAGGTCTGCTGCCACAACAACCCCAACGTCAGCTTCTTTGCGCTCGACGCGCTCCGGCAGCTCGCGATGCGCTTTCTCGAAAAGGAGGAGCTCTCGCACTTCCAATTTCAGAAGGACTTCCTCAAGCCGTTCGAGTACACGATGATCCACAACACCAACTCGGACGCGCGCGACATGGTGCTCCAGTGCCTGCAGCAGATGATTCAGGCCCGGTCCGACACTCTGCGCTCCGGCTGGCGGACGATGTTTGGCGTCTTTTCGGCCGCATCGCGCGTACTTACCGGCGAGTTCTGGTAGCTCTCGCACTGGCTGCTGGACTCAAACCTGACGACGCTCCCTCTTCTTTGTTTGTAGAGCGCGTCGCGAGCTACGCCTTTGACCTCGTCACGCGCATCTTCCGCGACCACTTTGCCCGCATCGTCCGCTTCGGCGCCTTTGCCGACCTGACCGTCTGCGTCACCGACTTCTGCAAGGTCAGCAAGTACCAAAAGATCAGCCTCCAGGCGATCGAGATGCTCCGCAGCCTCGTCCCGGCGATGCTCGCGTGCCCGGACTGCCCGCTGAGCGAGCCGACAGCGGCGACGCCGGCGCCGAGCACCGAGATCCCGCTCGTCAACGACCCGATGGTCAAGTTCTGGTTCCCAGTTCTCTTCAGCTACTACGACGTCATCATGAATGGCGAGGACCTCGAGGTCCGGCGACTGTTCGTCGGCTCATCCTGTCCGCTGCTGTGGCACCGGGCTTGAAGCTGACGCTTGCTTCGTTTCGCAGGGCGCTCGACTCGCTCTTCAGCACGCTGAAGGCCTACGGCGCCACCTTCCGGCCCGACTTCTGGGATTCGATCTGCCAGGAGGTCCTCTTTCCGATCTTTGCGCCGCTCCGGTCCGGTCACATGGCCGAGGAGGAGCTCTGGATCAGCACGACGATGGTCACGGCGCTCCGCAACCTGGTTGACCTCTACACCTTCTACTTTGAGACGCTCGCCCGGTTACTCGATCCGCTGCTCGAGCTGCTCTGCTTCTGCATCGACCAAGGTGCGTCGCCGACGAGCCGTCATGCCGCCTCCTCCCGGCCTGCACTGGATCTGACGTGACCTTGCCCCGGCTCCGCGCAGAGAACGACACGCTTGCGCGGATTGGCACGACCTGTTTCCAGCAGCTGCTCGAGAACAATGTTCGCAAGCTCAGCGTCGAAAAGTGGGAGCGCATCGTCACGGCCTTTGTCCAGCTGTTCCAGAGCACGCTCGCGCACATGCTTTTTGACCCGAACTTGAGGTCCGAGAAGGAGCCGCGCGAGTCGCCTGCCTATCTGACCGCCAATGGTGCGCCCCTCATGGCGGCGGGATCTAGCGTTCCGTGACCTCGCGCTGACCTTGATTCTGCATCCCGACCAGCAGCGCCCGCATCGGCCAATGGCGCGCCGCCACCGCAGCCGTCGGACGACGAGGTCGTCGGTATGGCCATCGCCGACCGCCGTCGCATCTTCAGGCAGATCATCCGGAAATGCGTCCTCCAGCTGCTGCTCATCGAGACGACGCACGAGCTTCTACAAAACGCCGAGGTGTACGCGACGATCCCCTCGGAGCACCTCCTGCGCTTCCTCGCCGTCCTCGAGGACAGCTATCAGTTTGCCCGCCGCTTCAACGCCGACAAGGATCTCCGGATGGCGCTCTGGAAAGTCGGTGCGTACGAGGCTTGTCGTTCACAACCTGCTCGCCGGCCCCGACGGACACTGAGACCCTCCTCCACCCCTTGCTTGACGGTCTGCTAGGCTTCATGAAGCAATTGCCAAACCTGCTAAAGCAAGAGTCGAGCAGCGCGTCAACGCTCGTCAACAACCTCCTGCGCATGTACGAGGACCCCCGGTCCGACCGGCAGACGAGCCGGGCGAGCGTCCTCGAGCGCTTCCTCCCGCTCAGTCTCAACATCCTCCACGACTTCAACGCGCTCGACGGCGAGAGCCAGGTCCGGCATATCGCCGCCTGGAGCCCCGTCATCTGCGAGATCCTCGGCGGCTACAGCGACTTCGACGACCAGACTGTGCGTTGCCGCGTGTCTCGAGCTCCCCCTGCGTTGGCTTGGGCAACTGACGCGACCGTGCCCTGCCCCTCCGCCTGCCAGTTTGAATCGAGCCTGCCGTCGCTCTACCCGCTTCTGACGGACGCGCTCAGCCGAGAGAACGCGCCCGAGGTCATGGATGCCGTGCGCCAGACCTTTGTCCGCACCGGCCGCGTCAAGGGCATCGTGCCGGCCTGAGGCCGGCCCTCTTCCTTCTTACTTCGAACGACTAGACGTACCCCCTCTCCTCCACCATCTGCCAGACGCTGTCGTCCAGTGTATCACGACCACCCTTTTGACGCCCCACATTCAAGACGGGTCAGCGCCCCCGCATCAGCCTTCGTAATGCGACTTCAGAGCTGACGTGCGCGATCTCGACTACTGCATGATCATGGTTCATTCGCTCCGCCGCCGGTTGCCGGTCTTCTTGACGATGCAGCTCTGATCGACGAGGTCACAGGTCGGGCCATGAGGTCAGCGATCATCCTCAGATGGCTGGCTGACTAGGCGAGCCCCGAGTGACAGCCGGCGCACCTTGTGGAAAGCTTGACGGGCAGAACGGATGGGCGTCGAGGCTGGATCAGCTTCTGAGATTGAGCGCGACAAGAAGCGCAGGCAGGCAGCCTCACTTCCCGAGGGCAGGCCACTGTCTAAGTTGATGAGGACATAGCCAAGCTCATCCTTCTGGAGCTTGCCCGACAGCATCCTGCCATCTGGAGGGACGCGGAGCGAGTCAGCAACATGCGCGCATCGGAGAAAGACATCAGACCGCACCGGCATCGCGCTGAGTGACGATACAAGGCGCCTTGAGCCACTTTGCGCCGATGACCTGGCCCGATGAGAGGCGGCGACGGCGAGGCAGGTCAGCTGGAGAGCCTGGCGACAGAACGGGCTCCCTTTCGCTGGGCGACGCACCTCCCCCTTTGACGTCTCAAACTTGCCAACGTCGTAGAACTCGATCTGATCGCCGGCGGTGTATTTGGTGTCCGCGGGGATGGCGTCGGACATGTTGCTGCTGAGAGAAGAGAGGAGAAGAGGGTGTGGGTCAAGGCCATCCGAGGGACGACGGCTCGAAGCTGGCGTCATCCCCGACGCGCGCGCGTCGATAGGCTGGGCAGCTTGCCGAAGCCCTCCGTCACAAGGTAAACCCTGCAAAAGTGAGCACCAGCCCACCTGATGCGTCTCTGCTCAGCTGGAGCTGACAGTCCAACCGTATACCGTGCAGGTCGTCCTCGCGAGCTGAGCGTGGCGACGGGGGAAGTCCCTCCCTGCCATGGGCTGACGTGGCGCGCAGCAGGCGACGGGCCGCCTCCGACGTACTCGTACCAGCCCCGGCAGGTCAAGCAAACCATGTAAGCCGTCGGAGGCAAGCCTCTGGCGAGAGAAGCAAAGCTACACGACCTACTCGGTGTAGGTCTCTCAGAAGGGCTGAGGATGTAGATGTGACGGGCTCACTTTGGCGGCCAGAACTGGCCACCGTCATGTCCAACCAGCTGTTAGTCGTCTACGGCGATGAACCCTGCCGCCCCTCGAGTGGATCAAGTACGGACAGGCAAGTGGCCCTGTCACTTGGGTCGAGTGCGTCGACAACCAGCCGTGTCCCATGCCGCGATGACGACGGCTTAGACCTGCCCCTTTCTCCTTCTCTGCAATGAGCGCCACCCACCTCCCTTGTCAACGTAAGGCCAGCCAACTGACCCGAGGGACTTCCCTCACGTACAGGCCCGGCTCCAAGATATTCTTCCTCGTAACGAGACAAGCCCGACATCAGAGCAGGCCCTGTTAGCCTCGTCTCTATGCCTTCCGTACTCCATTCGGATCGGACCTTGCGCGGCCGGTGACGCCCTTGCCTGCACCCCTGTCCGACCAAACGACCGACCGCATGGTCGCCTTCCTCCTGGGCATGACGTCGCTCTGACGTAGTCTCGCCCTGCCTGACCTTCCCGGGGCAGATAAAGGCAAGCCAGGGCTGTCTGTCCGACACTCCCACATTCCAGCTCATCGTCCTTCTTTCCAGCGGCACTCTCCTCAACCCAGCAAGCCCCTCTCATATGTTCGGAACACGCTCGACCCACGGCACCACTCGCAACGGCCGTCACTCGACCCACAACGCCGGGCGCCGGGGCTTCTTCAGCCGGCCGCGCAGGCAGAACAAGGCCGCCGGCCTCAAGGGTGCGTCCTGCTCCTGCCTTGCCCCGGTTGGCGAGGCCGCCGATTCTTGCTTGTCGTCGCCTTGCAGGAATTGAGCAGGCCTTTGTCATCGCCTTTGACCGTGCGTATACAGCCGCCATTAACAACCCGAACGTGACCTCGTCTGGCCGTCGCTCAGCTAAAAGCCAGCTGCAGCACATGTACGTTTGGCCTCCTCTCTTTCCCTCTGGCCTATAGTTCTTGACTGACCCCTGCCAACCGGCCCGGTTTGTCACAGGGGCGTCAAGCCGCCTCGGGAGTGCATGTCGACCAAGATTCGTCGCATCTTCCACCTGGGGGGGCGCTCGTACACGACCAGCCGCCGAGCCCGGTACTGAGGGCTTTCCTTCGTCGCCACCACTCCTCCAACCTTTCGTCATCTGCTCTCGCTGCGACTGCTTGCCGCCCTGCCACGCCTCCTCGCCTGTTCTCTTTTCACCTACTGTAGCCTAGCTTCTAGATGCTCTGACTCTACGATCGTTCACGTTGCCCGTCAGGTTTGAAAAAGGACTTTATGTTGGTGGACGGTTCAGAGGACATGCCGATGCCGCTCGCCTCCATCCTGCCAGCTAAGCTCGACTCTGCTTGACGCATCACGTATCAAAATCATCAGGATCTGTCTGCGAGCAGCAGACGTGGAACGCGACCGGCGACACCGGATATTCGGCGTGGATAAGCCGTCTCCTTGCGCGCCGAGGACGGCTCGCCTCTGCGGCACCGCCGTCCAATGTTTCGGCCTCAACTGCAGCGCGCACGACGAGGGGCCGCCAGCGGTTCCGAGCCGGGGCCGACCAGAAGCCCCGATGCCAAATAGGAGATCTCGAACAAGGCGCGATCCGTAAGAAGGCTGTGGCCGACAACAAGCCAAGGCGCTCGGTCGCCCCAGGCAAAGGCTCGCACTGGAGCTGCCCGAGCGCCCAACCGGCAGTAAGGCGTGCCGATCGCGTGTCTAAAGCGCCAGGAAGGCGCTGACGTCGTCCCTTTTCAGCCGATAGGCCTTATGAGGCAGGGCATGCGTCTTCTTCTGATGTCTGAGCCTTGCTGATGCGCTGTCGAGGGATCTCATGACCGCTCGTCCTGCTCGCGCTTGTCGAACGGCGAGGCCTCTGGCGCTGCGAACAGCGTTGCCGGATCAAAGCCCGGAGGAAATACCTGCCGAGCGTTGATGTTGATCCTTCGACGAGATCGGAATTAAACCGCTAGATCGTTCGAGCACTGTGAGCCGAGATGAGCGCAGACGCACCTCGTCGTCTGAAGGTAGTCGGCCATCACCGGGTCCCAACTCGAGCCCTCCTCGGCGGTCAGAGCCTCGCTGAAATGACCGGGCAACGTGCCATCGAGGACGCGGGGGATACCTGGGTGCAGATGAGTCAGGGACAGGCTAGGCAGGTGGCAGACAAGGGAAGAGATCGACGGACCATGGTACGACCGGCGACTGGGCCCGCTCAGGACGATGACGTCCCCGCTCCGCAGTAGGAGAGGCAGAGGCGTCTCGTCACGAGTTGTCCCGCCAAGTAGGAAGATCGCCGACAGGCCGAGACTGGAGCCGAGGAGGAGAGGTGGCAGGCGGTGAGCACTGAAACCGCCAGGGCTCGACAAGGATCAACGAGCGAAGGACGAACGACACAGAGACGAGCGGTCGATGCGGGTCGAGCTCGGAACGGTCGACATGAGCCATGAGCGAGTCGTGCGCCTGGTAAGCGTTGATGATGCCGGCATCGTTTTCTGCCGATGAGCGGTTGAGAAGCGGAGATGAGCCTAGAGTCGCGCAGGGGGAGGAAGACGGCACCCGCACCATAATCCTCCGCCCAGCCTTGCCACTTGACGGACCCGCCGGCTTGATCAGGCAGATCCGTATAGACACTCGCCCAATCGATTTCCGTCTTGACGATGCGCGCTAGTCGACTGGCAAGCGCCTCCGGGAACGGTATCCGTCGGCGAAAGTCGTAGTTCTTGCTCGACCACTGGCGAGCGACGAGGGGGTGGGCCGGGGTCAGCGCAGCCGTGACGTCGCCATTCACAGATTGTTGGACAGACGTCGTAGAAGAGACCAATGTTGGTCCATCGAAGCTCCTTGAGCAATTGGGTGACGGGCGTCGGTCGTGCGCTCGACGACGGCTCTGGTCGGTGCGAGCCGGTTCGGGCAACCTCCTCTGACGTCAGGCGCTCGCCCTCGGTGTTTTGGACGAGCGTCCGGCCAGAGGGCATCCGGTCGTACTCGGCCGCCTCAGCCGCCGTCAGGAAGGCGTGCCGAGGGAGGATAACATCCTCCTCAGCGGCAGGCGCAGTTGCGCCCGGCGGGGCGGAACGAGCGGCGGCGGCCGCAGAGTAAAGCGACCAGAGTGTCGCCGGCGCCTCGGGTAGCACAAAGTGCTGGTCGAGGTTGGTCCGATTGGGTGGCTGCGTGTAGTCGGCCAGGCATGAGCCGACCATCTGGCGTTGCTCCGCGGGCGACAGATACGCGGGAAGGACAACAAGACCTGGGCGAGAGATTGGGCGGGCGGAACCGGTCGATCAGCGCAGTCCCCTCCGAAGCTCAGCAAGCCAGCACGACGAGCCTCACCCGGGATGGCCTTGACCGCCCAGGCCTTGACGCCAGCGCGGCCAATCTCGACGCACTCGACGCCGGGGAGCTGGGCCTCGCCCCACTCGCCGTTGCCTCGCTCGCTGACTCTTGGCTCGCCGGCGGGGAGGAGTGCGCGCAGATCCCAGACGTCTGTCAAGGCCGGCCGCCAGCTCGCCCCTTGCCGGCGCTGCCGCCTCGCCTCGGTGTGCGTCAGAACGGTGCCAGCCGGAGGCAGCCTCGATTTGTAGCGCTTCTCGACGAGCCGGAAAGCCGACGTTGTCTTCTGCGACGGCCCTGTAAGCTTCTGCTGCTGCTGCTTGCCGGTTGAGCTCGGGACGACCGATGGCCCGTTCGCGGTCGGGAAGGCCATAGCGAGCTGATGGAGCTGAGTGGACGCACAACCCGGCAGGCGCATGCGTCAGGCGGCAGTCCGTTTCTTCGGTAGCCGGCAGACGGGGGTGAGGTCGATGTTAGAAGGCAGGGTTGGCTGGCGGGACGAGGTCGGAGCTCGTTTCGCCGAAGCTGGCGCGACGAAGCTCAACCTCGCGCGTGGACTGGCTCGACCAGATTCAGAGGCCTGCCGCAGACGTTGTCTTGCCCAGTCACTCTTCGGACGTCTGACCGAGCACAAGAGGCGGTGCGAAGTCATCTCAATCGATCGCATGAAGCCCTCACTTCTTGCCGAGGACGCCGGCGGCGCCGGTCCCGGTCGGGCCGGCGATGTGCGAGAACGTCCCCGCCTGGAACCACCGGTCGTTGGCGGCTTTCATCTTCTCGGCCGCGCTGAGCGAGGGCGTCGCAATCTCGATGCCCTGGACGGGCGTGAACGAGAGCGAGGTCGACGTGCCCGAGAGCGAGTCGGCCGACGTGGCCGACCGGCCGAGCAGCTGCGTCCGCAGACGGTTCGCCTTGCTGACCTTGACTGCGATTGACAGAGGGGCGAGTCACGTCGAAGAACGTCAGTTTCCGTCGGTTGCGAAGCAAAGGGGGGCGAGGGACGTACGCTTTGACTTCTCGTCGCTCATGAGTCGGACTTTGCTGCCGGCCTTGCCGATCATGCCCATGCCGATCGTCTCGTCACCGTAGCCGCTGGCCTCCTCCTCAGCCTCACCAAAGGCCATGCGGTTCTGCATCTTCTGCAGCTCAGTCGTCGCGCGCGAATCCTTCTCGGCGCGGGCCCTGCAATGAGGGGTCGAAGACGCGGGTCAGCCGTGCAACGGACACGAGCGCCGATTCGCGTGCCGGGTTGTCGGCGGTCAGACGCACCGCTTGCCACCGCGTCGCTTCTTCTTGGCCTCGTCGGGCCGGGGCAAGGCTTTGGTCACCTTGAGCGGCGCCGGCTCAGCCAGGCGCTTAATATGAGCGTTGATCTTGCTCAGGAGCTGGACGCCGTAGCTGCCATCGCGGGCGCCGCGCTCGAGGTCGAGCCGGGCGGCGAGCGTGCACTTTGCGCCGACCGTCCGCTGAACCTTGAGCCGGATCTCGGGCGGCGCGCCCTGGACGACGGGCGACTGGAAGATGAAGCCCGTATGCCGGAGCTGCGAGCGTGTGCCGAGGCCGGTCGAAGACGAGCGCTTGGCCGCGCCAAAGAGGTGGACGTTACCCGCAGGCGTCTTGGCAAACGCCGTCAGGCCGCCGGCGACACCGAGCAGCTTTGCCGCGGTTGACGTCCCGACGATGATTGACAGGTTCGGAGCAAGGATGTTCATGCGCGACTCGACGTAGGCGAAGATCTAATGAAGAAGGGGAAGGAGGCGAGCCACGGCTGGTCAGTGCTTGCTCGCGGGCTCGCGGGGAGCCCAGTGGCCCAGCCGCCTTCCCAGCCGCACCTTGTCGCGGGCCTCCTTGAGGCTCTTAGCCGCCTCACAGCCATCCTGGACGCGCTGCCACTCGTCTTCGGCAAGGGTCCGGCCGCGGGTCGCGCTCGCCGTCATTGAGACGGTCATGATGACGGCCGGTGTGAGGACGCCCTGGAGCGGAACCTTGGTCAGGTCGGACGCGTTACCGAGCGTAAGGACGGCATGCATGTACGGCCACGGATCCGACACGAGCTGCTCGAGCTCGGGGAACCGGGGCGAATAGTGGTCGCGGATGAACTAGAAGCGAAGGGCAAGCCGTCAGCAGTCGGGCCGAGCGGGCGCGCTCGAAGCAGAACGAGATTATCGGTCTCGCACCTTATGAACGATCAGCAGCTCATTCTCGATGTCGACCGAGATGTTGTTGCCGGCGACGATCAGACTGTACTCAGGATTCTCCTCAACCGGGCCCGTCAGGTCCTTTGGTGTAGGGTTGGCCTGGAAGTGGGCAATCTCCTGCTCGACGAGGACGGGGCGCAGCGCAGCGCGATCCTGTCAGCAGGCCGCACAGCATTCGATCGGCACGAGTGGCCTTCGCGGAGATTGGGGCGCACCTTGAGGATCTCTTCCAATCGCCGGCTTGTGAGCAGCTTAGCGACCTGACGGACGTCCTGGACGGCGCCGAGCTGCATGCGCTCGACCTCGGCCCGGTCGAGCTCGTCCGTGGGCCGGACGCCACCGGCCGGCGTCGGCAGGAGGGCCTCCATCTCCTCGTCGCCGTCCGGGTCCTCCTTCTTGACCTTGAAGGTCGACGGCCCCGGCAGCGAGTCGAGCGAGGCCTCGAGCGCCGTGCGCTTGGTCGGCAGCGATGGCGGCAGCATCAGGCCAGCCGACGATGGCCCAGCGCCGGCCGACGAGGTCGACGCAACCGGCGGCGGCGAAGGCGAGCGCGACCGGTCCGAGCCCGAATCGTCGAGGTCGCCGAGAAGCTCGTCGGCAAGAGACATGGCGGGCGGCTGCTGGAGGAGTGGGTTCGATGGAGTGCGCCGAGGCGAGGGGTGTGAGGGTGTGTGGTAGAGGCTCGCAGCTGTGGCTGCCGCTGGGCGTCGGCAGCGTGCCCTGCTTTTATGCATCAAAATCATGTGCCGCTCCCTCCCCCTTCGCCCCCCGCAGCAGGCCCATCTGCAACTAAGCCCGACGACGCGACTGTCGTCCCTGACAGAGTCGTTGAAGCGGCCTCGACGTCGAGCCCGCCCGTCGTCGGCCACTCTGCTGGCAAACGTCCCATCAGCCCGTCAACCGAGCCCGCTTGAATTGCGCCCAGCAAGCACCTAGAGCACGACCGACCGACTGGCGCGCCCTGCCGCCGCCTCCGCTGTCACCCGCGCCGGCCGGCTCGTGTTGCCCCGGACCCGCCCCTCTCGCGCCCGTCCAGACAAAGGGGCCAAGCCCGACGACCCTTCACACGCCGTCCTTCACACGAGGAGGAAGGTCTTCCCGCCCGCGACCCTCCTGTCGGACATCCACCTACCGACGACCTCCCCTCCGCCCTCTCCCCTTCGAGCGCGGGTCAGGTCGAATCCGGCCAGCATCTCGTCACCTCGGACGGACGCGCCGAGCTTAGGCTTTCGTCCGAGCTCAGCCCGGTGGCCCGGGCCCCTGTCCGCCAACTCGCCCCCTCCTGACTCACGCCTCCGACGTCCACATCCTTCTCTCGGCCCGAAGCCGGCCAGCCGAGGATGGCGTCGACCGCCGTCCAGCTCCTACCGCCGCCGACGCACCGCTCGCGGACGAGCACGGCCGGGAGCGCGTCGACCCCCCCTCCGGCGGCGGCAGCTAGCTCGAGCAGTTGTTCCTCTAGCGCCAACTTCTCGCGCTCGCAGTCGTTCTCTGGCCTAGGCGGCCGACCACCCCGACAGAAGGCGCTGTCGGGCCCGACCAAGCCGGCCTTCCTTTACACCTACTCGAGCAGCCTGGCCGAGCTGGCCGCTAGCGGCGGCGACGACGGCAGCGGGTCTGCAGCGAGGACTGATGGGCCCGACGAGCGGCCAGACTACCTAAGGCCGAGCAGGGCCGGCCACCGGCTGGTCCAAAGCCGTACGATGCCTCTCCGAGGCGATGGCGGCCTGGACTCGGTTGCAGTAGGCGGTGACTCGGGCGAGGTTGAATCTGGCCTGCCGCTGAGGCGGTCGAGGAAGGAGACGCTGCCGGCCGACTACTGGGCCAAGGCGAAGCGCGAGCCGTCAGCAGCGGGCAACACGTCGCCATCGGCGACAGCAGCCTTGATCCGGCCTGGCCGCCGAGCGACAACGGGCGCCCGAGGCGCAGGACCGGTCTCGGCCGGTCCCTCGACGTCAAAATCGGCGGCACCGACCGCGCCCACGCTGGGCCGGCGGCCCACCATTGTCGAAGAGCTCGAGGCCAAGATCGTCTTTCTTGGCTCAGCCGGCGTCGGCAAGACGTCGATCATCCGGCGCTTCACGACGCGCAAGTTTGGGCCGACCAAGACGACCGTCGGCTCGGGTCTGTCGACGCGCAAGCAGGTCGTCGATGGCGTCCACGTCCGGCTCCAGCTCTGGGACGCCGCCGGCCAGGAGCGCTACCGCTCGCTCGCGCCCATGTACTACCGCGGCGCACACGTCGCCATTCTCGTCTACGATGTGACGCGTCGGGCGAGCTTTGCCGAGCTGGAGAGCTGGCTCAGCGAGTTGCGCGAGAAGGGCCCGAGCGACGTCGTCATCCATGTCGTCGGCGCCAAGGCCGATCTCGAGGGTCAGCAGGAGGTCAAGTGCGTCGCCTCACCCGGCGATGACCACGAGAGAATGTCAGCTGACGAAAAGGCCTTGGCCTTCCTCTTGCAGCCTCTCGACCGCTCGACGCGAGCTCCGGTCCTGGCTCGACCCCTTCGCGGCCGCTTTGCCCAATCCCACAAGCGACGTGACGTCTGCCCCTCCAACGCCTTCCCTGTCGGACGACGGCGTCGGCGGGGCTGGGAGCGGCTTCTTCTCAGGCCGGATCCGACGCAAGAGTGGCGACTGGGCTTCGGCCGGCTTTGGCATGGACCCACCGACACCGCCGGCCGTGCCGACGTCGACGACCGCTGGCTCCGCTGATGGCCAAGGCAGTACCCAGCCCGTTCGTCGCAAGAGCGAGGAGTGGAGCCGGCGCACGCCTATGCTCGGAGACGATTACCCCGCTGCCTCTGGATTGACGGCCGCCGCCGGCATGGGCGCCGAGCCGGCTCCCAGGCGAAGGGTAAGCTTTCGACGGGACGAGCAGGCTCCTCGTCCCGCGCCGCCGGCGGACGCAGACGAGGAGGCTGGACTCGAAGGGATCAAGGTCTGGGAGACGTCGGCCTCGACCTCTAAGGGTGCGTCTGCTGTAGCCGGCTCGGCCTGGTCAAGGCTCCGATCGCCCGGCTGACTTTCTCGTCTGGTCTCTCGTCGGTGAGCGCCGGTCCAGGCATCGAGCCCTTGTTCCTGCACATCACCCGTCAGCTCATCGACCGAGGCGACGAGCTCGAGCGAGAGCGCCTTCGCCGGGCGCGTGAGAGCGTCGTCCTCGACGACGGCGACGGCACGATCGCCGGGACCGATGCCACCTCGACAGGTGGCCGCGGCACGTCGTCCGTCTCCGATCGAAAGCCACGGCGACTCGGTGGCGCCTGCTGTACGTGATACCTTGTGCGGCTCGACAAACGGGCTAAGCTCGCTGGCCGCCCCTACACTAGCAGGATCATCCTCGACCATCCTGCCCTTTGCCAGCGCCCATCCGCCCTGCAGCCTCCCCCCTCTCCTTTCTCACCTTTCTCTCTCACTCGTCCCTTTGGAACCTTCTCACGCACGCTACACGGCAACCGGCACGACTTCCACACTACCTTCCCTCCCTTTCAGACTTCATGGACCCGGTCTTTATGATTCTCAGCTGCTTCCTGCTCTCCGGGGGCGAGCGTCTGATCGACAATTGCGTGGCGCGTTGGGAGGGCAGGCGGCTGCTGCGCCTCGCCTCTCCGAAAGCCAGCCTGACCTTCGCACGCCGTCGCGGCCCCTTGTCCTCCAACAGCCTCCCTCGACCAACCTGCCTTACCCGCACGACTTCTCTTTACTCACGAGCGAGGCCATCCAGCTCCCACTTCTACGTCTGATCGACCGCGTCAAGCTGCCACGATGATCCGCGCCCTCGTCGTCCGCGCGGCCGGGCCGTCTCTTCGCCCGGCCAGGAGCTTGACCGCCGGCCCTGCTGTCCCTCTCCCCGTTGCCGGCCGTCTGTACCTCGCTGAACTCTTTCGGAGCCGCGCCACAGCAGTCGCTGACGGCTGCTGTGCTTGCATCGCGTCCGAGCAGTCAGCCGGAGGGCTTTGGCAACGGAACCACCGTCACCGCAAGGTGTCATGGTTTCCAAGTCTGCGCGGCGGAGCAGCGACGCGACCGGCCAAGAGCAGAGCACGTGCAAGAAACCCACCGACGGCACGCGGAACAAGACGAGCCGACCGGGTGCGTCGAGAGCTTTCATTCTGCGGATCATCAGCCCCAGGTGCGAGGTGTAGAGTCGGGCGCAAGGGGTCGCGAGCCGCCCTCGCCGGTTGAGCAGGGGCCGAACTCAAGCTCTCGACCGACCCTCCCTGTGCCCTGCCTGGCCGCCATGTAGGCCTCATCCGTCCCAACAACCGGCTGACCTCCGTCTCCTTGATCCTCTCGCCGCTTTCAGTCGAGGAACTGCCTATAGTACCGAGGCCACAAGGGGCGCGTAAGCCCAAAACTGCGTCGACGCGTGTTGCTGCGCTGTCACCGCGCCGTCGTCGCTTGCTTCCCACTGCTGACCCAACTGAGAGGCGAGAACGTCACAGAGCTAAAGCAGGCACCCTATAAGACTGCTCTGGAGAGGTCGGCTTTCCCTCCGACCAAGCACTTTGATGAGATTTGGACCAGGCTCGAGGCGAGTCGTTCAACGGAGGGTGGCTTCAAGTCGTGGCACGATCTCACCGGTGCGTCCATAAATCAAGCCTCTCACCGGCAGCGGCTCCCCTCGCTGAATTGAGCCCCAACATCAGAACATGAGTCGACGCGGCAGCTGGCCATCGACCTTTTGCTCGCCCCCGGCTCGCCCCTCGCTTTCAAGGAGTCGGCACAAGGACCGCCACTCGCCGCGCTCCATCACCTCGTCGCCTTGCACCCGATCTCTGATGTCCAGGTCGCCATGTCGCTCGCCGACATCGTCACACTAGCTCCTTCCGACAAGCCAACCTTGCTCGCTCATTGCGCCCGCCTGCTTGCTACCCTGCCATCGACGGACGCAGTCGGGCCTCGTGACGCCTTCCGCAGGGTCGAGGCCGCGATCGAGTCAATCAATGTGGCAGGCCTGACGGTGGGTGACATGAGCAAGTTCCTCGACGGCATGGAAGCTTGCATCGCCGCGACGCGAGAAGGGCGATACCAATTGGTGCGCTCGATCCACGACTCGACAATTGAGACCTAACTGGCGCTGACATGACCATCCGATCGCTGCTCCCTTAGTCGGACGCGGCCGTTGAGATTCTCAGAGCGACCCTGAGAGTATACCTTGGTAAGCTCTTCCGGAAGGTGCCTATGGCTTGTCGCAAAGACTCATCCGCAACACGCTCCCTCGCAGTTCAGAGGCCCTACAGTCTGCCGATCCGGATCGAAGACTATCCGCAGAACGGTGACCTCCGTCGCGGCGCAGAGCAGCTGGGCAAGGACAAGCCACTGACATGGCATCAATTGGCGAGTAAGTCTGTGCCACCCGGTTGAATCCCAGCAGGACGCTCGTCTGACTTCGCCCGACCGTCTGCAGTCGCAGGCAACAGCCGGACGCGCTCGACTGCCTTCAAGCTGCTCTGGACTCCCGGCCCGCTCAAGTACATCCCAAAGAAGCGAGTCCCCGGCCGGCACGATCTCTGTACCGTTCTGGCGTCCACATCGCAGCCTCGACCGGAGCAGGTGACTGCTGTCGTCGAGATGGCCGAGAACGAGTTGGACCCCTTCATCTTCGCCAAAGCCATCACCCTCGTCGCTCAGCAGCCCGTTATCACCGAATCCGAGACGTCTGCTCGCCGGTCGACGCTCGAGCGCCTCCAAGCTCGCATCACGCAGCTGGCGCCGTCTTGGGCTACGCCGAGCAACGCCGACACCTTGCCCAATGCGTACACTGCGTCCCTCATCCTCGGCTGCATCGACAGTGTGCGGCCTGGTCTCAGTGACCGCCCCCACTTGGTCCGTCTGACTCTTTGCCAAGCCGGCACTCTCCGAGGCAACGATTGCTGAGGCCCGCCGACACTTGCAGTCGCATTCGGCTTGCTTACAGTGGGACCAACTCCTCGGCGCGCTCCATGCCAAAGATCATCGTCATCGGCTATTCAAGTACTACCTCCGCTTGCAAGAGGAGCGGAGCCAGCCCGTGCGCGCCATTAACATGCTGGGCATCGTCAACGCGCCACTCCTTCACGTCCCGAGCGATCCAATCTGCGCCATCCTCATCCTCGCCGCCTACCGGGCGGCGCACGAGGACCTTCTTCGTCACCATCTCGACATCGACGAGATGACGGATAGGGTGCTCGCGCCCTTCAGGGCCGATCCCGTCTGGGCAACTCGCGCGTCCAAGCCATTCCTGAAGGAGAAGATGCTCGAGGTTATCCGTACACTCGACGAGGGGGAGCTCGGCCCGGTGCTTGGCGACTTGGCCAAGGGCTTTCGCGCCTTCCTGCGATGCCCATGAGCGCCTTTGTAGTCTAGCTGCTCGAGTGCGCGCCGTGGAAAAGCGAGTCGGATGTGCCGCGCCTTCGTACGCATGCGAGCGTCTCGTGCTGCGGGTGGTAGAGTCGCGCTCGCCCGCGCCCTCCTCCTCTCACATCGACCTGCCTCGTTGACCGTCACCCGACCCCTTCGCCCTCTGCCTTCACCCTTTCAACCGACATGCACGTCTTTGCGAGCCTGGAGGCAGGCCTGCTGCGCGTCCGCCAGGCCTGCCTGCGGAGGTCGTTGACGAGCTCGGCGCCCCGGGCACTGCCACGCCTGGCGCCCGGGTCCAGCAGCAGACTGTCGGCCTCCCAGCATGCCAAGGTCCCCAGCGAGGAGCATGTCGCCGGCGAGAGCTCGGGTGGCAAGCCCCGTTCGGCGACATCGACGGCGCCGCCGGCCTGGTTCATCCCCAAGCCGAGCTCGACGGCGCCCGTCCTCCGGCCGTCGTTCCTGCCACCGCCGCCGAGGACGGAGCCCTTGCCAGAGGTCGAGGTTCGACCGCCACCGGAGCAACTGCCTGAGGACCTCCGAGAGCTCTGGGTCCACCTCCACTCGCACCCCCTGTTCAAAGCAGGCTCGGTCCAGTTCATCAGCACGACCCGTCCGGCGCCGAGGACGATTCCGATCCTCGCCCACCCGCCCCGAAACGGCCGGCGGAAGCGCGGCTTCATCGACGGCGGCGACGGCATCGGCGGCCTCGAGATCGGCGGATGGTGGGACTGGCAGGTCGTCTGCGTCGTCGAGGGCCGGGGTCCGGGCGACGTGCGGCGAGGCGAGCTCGCGGTCCGGGAATGGGTCCGTCCCCTTGGCGCGCTCACGAAGGGGCTGAGCTTTGCCCCCTCGAGCTCGGCGCCACCTGCTGCTGAATCCGAGCCTTCCTCCTTGCCCCTCATCCTTCGACCGCCCTTGTAGCTCGCGCTCAAACCGCTCCATTACAAGGGCAACGTCTCGCGGGTCTCGACCAAGGTCGTCCGGCCGGTCAAGGGCACGCCGCCGCCAGAGTGGTCGCAGATCGACACGGGCACGGGCGTCGCCATCAACGTCATGACGCCGGCCGCCAGCGAGCTCTACGACCTCCGCGGCATCTGGGCCGACCCTCTGTAGTCATGCTGCTCACGCTTTCCGAAAGCGAGGCCAGAGACCGGAGTACGGGAGCCGTGGCACTCGCAGGAGTCACTCTCATTCAGATCAAGGGAAAAGAGGGGGGGAGGTACTACGCGGCGATCATACCGCTGTCGAGACCGAGCGCATGCAGGAGCAGGTCGACGTTGGCAATCTTGCGCCGGGCCGTCTCCTCGTCGACTGTTGGGAACCGGCGGCAAGGGGGTCAGCCGCCGCCGAGAGGAACCGGGAACTGGCTGTGTACGCACCCCAACGCTGCTTCGAGGCGACAACGCCCTCGAGCACCTTCTCGCGCAGCTCGCCGACGAGCGTCTGCTGCTGCTGCATGTTGGCGTGAAGCGCCATCGACGACAGCATCTGCCAGACGGGCATGTCGAGAGCATCGACGCCGCCGGGCGTCTTCTGCGCGTAAAGCGACGGCCCAAAAGCCGGCGGCAGGGTCGACGAGGGGAAGAGCGTCGGCAGGATCGGTGCCAGCCGCTGGAACAGAAGGTCGAACGCCCGCTCCCTGCGAGCCGGGATAGGGCTGTTGCGTCAGTCTGACAGCCCCACCCGCAACGTCTGAGGAGCAAAATCAGTCCACGCACCACTGGGCGAGGTCGGCGGGGTCGGCCGGCTGCTCGGGCGTGCCCTGCTTGAGAAGCTCGGCCCGCGACAGGAGGACGGTGAAGAGAACGATGCCGGGCTGAGAAAGCGGGACACCGGAAGTAGCAAGAGGGCGTCAGCGGTTGTCGATCATGGTTGAGCGGCTCTAAGGACGAACCCGGGTGCGCGACATGCGCGGGACGTCGCACCGGCTGACGATAAGACCGAGCATGCCGGCGACGATCTTGAGCTCGCACCGGTCGAGGACACCGAGGAAGGCCGGAAGGATGGCTCCGAGGAATAGATCGGTCTCCTTCTCCTTGGCCTCGTCGTCCTTTGAGTGTGGCGGGACCGGGTGGGGCGCATAGCGGACTACATCGACTTGCGAGAAGCAAGCGAGCAGGAGCGTGAAGACTGTGAGGACCTGGGCCGACGACAGGTGCCGGAGCAAACGCGGGAACAGCCGCTTGCCCTTGGTCGGCGTCAGGAGCGAGATGAACGGGTGCGGGTCGCTGCACAGCGAGGCATACTTCGAGGGTCAGCAGCCGCTCAAAAGCTCAAGGCAACTTGGAGCCGGCCCGCACCTGATATCGACGGGCTCGTCGATCGCCAGCCGATGCCAGAGCTGGGCCGACGTCTTCTTGTAGTCCTCCTGCCACTCCTCAGCGAGCTTCTTCTCGTCATCGGAGCCCTGCTCGGCAATCAGCTGGAACGGCGGCGAGTCACGCCGGAGCTGCTCGAGCTTAAGGACGAGGCTGTAGAGCTCCTCGAGGACGATGAGAGTCTGCCGGCGGGTCAGAGGCTCGCCTTGCGTTGCGTGCTGCACGATTCAAGGCAGGGGTTCGATCAGAGAACAGAGGTTGCCGGAGCCCGCCCAAAGGACGCACCATGTGAGGCGCCTTGCCGTCGAGCTTAGGCACAGCCGGCGAGGAAGGGTTGCTGCCCTGGGTCGAGAGCATCGGCCGAGGCGCCGTCTTGCTCGTCCGGACGGTGACCTTGCCGAGGACGCCCTCGAGGTGGGCTAGCGACGGAACAGGCGGCGATGGTCAGCATCTGCAGCCGGTTTGGGTGACGATAAAGAGGCGTCGTACCGTCCGCCGGAGCGCGCTCGCGCTGCTTGGCCGCGTCAACGATGCGCTTGACCTGGAGCGCCATCTTGTGCATCGCGCCTTCCTTGCGGCCGGCGCCCTTCTGACCGGGCATGCCGACGCCGACGCCCGAACCGTCCTTGCTGAGCCGGATGACCGAGGACGAGCCGTTGGGCGCGCCAAGCTTGGACCGGATGATGGCACCGTAGACCTGGGCGTAAAAGTCGTCGGCGTACGGGTCCTGTGTGACGAGCTGCGAGACCTGAATGCGCGTGATGAAATCCTTGTCGGACCGCGTCATGATGTCGTTGTAGGTTGCCTGCCGACAAAGCAGGGCGGCGTGGTCGTCAGCGATCAATCGGCAAAGACGCTGAGCTACAGCGGCACTGACCATCGAGGCAATCTTGCGCGCCTTGCGCATCCGCTTCTCGTCGGCGCGCTCCTGCTCCTTGATCTTGCGCTCGAGCTCGTGCTTGACCTCGGCCTGCTGCTCGGCGTTGAGACCGACGAGCGCGCCCATGAGCTCCGTTGACGGGTTGGCGGCGATCGTCTGGCCAGGCAGGGCCGGAAACATCTCGGCCAGGTTGAACGAGCTAGCCTGCTGCTGCTGCTGGGCCTGGGGCTGCTGCTGTGGCTGCTGGGGCTGCTGAAGAGGAAGCTGCTGCTGCATCTGCTGGTGCTCGATCGGCCGCTGCTGCTGCTGCTGCTGCTGCTGCTGCTGAAGCATCTGCTGCTGCATCTGCTGGAGCTGCTGAGGCGGGACCTGCGCCTGCTGTTGAAGAAGCTGGAGCTGCTGGTGCATCTGCTGGGGCGTCTGGTGCTGGACCTGCTGCAGGTGCGGCGGCAGCTGGTGCATCTGTTGTCCGGGCAGAGGCGGAAAGCCACCCATCGGCGGGCCGTGCTGTGGGTAGCCCTGCGGCGCAAGGTTAGGCGGGAAAGGCGACGGATGGCCGCCCATCGGCGCCTGCTGCTGCTGCTGCTGCTGCTGCTGCTGCTGCTGCTGCTCGTGCATGAACGACTGGTGCTGCATGTGCTGTTGGTGCTGGTGCTGGTGCTGAGGGAAGCCTGGCGAGGGGCCCGGTCGGCCGCCGCCGCCCATGAGCATCTCGGCCTCGATCTCCTCCATCGTCCGCGGCTTGGGTCGGGCGGCCGAGGCGAGCATCTCGGCTTCGATATCCTCGAGCGTCTTGCCCCGCTTCTGCTGCGAGGCAGCAGATGTGCCCGGGATGGGCTGGTCGAAGGGCGAGTAAGAGTTGCGCGCCGGCGAGCTCACCGGCGGCGTATCTGCAGCAGAGAAGAAACCCCCGGTCAGCCCTCGTCGATCGCTCCTCTCGCGCCTGGGGACGGCTTCCGACGCACACTGGAGTGACGACTGCTTCTTCCAAAGGTCCTCGGCCGAGGGACGCGAGGAAGCCTCCTGGAACGAGCGACCCTGCGCCGACGGCGAAGGGGCCCTCGCCTTGCTGGCCTTGGTCGGCGCCGGCTGCCGGTCGTCGAGCTTCGCCGTGTTGCCGAAGAAGTCAAAGTCGCGGCCTGGGCGAACAGAACAGAAAACATCAGCGAGGGCTCGGACAGTGGTCTGTGGAGGAAGGGCGGCGTTGACTGACCGACTTTGGGCTGGTCCTCGAAAGCACCAAAGGTGTCATCGTTGAGGTCGTCGCCAGCCTCGTTGAGCTGATCGCCGAGGCCATCGTAGTCGTCCTCGCCCCAGCTGATTTCGGTTAAAGTCGTCAGAGGTCAGGTGCATCCGCCTGCGAGAGGCCAGCATCCGGGAAGAAAGATGACGGACGTGTAGACGGCGAGATCCTCCTCCTCGGCGCCACCTCGGCCGCCAAAGGTGTCGTCCTCGAGCAGGTCGTCGGGTCGGTCCCTCCGCTCGGGGAGGACTGGGCAGCAGGCCGAGGACGAGGCTCGTCAGCAAGCAAACGAGGGCGACGTGCGGAGCAGAGCAAGACGCACCTGCGTCGAATCCAAAGAAGCTCATGCGCTTTTTCACCGGGTACTGCCAGCTGGGTGGTAAAAGGGCGAGGTCGTCGTCAAGGAGAGGCATCGGGCGGAGGACGAGCTGCTGGCGCCCTCGTCTCAGCCCGCGCGCGGCCGGCAGCGGGCACGCAGGTCGGCAGGGAGACCGACCGTCCCGTGCTGCAGCCAACCTCTGGAACGCATCTCGCCTCCCTCATCTCCCCGAGGTCTCTCAGAGCCGCTGCTTGCCCTGGGACAGCACGGAGTCGTGCGCATTTTCACTCACGAAGCGTTCGGTCGTCTGCTTGGAGCCGGAGCTGACGGGAACCGTCATCTCCTGGGTCCATTCGCAGGCAGCCCCCGCCTTGCCTGGCCTCGTCCTCGGTCGTTGCTGCTAACCGAGCGCAACTCGCTGTTGAGACATCCGCCATGTTTGTCCGGGTCTCTCACGATTCTGACAGCACTGTCACTGCCAGGCGCTAACTCTACGAACCTCCCTTGGCCGTCTAAGGCTGCCCTTTCTCCCGCTGGAGCTCCAGCTCGAGATCCTGCACATCGCTGCGCACGACCTCGACCAGACGAGGCAGGTCGCCGATCTCGAGGACGCCCGTCGGGCCAACTACCTCGCCTTCGGCCTCGTCTCGCGGGGCTGGGCCGTGCGTCTGCCTGCTTGCACCGAAGCCGACGAGCGCTCTGTTTCTGATTATGGTATTGCGCATTCAGGCTGATGCCCGCCGTCTGCTCTACCAACGAGTCGTCCTTGTCCCTCGGACTCGAGGGCTGCAGTTCTACGCGACGCTCAGAAACGACCCAAGTCTCGGCTCGCTCGTCCGCGAGCTCTACTCCAGCGGTAGCAATAGCTGCTGGGATCTGGTTCAGAATGCCCGACTCATGCCCGGCCTGCGCAAGCTCGAGGGCCGCTGGTTTGTCAAGAAACTGCCGCAACCGCCGCCCGATGCAACGATCCGGCTCAGGCTCGAAACCCTCATCATCAGCGACTTGGCTTTGTCCATGTTTTGTCGTTCCTTCGACCGCACGCCTGCGATCTGGCTCGACATAGGCTCCCTCCGGCGCCTCGAGCTCATCGGCCCGACCGAGAATCTTCTCAACATCGACAGCGGCCACTGGGAGGAGCTCTTTGCATCGCAATCTATCGAGGAAGTGGCCTTGAAGCTGTTCGACTACCGCCATTCGACAATCTTACGGCTCGTCTTCCACAAGGCGACTCAGCTCCGAGTTTTGGAGATGACGACATCCTATGGCCAGTGGCCGCTGCCTCGCTCTGCCGCCAACGGGATCGATCGGCCCTGGTGCTACCCGGTCCTCCGCCAACTCACGCTCAGCCCCAACTTGCTCGACCCGGTGCTGGACCTGGCCACCTTCCCGTCACTCGCCGTTCTCCGGGTCGACTGGCGGGCGATGCCTTCAAGTCTGGGTGTCTCGCCAAGCGAACGCCTAGGTTGCCTTCTCGACATGCTCCGCGGCCGCATCACCAACCGGCCCCGTCGCTTCCCGGGCCTGCGAGCGGTCTGTCTTCTGCCTACTCCCGAGTTCATCGCCAGCGAAGCATCCCGCAAGGAGACCATCAAGAAGCTCGCGGCATTGGGCCTCTCCCTGGTTGACGAGGACGACAGGGTGCTCAGCCTGGAGTGAGGGCCGTCTGTGATGCCACCTCTTCCCCTGACCCGTCGCGCGTCGAGCGCCCTTTCTGCCCTGGAAAGCTCGCGCCAGGCGCTCATTTCGTATTCGTTGTCTTTCGTTACATACGGCCTTCCCTGCCACGACTTTATAGCTCCTGGCTGAGCTTGCTCGCCGGCAACGGCTCGACCTTGCCCCCCTCGCCGACGGCTGCGCTCGCGCTCGGCAGCCCCCGCGCGCTCTCGTCGACGGCGAAAAAGTCGGACTCGGCAAAAGCCGCGTAGGCTGGCCGGCCGAGCGAGTTGAGTGCAACCTGCTTGTCGGTGTTGATGTCGGCTATCAGGGCCTCTGGTGAGAGGGCAAGAGAAAAAACGAAAGGCAATCAGTCTCGACAAGCAAGGTTCTGGAAAGACATCTCTCGCTCGGACATCGCTGACTCCCTTCGCTCCCTCACTACCGCACCCCTATTGGCCAGCCTGGTGGGTCACTCGTAGCCGAGCACTCCAGGTCGAGCCTGTGAACGGCCCGAGCTCGGTCCGCTCGACGGGTGCTGGCTCCAGCCCCAATCCACTGGACTTTGGACGGCGTCACACCTGAGGGTCCGCTCTACCCATCCTCTCTCCAAATCGAGCCGACGACGAGCCAGCTGGCGCTCGGGACAACAGGCGGAGCTGCCGACGCGAACCCAAACCGACGAGAACTGAGCCATTCGAGACTGGACGGAAACGCACCCTTCGAAACGTAGTCGAGCTCGGGCCGGATGTAGCCCAGCACTACGACCTGGATCTCGTGCGAATAGAAGTCAGACGAGTACTGCCGTTCGCGGGAGTGGAGGGGGAGGGGGCGCGGCGTTAGAGAGGGATCCAAGCTAGAGAGTGCGGAGCCGCGATGACTATAGAGACTCACTTCGTGCATAACGTGGACTTCCTGCGCTCGAGACGAGTGGAGGCACAGGCGATGGCGGTAAACGGCGGAGGGAGGCAGGGAAAGAGGCGGTGGGAACAGTCGCAAGTGAGCTCAGTCATGCAAGAGGAAGCCCGTCGTGCCTTCTCTGAAGCGTAGGGTGCAACCCGACCCCAAATCTCGAGAAGAGCAGCTCCAACAGAGGACGTACCGCCGTCAAGCGCTCGTTTTTGTAGTACGGGTTCCAGCCGACGCTCATCACCATCGGCCAAACCTTGGTGTCCTCCTCCTCGAGCGCGGTTGCCGGCGTCGCATGGCCGGGGAGGGCGGCCGAGATGCCATGCTCGGGCGTGGCGTGGACGCGAGCGAAGCCGTAATAGACGCCTCGGAGCGAGAGTGAGGTCAGGGGGAGGATCGAGGCGTCGGGCAGGTTGGCTGCGGGCGGGGAACGAGATGAGGTCAGCTCGAGGTGCCTCTTTTGCTGGCCGAAGGGGGCTTCGCACTAGCCCGACGTCGATGTCCACGAGTTTAGTGGGAGATGCGAAGCCGCACGGACGCAACGCCCACGCATCGAAGCGACAACGAGGACAAGATGAAGAGGACGGACCGGTCGGGATGCCGAGCTCCTTGCTGCCTCGGCCGAAGCCCTTCTGGACGGCGCCTCGGAGAAGGAGCGGGTACGGCCGCTCGGGCTCATCGGGCCCAACGATCGACGGCCGGTCAGACCGCGAGACGGGCGCTGTTGGTGCGGGCTGCGGGGCTGATAACGGAATGCCAGACATGTTGCGACGAGCGAGAGAGGGCAGGACGGGTTGCTGGAGGGGCGTGGGTGAGGTGAAGGTGGTGGTCGTCAAGGGAGGCTCGGGGCGATTGCCCCGGGCGCGGCGGACGACCAAGGCGCCGCCTGACAGCCAGGCCGGGCTGGAGACCCCGCGTCGCTGCCCGCCTTGCATCTGTCAGCCCGCGCCCGCAACGAGGGAACGACGACCGCAAGGGTGGGACGTCAAGCGCTAGAATACATGTCTATGAAGGGCGGCCCGTAGGGGGGCATGGGACGCTATTGATACAATGGAAGGGAGGGGGGGGCAGGATGTCGTCAAGACACCCCGAGGGCATGGGAGGACGGCGTCGCAGAACGAGGTCGGCCTCGGCCAAGTCGGCGCGCGCGTGCTAGTCCGACGTCGCGTCTGCTGCCGGTAAGACGGCCGGTAGAGGGCGCTCCCACCAGCCCGGGACGGGCCACTCGGACCGGAGGAAGGATCTGGAGGATGATTACAGTCAAAGGTCAGTCCACAAGAAGGAAGGAAGGCACGCGTAGAGCCGCAACGCACTTGATAGCCTCAATCGAGCGCTCCTCGTCCTGCTCGTCGCCCTCGATGTCGTCGTTGATCGCGAGCGAGCTGATCAGGGAGCCGGGCGCATCGACTTTGCGCGCCGAGGCGATGTCGTCGGCCTTCACGATCATCGTAAATTGGTACTCGGACTCGCCTGCGAGTGCGCATGGATGAAGGGCGTGTCAGCGATCGCGGTCGAGTCTGGTGTCGAAGCAGCCGTTGAGCCAACGCACCCGACGCAAACTGGTACCGGGCAAGCAACCGGAGGCACCACGTCCTCAGGTCGATCTCTGGCGCGTGCGAGCGGACGACGGCCCGGAGGTTGAAGTCGGTCGTTCGCCACGTCTTTGTCAGCGGCATGTGGGGCTGGAGCTCGATGGGCAGCCGGTCCGACGGCGAGATGGCGAGCCGGAGGTTTGGTGGAGGGAGTAGGGCTGAGAGACCGGACCGGCCAGAGCGGTTGATGAGGGCCGCGAGGACTAGGAAGGTCGGGAAAGGGTCAGCCTTGGGCGCCAGCTTGAGTTTGTGAGCAAGGGGACGTACGCTGGTCGCCGCAAGCATGATGGACAAAAGCGACGCGCTCAAACATCTCGACGGCTGAGACGTCGACGCCTTTAGTCCAGAACGGGCCAAAGCAAATATCGAGCCGGGCCGTGTCAGGCCCAGGAGCTTTGCGGTGATCGTGCGGGAGGCCGCCGTCGTAGCTCGCTAGACGTGCGGGAAGGTACGTATCGCTTGTGGTCAGTCAGAGCGTTGCGAGCGAGAACTAGGAGAAGCGGTGTAAAGAACCCACCCCAGAGGTATTGGGTTGTCATTGGGCCGCCGAGACCCATGGCCCGAAAGCTGGCCGAGAGCGTGTCCCAAACGAGCGTGTCGCGGATCGTCCGGCTGAAGGCGCCGATCAGCCCTTCTCGGACGCTGCTGGCGGTCGTTGTCGGCGAGTTGATGTTGAACAGGCTGGCGACCTCCTCGCGCGCCGCAGTCGACCAGGTGCCATCGAGACCTCCGAGCCGGGCTACGCTGCAAAAGGAGAGGAGGCGAGAATGTGCGTCAGTCAGGGATGCTGCGTTCCGAAGACGGCTCAGAGAGAACGATTACGCACGCCCAGGTCCAGAGCATCGACTCGCGCGAGCGCTCGACCATAAGCTCGTTGGCCATCCACGTCGCGTGCAAGTCGCCCACTCGGCTCTCCTCGCTCGGCCCGCGCTCGACCTCACGGAAGCGCCGCCGTGACGAGTGGGCAAAGTCGGCCGCCCAGATCTGGGCGCTCTCCTCGAGCGCTGCCCGGGAGAAGACCTTGGGGATGTGCTGGAGGCCCATACGCTTGCGGTGGCCAAAGCGGTGGCCTGTCCGAGATGCAGAGGAGGCGATGGTCAGAAGCATGTGCAGGTGAAAGGGGCCAGGTACCTGGATGACGTACCGAAGACCCAATTAGACCGAAGCATGGCGCTCCACTCGTGGACGCACGCCGTCGCGGGGAACTCGTCGGCCGTCACCCAGGCCGGGAAGACAAAACCGAGTACGGGGCCAAACAGCGGCGTATAGTAGTCGGCCTTGGAGTGCTGTCGGGTAGGCCAAACGGTCAAGCAGTCGGCAAACGTCGGGGGTCAGTCTCCGGTGCTCACCAAAGGGCCAGGAGGAGCAGCACGCACCTTACGCGTTAGGAAAAAGTCATCGTTGAAGTAGACAAAGTGCGGTGCCAGGTCCGGGATGTTGACAAGTTGGCCCTCGATTGCAAAGCTGCCGAGGACGGGTCAGCCGACGTCAACCGTGGACGGTGGCCAAGAAGGCAGGAGACGGCGCACGAGTTGAAGTTGGGCAGAGCCTCGCTCCGGTATCGGAGGGCGGCTTCCTCGTCGACGGCAGTCCGGTCCTTGAAGATCTCGGCATGGTGGTGAACCTTGACGCTGAGGCCGGCGCGCTCGAGCCCGAGCAGGCTCGCGTCGAGCCACTCGGGCATTTGGCCCGCCCGCCATTCGCGGCCCTGCTCATGCGCCCGATGGGCGCTCCAGTCGGCCCGGAAGTACTCTTTGACGACAGGGGCGGCGTGCGCGCCCAATGCCCAGTCGCCGAGGACGAGGTGGAACGTCCGAACGTGACCGTCAATGCCCATCGACTTGAAGACGGACCGGAGCGAATGCCGCAGCTCATCCTGCAGGCCGGAACCGGAGGAGACGATATCAGCAACTCGCGAAACGCCGGTCAAGATTGCTCGGAGCGCAGCACCGACTTTGTTGCGGTAGTGGCGGATGGGTGGGACGCCCCAGCCGTCGGGCAACGAGGTGACGTTCGGGTCGGCATAGTGCGCAAAGTGAGCGTGCCAGGCTGGATCCGAGCCTGCGCGAGATCGAGGCAGGAGATACGCGAAACGGTCAGCGGTCCTCCGTACACAGATTGCTGCCGGCCAATCGAGAAGCGCACCATTGACCCAGGTCCAAACGACGTCGAGATCGCCCGCCTTGTCGGCCACCTCGTCTCGGTCGCAGGCCACGCCTTGTGCGAGCCACTTCTCCAGACAGCTGTCGGGCAGTATGTCGACCGGCTTGACGCCGGCATCGACTGCGCCGAAGTCCGGCTGAGCCGACGGCTGGAAGACGCGATATGTCCGCCGGAGTGCTGGCTCGGTCAAGTTGGGGAGCGACCAGCCGACGAGGTCGGTACCGACGTCGTCAACCATCGAGTCGTGGACCGCGAGCTGCGGCACGGCCGGCGACCAGAAGTCGACGTCGTACGTCGTTGCCAGCACGAGCGGGTCATACGGCAGCAAGAGTGTCCCCCGCAGGGCGTGGTCGTCCGGCAGCGTCAGATGGAGCGTCAGGAAGATCGACGAGAGAAGCGTGCCGCCAAGGACGGCCGCCCGGACGAGCCGAGCCCTAAGTTCCCGGCTGACGGCGAGTTGCCGTCGGCGCGATGCCGCCGTCCTTGTCGCAGGCACTGCCTCGTACTGGCCGCCTGGGTCGAGCGGGGTGAGCGACGGCCGCTGGGGCGACCGAAACGGGAGGAAGCTGGCGGCCATCGAGAAGCTCCCAGGTCGAAGAGGTCGGTGGGAGGGAGAGGGTCGTGTGCGCCGGACGCCCGATGGGAGCCGAGAGCGGCGAGAGTGTGCGAGCCGAGCGCCGCGAGGGAGGCGTCGGCGGAGATTTGGCGGTGGGCGACAGGTGCCGCTTGGCGAGCGAGCGGGCGACGAGAGTATAGGCCGAGAACGGCGAAGCAAGGCGAGGCGGGCGGCGAGGGAGGGAGCAGACGGGCACGGGCAAGCGGAGCCGCTTTTGTCTGATTCAACCGAGGAGGGGGGAGGGAGGATGTCGTCGTCGACCCTATCCGTTCGAGCGGTTTGAGCTCGTCGGTGGTCGTGTGCGCGCGAGCCTTGCTCAGCCCGCGCAGCAGCAGCGTCCGCAGTCGACCGTCAAACCGGTGCCCTCCGACCCTTGCCGTCCTCACCAGTCTCCCCTTCAGCACGGAGACCGAAGCAGGCGAGCCCTGCAGCACTTCGAGCTCAGGTCTCGACGCAAACCCTGCCCGAATACAGCTTGGCCGAGGCGGGAGGTTAAGCGGCAGGCGCCGTTGCAAGGGTCGGGCAAGCGTCGTCAGCGGTCGTAGAGCCAAGCCGGCGCAGGGCGAGGCGCCGTTTTCGTTCGCGGAGGCCCGCGGGCGCAGGTTGCAGAAGGCAGCAGGTCCGGCCGACGCTCGCCGTCGCCCTCCACCGACCGCCTCGGCCAGGGGTACCGTTAGGCAGCCGGGGTCCGCCTCGGGACGAGTACGCTCACTATCGCTGAGCTGGGCCAGCGAGCGACAAGAAGACGGGAGGCAGGGATGACTAACCAAAGGTCTGCCGCTGCTGCTGCTGCTAGGGAGGTCGCGCGCGGCCCGAACGGTCAAGAGAGCCCAAGCAAGTCTCTCTCGATTCCGCACGAGTCGCGCTCGGCACCAAAGAACGCATACCAGCAGCCGTGTAGCGCGCGCCGCTTTGGCGAGCCGGGCGTTGAGGACGGCGACGAGAAGCTGGCCGGCCGGCCCATCGCCCGTCGTCGCTCGTCGCGACCATCCTTGCCGTGCCCGTCACGCGAGGCGGGCCGTAACCGGAGGGTTCCGCAGTGCCCGCCGCAAGGCGAATAGGACCCCTCGCGCCCTCAGCCAGTCGCGGAGTTAGGAGTGAAGAACTGCCTGCTTGAGACCGAGCGTTCCTTTGCTCGGAGCGTTGTAACGGCGAAGAAGGTAGACCGAGGGAGCAGGACGGGAGCAAGCCGGCCAGGCGAGACGGCGTCGTCGAGCGCCCGGTCGGCTGTGGCGGGCATGCGATGGTCCGTCGCGTCGGGTCCCTCGAGCCCCCGACCTCGACAGCCTTGCCTCGACCATCGAACGGCTCTAGACCTCGGGGAGCCGCTATGAACTCTTATGTGCGCGGTCGGTCGTCCGCTCTGCGCAAGTGGAAGAACGCCGTCCTGATGCCTCCCTTCCCCTGCTCCAGCCGGTCCACTTCGTCTCGCAGCCCCGGCCGCTACTGTTCGTCGCCGGGCTTGACCAATCCCTCCCTCCCGGCTCGACCTCCTCCGACAGTTCGACCTCCGACGCGGACCCACAGGTGTCACCGCCGGCCGCCTCGAGCGCAGACGATGCAGCCTTTGCGAGCCTCTTGCAGCGCCTGCGAGAGCTCTTTGAGCGCCAGGCCGGGCTCAATGTCTGGGAGCGCGAGCCGGGGTCACTGCCGAGCGAGCCGGTCGCCGGCCAGGAGGGAGGACCTGGCTCGGCCATCTCTGCGACCGCTCAAGGCAAGCGGCGGGAGCGCAAAGAGTTTCGCATCCTGCTCGTCGACAAGGTGCGCAACGATCTTGCTGGCTGCCGCCGAATGGACGACCTAGCCTGATGCTGGCTTTCTACCCCGCGCACTCCTCTTACGACGACAGGACGTCCGGCTACCGCCAACCAAGGTCGCCGCTGCCGCCTCGGCCAGCTCGGCGCCCGGTATGGTCAGCTCGACGTCGTCCGGCTCACTCACCTCTACGGCTTCGTCGCACTCTCACTCGCACTCGCAATCGGCCGGCCTCGCGCGCTCGCCGCTGTCGCCCCACACGCCGACGTCGCCGCTCTACCCAGACGGCCTGATCGCGCCCATCTGGCTGCGCAAGCACACCGATCTCTTGCCGTCCAACTTCGTCCTCTTCCACCGGCTCGCGCCCTCGAGCTCTCCTCTGGCCGGCGCAGGCGAGGACGACGCGCTGATCGCCGAGCTCAGCCGGCGCCGGCGGATCCTCTCGGAGCGCGGCATCAAGCTGACGGTCGTCCTCCTCGCCTCGCGCGACCTGCTCGACTCGCCCGCGCTCGACGGCCGGCTCTCACACCTACGCCGGTCGGCGACACTCGACGCCAGGTCCTCGCTCTTTGTCCTGACGCCCGTCTCAGCCGAGGAGCTCGCCGAGTTCTCGGCCAGCCTCCAGGAGGTCCTGTGGGAGAGCGCGCTCGAGTACTACTCGCTCAAGGAGCGTCGGGCCGGTCGGCGCAAGAAGGCCCGTGCGGGCGAGGTCCGGAACGGCCGGACGCTTAGCACCGAAGGCTGGCGCGTCCGCGATGAGTTCAAGAGCGGCTTCTGGGCCGAGATCCGGGGCGACTGGGAAACGGCCCGCAAGCACTACCTCCTGTCGTACCAGGCACTGCTCTCGCTCTTCGCCTCGGGCCATCTTCACGCGCGGACGAAGCGCTGGGCCGAGGCCAAGGTCCTCTCGGACGCGCTCGTCCTCAGGCTATCGCGCCTCTCACTCTACCTCCGCCAGGCCGGCCAGAGCGCGGCCCTCGTCCGGGCTCACATCGCCGCCTTTGCCCGGCTCGGTGAGGGCTGGGGCATGCGACCTGGCGGCTGGGAGTGGGCCTCGTGGGAGGGTCGCCAGTGGCGGCTGCTGGCCGAGCTCATGGAGCAGGCCGGGCCCGACATCCTACCGCTGCTGAGCGCCCCGCCCCCGACGGACGGCAGCGCGCTCGGCGTGCGCGTTCCCGGCGAGGTCTTGTGGGGCCACGAATGGTACCTCTACGAGGCGGGCCGGTGTGCTGAGCGTCGAGAGGCGGCCTTCCGAGAAGAGCTCGAAGCCGAGCGAGCTGCCAACGGGTCCTCGAGGGACGGCGCCGGTGAGGAGCGCGCTGGCTGGGCCAATGAGAAAAAGGTCGACCACCTGCAGCTCATCGTCGAGGTGCGCCGGCCGCTCTCCTCGTATTCACTTGCGTCCGTTCTGACTGACACTTCCCCACCCTCCTGGCCTTCTGTCTAGCTCTACACCAAAGCGTACACCCTCCTGTCGGCATCGTCGCAGCCGCATGCTCGCTTGTCGTTGCACGTCGCACACCGGCTTGCGGTCGCCTACTCGCGCGCTGGCAAGGACGAGCTCAGCCGACGCTTCTGGGAGCGCCTCGGTCGGGGCTATGAGCGCGAGGGCTGGGGCGTCAGCGTTGGCGGCCTGCTTGGCGACGAGGCCCGGCGCGAGCGGGGACTTGGCGGCGACGGCTCGTTCGAGAGCCTTTGGGAGGGCGTTGGAGACGGTCGTGCGTCCCTTTCGGTACCACGTCAAAAATTCGCGCGGCTTTGGCTGATATCTCGTTCTTCTTCACCTTCTGTGCAGGTGTCACCCAGGACCAGCTGCTCGCCTTTCTCAAAAATAATGAGCCGCCGTCGGCCGAGCCAGTCGTTGTCGCCTCCAACCCGATGGCGCCCGTCTTTGAAGCCTCCGCCGTCTTTTACCTGGCCCAGGCGCACGCGTCGGCGATCGTCCCCTTCCAGCTGCACATCAGCCTGCCCAAGCGGCTCGTACTCGACCAGCTGCCATTTGACTCGGTCCGCGTTGCGCTGTCGGATGGGAGTGAGGTCGTCGTCCAGCACAATGCGGGCGGAGGAGGTTCGACCTCTGTGCCGGGGCTGCGGCTCGTCAAGGTCGCCGAAGGCAAGCAGGGTGAGGCGTCCCTGGCATGGGCTCAGGATGCTCGGACGCTCGTCGTCTCCGGCTGCATGAGGATCGACCTGCCGGGGCCAATCTCGGTCAGTCCTTTGTACTTGGCGCTTGTTTAGTCAGTCGCTGACCGCTTTCGTCGCCCTCGCTCAGATCACCGAGGCAGTCCTGCTGCTGAAGGTCGAGGGCTGGACAATCGAATTCCACCTCGACCCGAACCCGTCACCCGCCCGATCGCTGCGGCACGGCCCGCGCTGGCTCAGCGCCCTCGAGCCCGTGTCGTTCGTCGATCTGCACCGCGCCGAGCCTCATCTCACCCAGTACGTGCCGGGCCGTCGTTCGGCGAAAGATCGCTCGCAGCGTAAAGACTGACCTGTGCGGCTTGGCTCGATCAGCGTGACCGCCCAGCCGCACCTGCTCGACGTCGAGATTGTGCACCCCAGCCCAGCCTACCTCGAGGAGGCGCACCCGGTGACGATCTCGATCGTCAGCCGCGACAACCGGGCGCTCGACGTCTGGCTCGATGCCCTTATCTACCCGTCCGAGGACCACGAGAGTGCGTTCGCTACTCGCGTGCGTGCTTGCCCGGGGAAAGGGTGCTGATCTTCTCTCCCCCTTCGTGCGCGCCAGCCAACAACATCGCCATTGGCAAGCAATCCTCGAGCTCGCTCATCTCCAAGGCCTTCCTCGGAGTGCTTCCCGCCGGTGGTTCGATTGAACACACGCTCTTCCTTCGCGCCAACGGCACGTCGGGTGACCGGACGCTTGACTTTTCGGTTCAGACGCGCCTCGCATCGATCGCAGCGTCGACGACCGAGCACGGTCGTTCGGCGAGCGAAGCGTCTGCGGCGACCGACGGCGTCAAGCTCGAGGAGCGAATGCGAACGCTCGTCATTCCTTGCGTCCGGCCGCTCGCCGTCGCGTTCGACCTAAAGCGCTACCCGCCTCTCGGCCCGCAGCGCCGCTTGCTCGAGCTTCTGGACGAAAACGACGACGACGGCTTCGAGCCGACCGAAGAGGTCCTCGTCTCTGCCCGCTTTGAGATGCTCGGTCCGGCTGCAATCGTCGTCGAGTCGATCAGCTTCGTGCCAGAGGTGCGTCGTGCCTTGTCAACCACTTCGCTCTTAGGGAGCCGAGTCCTGATGCGGTGCTTCCCCTGCGCCTCTCCAGGCGGTCGCAAACGCCCGGCAGACTTTCTCATCCCTGTCTGCCAACACCCCAGCGGACCACCCTTCTCGTGCGCTTCAACCTCCGAAGATCTGCAAGCGAAGCCCAGGACTGACCTCGCTCGATACTTCCCCATCTTTGCAGGCTGGGAGCACGGACACTCATTCTCGGCCATCTGCGGCTTCGCCGTCGACACGACTGCGGACGACGATGGGCCGGACGACGACGACCTGCCGCTCGCCGCCTTGCGGCACGCGTCGCCCGGCTACTACGACGTCATCTGGCGGAGGTCAGTTATCGAGGCAGCTTGCCATCGAGCACATCCGACGCCAAGCGAAAGCTGAGTAAGAAACCTCCCTTCACATAGGCCCTCGATTGATGGCGCCGCGCCAGAGGTCTCGCACTCCAGATTTGACGTGCCCTCGCTCCTCGCCGTCGCGCCGGTCGCCGGTCGGAGACCGGAGCATCTCACTGCGCTCCTCTCGACCGAGAGCTCCCGTCTGACCCTCATGGAGCCCTTCAGTCTCCGTCTGGCCATTCACAACACGGCGGTCGATCTCCGGTCGGCTGCCATCCAGATCCAGGTCGAATCGTCCGATGCCTTTGCCTGGGCCGGTCCACGATCGGCGCGCCTGCCCCTTCTCCTCGCCGGCCAGAGCAAGGTCGTCCATTTGCGTGCGGTTGCACTCCGTGTCGGATGGGTCCGACTACCGCGCGTTCGGCTCTGGGAGGTGCTCGCGATGGAGGGCGGCAACGGCGAAGGGGAGGGCGAAACGCAGATGCGCGAGATCGCCGTTCGCCTCGAGGGGGCCGGCGAGTCAGAGCCGTCGGACCCGTCGGCGGCTGCGATCGGCTCGCAGGTCTTTGTTGGCCCGCCTTAGAGCCTCTTTTTCACGAGCATGATCATGACCCGATGACGGATAATCGACGAGTGACATCAACGAGACGACTGCAGGTGGCACGGCGTCGGGATGTAGTCGGCGAAGGATCGCACGCCGGACAACCGGCAGTCGCTGTCGTCGATAGGCGAAAGGCAGTCGATGTGTAGCGAAAACAGTCGTCATTGAGAGCACGAGAGACAGGCAACGAGAGAGTTCAGAGAGGTCGGAGCGAGGGGCGCGGGCCGGTCACAGGTCGAAGCGGAAAGGATCGAGCAGTCACAAGTCGAGAAGGGGAAAAGAACAAGAGAGAGGGGAGACCAGAGAGGAGACAGGAGAGGAGAGAGGAGAGAGGAGAGTGGAGAGAGGAGCGGAAAGGAGGGGAGCCATCTTACTCTTCCGGGTGCTCGACGATGGTCGAGAGGGAGTCATAGTCGTCCTCGTCGTCGAGCTCGTCGATTGCAGGCGGCGCCTGCGACCGGGCGAGTCGGCGACGAGCTTGGAGGGCGCGGCGGGTGTCTTGGAGGGCGCGGCGGGCCCGACGGCCAGCGGCGGCGACCGTGGGACCGGCCGGGAGCAGGATGGCGCGGACACGCTTGATGTGGGACTCACCTGCTTGCAAACGGGCGCGAGAGAGGAGCTGCATGAGCCGGGCGCGGAACCTGTTCGAGGGCGGGCGGTGGGGCGAGCAGTGGAGGTCGACGTCGGCCATCGTGCGAGACCGGGTCTTTTCGAGCGCGTAAAGCGCCCGCTTGACCGGGTTGCGGATGTTGCGCATCGCGAGATGCTTGAAGAACCGGACCCGGAGCGGCATCTCGCTCGCGCTCTGCTCGCGCGTCGGCAGCTCGGTCGGGAGCTCCCAAGTCGACAGACCGGACTCAGTGTCGATGAAGTAGAGCCGGTTGCGGCCAAAGTCGAAGCCTGAGACCCAGCCAGCAGGCAAGGTCGTCGAGCGCGCCTGGTCGGCCAGGTCGGCGGCGGTCGCAGGAGGGGGAGGGCGGCGGTCAGCGACTCCCGCCAGCGCGACCCTCGGAGCGGGGACGGCTGGCGGCACAAGGACGGTCTCGTTCACCGTGACGAGGGGCTTGCGGACGAGCGC
>Ga0308160_10001086_pt1 | contig 41317 bp, 40 predicted proteins | sample PhyFR1_FD_201036 | JGI IMG/M metagenome (GOLD analysis project Ga0308160, IMG submission 201036) | Phyllosphere microbial communities from UC Gill Tract Community Farm, Albany, California, United States - DLSLF.R1 | ecosystem: Host-associated > Plants > Phyllosphere > Unclassified | place: USA... | reverse complement strand
CTACTCTCCCTCTTCCTATCAAGGTATTTGTAAATGATCGCGATCACCGGAGCATCAGGCCAACTGGGCCGGCTTGTCATCCGATACCTGCTTGAGCGCATTCCAGCCGACCAAGTCGTTGCCCTGGTCAGAAACTCAGGCAAGGCTCAAGGCCTGGTCGAATTAGGCGTGACTCTACGCAGAGCTGATTACAACGAACCAGAGACGTTTACTGACGCTCTGAAAGGCGTCGACAAACTGCTTTTGATTTCCTCAAATGAGGCAGGAGTCCGAACTACGCAGCACCGTGCAGTGATTGAATCCGCTAAGGCCGCAGGGGTGACTCTCCTTGCTTACACCAGTGTTCTGCACGCCGATATATCTGCCTTGGGCTTGGCTGTTGACCACCGCGACACTGAAGAAGCCTTGAAAGCATCTGGCGTACCGCACGTACTGCTTCGCAATGGCTGGTACAGCGAGAACTACTTGGGAAGTGTACCCATGGCTTTGGAGCACGGCGTCCTGTTGGGCAGTGCGGCCAACGGTCAGATCAGTTCTGCGCCGCGCGCCGACTATGCCGAGGCAGCTGCGGTGGTTCTGACTTCAGAGGGGCAGGGTGGTAAGGTTTATGAACTGGCGGGGGATAGCAGCTACACGTTATCCGACCTGGCTTCGATGATTAGCCAAAACACTGACAAGCCTGTGATTTACAAAAACCTGCCACAGGCTGAGTTTGAAGCAGCTTTGATAAGCGTTGGCTTGCCAGCTGGCTTGGCAGCGCTGCTTGCTGACTCGGATGCTGCGGCTGCACAAGGCGCGCTATACGATGACAGTGGGATGTTGAGCGCTTTGATTGAACGACCTACAACCCCTGTGCTTGATTCGTTAATTGAGATCGTTCAATAGGGACAGCCTTGGTCAGATGCACGTCTCTGATTGGCGCCGTCTTGATGGCATCGTGTGAGATCTGCACCTATTGGTTCGCAGGCAGTGCTCACCAACTGCGTGCATTGGATGTCCGGAGAAGCAGGCCGTGCCGCCATCTCGGCCCTTATATCTGCCGAAGCGATGTACTACGGTATTGAGACGGAGTGGTGTTAAACGCTGATTTGAACAGGCGAGCAAAATGGCTTTGGTCGACGAAACCGACCGCCCAAGCAATATCGCTGATGGACACTATGGCTTGTGACGGTGTCGCTAGCAGTTGAGCTGCTTTGTTCAGCCGTGTCTCAAGCAGAAAGCCGCTGTAGGTTTGATTGAAAGTGGCCAGCACCCTGTGCAGATGGCGGGTGCTTATTCCCAAATGTCCCGCAATGGTGGTCGGGGATAGGGTGGGGTTTGGATAGTATTCAAGAATGAACCGACGGATGCGAGTAGCTAATTCAGAGTTATGTTTTTCAGGTGATTTTACGTTCGCGACTAAGGCACACATTGCGCCAAATTGGTCTGCGAGCACGAATCGAGGCAGCGGAGCTGTTTCCAAACCGGCATCAGCGAAGGCTGTTAACAACCCCTGGAGCGGAAGCGACCAAGTACCACCCACCCCGAGCGGTTTCCCCACCAGAGCGTTCGGATCCGGCACCCATTTCCTCAACCAGTCCTCTGGCATGTGGGCGGTCAAGCAAATGCTGCCGTCAGGAAAGTCCAGGGAGTAAGGTTTCTGATCCGATAGCAGTACGAACGCGCCGGCAGGAACCTCGGAGGTCTCACCGCAATGAGAGACCTGAATGCGGCCTTTTCTGGCATAGAGCAGCTCAAAAAAAGGCCTTTGATCCCGCTTCGCCATTTCTATCGAGCGAGAGGTCTTTTGGGAATCGCACTCTAGAAAATTAAGATCTATGGGGCCGAGGCCATAGCGTGTCCAGGACGCTCGAAATGTGTCCGGCACCGTGCTTTCCACCGACATCTCAGCAATCTCCGCAGAGACCACCGCCTTGAAAGCATTCAGCGGCCCCGAATTTTCGACATCGGAGGTAGACCAGCGTCTATCTCGAGCTTCACTTGGAGTTATAACCATGATTAGCCTCTCTCGCTGCGTATGCGTCGAAATCGCTCACATTGAGCGGTTTCTTAGCATTTCAGGAGTCGCATTTTTCTTATAGGTCAGGCCTGGTGACATCACCTCGGAATGACCGAAAAGCGATGCCGAATGCTTTGGCAGGCATGTGCATTAAATTCACTCTATCTCAGGACTGCACGGCGGACAACACCCAGCATTTTCGGATTGTGCATGTCACTGAGATCCTATTCCAAGGTCACCTCGGTGCGCGCGTCACCCCGTGGAATCTGGCAGTCTGGCATCAGATCAGGGGTTCTCAATGCCTCAACCGGATCCGCAGAGGACCTTAGTAATTAAAGGTTTTTGTCGATCAAAGGGCACGCCTGATCTACGCGCCTCTATCAATAAAAATAATGAGAATAAGTCGTGAATAAATTCCTTGTCGTTGCAGGTGTAGTGCTCTCGTCTCAAATTCCTAGTATTTGCTTCGCGGCGAACGGAACCCAGCTGACCGGCTATGGGGCCAAAGCAGCGGGAATGGCAGGTGCTAGCGTCGCGTTTCCTCAAGATGCTATTGCAGCAGCTAACAATCCTGCCGGCATGGCTGAAGTAGGTAGTCGAGTGGATGGGGATTTCCAAATCCTGTACGTCGACACTGAAACGGAGTTTCTTAATAGCGAGAACAAGCATAGCGGGAAGCGTTACGCACCGATTCCGGAGTTCGGAGTGAACTATCAGGTCAATGATAGGCTATCACTTGGATTCTCTACGGCGGCCAGCGGGGTGTTGTTTCGTTATGATGACGAACTTATCCCTAATCCAAACGTTGACAGGGCCAAAGGCGCATTCATGCAAGTGATTGGCCTTCCAACAATTGCTTATAAGGTAACAGACCAGCTTTCCCTTGGATTCTCACTTGCGTTGGCGGCGCAACGACTTGAAATACAGGGGATTCCACTGCCGGATGGTAGTGCAAGTAATCCTGCTCACGGCGCTGAATATTCTTACGGGGCGGGTTGGAGAGCAGGAGCGCTCTGGAAGGCCAAGCCTTGGCTGTCTGTAGGGGCTATGTACGCAAGTAAAATCAAGATGAGCAACTACAACTCTTATGAGGATGACTTGCTCTCAACAACCGGTGGTTCGATTGATATACCGGAACAGTATGCTCTGGGGGTGGCGGTCAAACCAATTGATAACTTGACGGTTGCGCTTGACTGGCAGCACATCTCTTGGCAGAACAGCGACACATACCATGAAACATTTGGTTGGCGTTCACAAGATATCTTCAGGCTTGGTGCATCGTATGAGCTTTCTCCGGATTGGACAATTCGAGCAGGTTACAGCACTACTCGTAAACAATTCCCCACGGACTATACGTTACAAAACACTTTGTTAGTTGGTATAAATCCCAAAGCTGCGACTTTCGGCGTGACTCGAGACTTCAAAGAAAATGGCGAATTGACACTGGGGTATGAGTACGATCTAAGTACAAGCTCAAAAGGTACCGGTGCGAGCGAAGGCACTAAGATTCGTACCAACATGGGTTTCGTAACTGTCGGCTACGGCTGGAAGTTTTGAGCTGAACTCTGAAATTTTACAGTAATAATGATCGCCTTTAGTTTGAGGAATATTGAATGTACTCTGGAATTACCATGAGCCTCTTTCGGCTGCCCGAGGAATTTATTGAGTGGCGCTTGGACATGCCAGGGCCAGTTAATATCCTGAACGAGCAAGCCATACGCGAATGGGGAGAGGCGTTGGATGCACTCGAACAGACTCCTGGGATCAGAGGGGTGGTCATAACCAGCGGAAAAAATAGCTTCATTGCTGGTGCGGATATCAAAGGTTTTCCATCCGTCTTTTCCGGAAGCGAGCATAGCATTGAGCAATGGGCTGCCAATTGTCAGGAGCTTTGCAACAGGATAGAGACCTTACCTTTTCCTTCTGTAGTAGCCATAGAACGCTTTGCGCTGGGCGGTGGGTTGGAGTTCGCGCTTAGCGCGGATTACAGAGTCATCACTCATGGCTCGAGTCTGGCGTTGCCGGAAGTGACACTTGGCCTCTGTCCCGGATGGGGAGGGTCGGTGCGTCTATCCCGCCTGATGGGCCTTGACGCCGCCCTTATCTATGTCGTTGAGGGTAAAGCTATCGATTCCGACATCGCAGTTTCCAGTTGTTTGGCTGACCTGGCAGTTAAGCGTGAGGATCTGCTGAGTGAGTCCATGGCGCTGTTGAAATCAAGGGCTCGATCACGTCAACTTTGGCAGGGAAGGAGGGAGCTTAAGCGCGCGCCCATCCAGGCGCACTCAGCCAAACAAATGGATGTGGAATCAACAACGCACGAAAACGCTTATCGCGCACCGGCGGAAATCCGTCGCCTGGTTTCTACTAGCGCTTTTGAGTCTTTCGACAAGGCCCTACAGACTGAGCGAGAGCTTTTTGCAAGGCTAGCGAAGAGCGCTGAAGCTCGAAACCTTGTGGGCTTGTTCATCGCAGAGCAAGCGCTGAAGAAGCGAAATTCTAGGAACTCAACTGCACTGCCCAGAGCGGATGTAGGGGGCGTGGTAGGCGCAGGTGTTATGGGCGGAGGTATCGCATATCAGATGGCAACAAGCGGTATGAAAGTCATATTGAAAGATATCACGCAACCAGCGCTGGATCTGGGTATTGATACTATTAATACCTATTTATCCAAGCAGGTTAAGCGTGGAAAGCTTACGCCGTCTGAGGCTGAAATCGCTTGCGCTAACGTAAACACGACACTGGATGACGAACGAGTTTCGGATTGCCAGGTTCTGGTTGAAGCCGTAGCTGAGAGGGTGGATATAAAAAGTTCCGTCTTGTCAGCGCTTGAAAAAAGGCTTCCCGCCAGTGCCATCCTGTCCTCTAACACATCCACAATTTCCATAAGCGAGCTGGCTCAGACTCTCTCACGTCCTGAAAATTTTTGTGGAATCCATTTCTTCAATCCAGTCCCCGCCATGTCTCTCGTGGAGGTCGTGCGAGGCGAGAAGACGTCGGAGGAAACAATTACCCGAGCTGTCGCATTTGCTGTTGCAATTGGAAAGACACCCATAGTCGTGAATGATGGGGCTGGATTCTATGTGAATCGTATTTTGTTTCCTTATTTCAACGCGTTCAATCATTTGTTAAATGCGGGTGTAGGTTTCCTTCGAATAGATGCGGTTATGCAGCGCTTCGGTTGGCCTATGGGGCCGGCAGCATTGGCTGACGTTATCGGATTGGATATTTTGGTACATGCGGACGGCGTCTTGCAGCAAGCTTTCCCAGATCGGATGCTTCACCAAGTTCCAGTTGTTGCAGAAAAGTTATTAAGCTCTGGTCTGCTCGGCAAGAAAGGTGGTTCGGGATTTTATAGCTACACAGCCGTTTTTTTTGAAGGTCACCAAAGAGTCCCTTCGCTCAAAGCTGAGGTTTATGCCTCTGGGACGATTGCAGAACACGAAATCTCCGATCAAGAGATTGTAGATCGGCTGATGATCCCAATGTGTCTGGAAGCTGCTCGATGCCTTGCTGATGATACGATTTTCAGTGCCGAAGATGGAAACCTCGCAGCCGTAATGGGCTTGGGGTTCCCACGATTCCGGGGAGGGCCGCTCAGCTATATCGAAACTGTCGGTGCTGATGCTTTTGCAAAAACTGCGTCTTCATTAAACCATCTCGGCCCACTCTATGAAGGGGGCTTGGCACTGGAAGCGTTCAATGAGCACGGGTAGTTAATTTCCATTTCAACGGGCGAGGGTCGTCACTGTTTTAATGTGGCGACTATTAAAAACAAAATTTTCCAATGTTCTGTGTTGGTTGTTCTCTGTCGTCCATAGAGGGTTCTGCTGTGCTTAGTCTAAGTAGGCTTATAGAGGATATCAAGGTTCAGTATAAGCTGGCGTTAGGCTTCTCTATTGCCATTGTTATTGGGCTTGGGGTTACGGTTTCTGGTTTCGTAGGAACCTACAAATTGTCTGCATTGATTCACGAGAACTGGGAGGTGGTAGCGCTCGAGAGCAAGCTCACATCTCAACGTCTAAGGTTTTACGAACAGTTTCCCCAAGTGGATATAAATGCGACGGGAGTGTTGCTTCGCGAGCAGTATTCTTATCCGGCAGGACACGAAAATAACTCCATACCAACCGAAAATGCATTATCAAAAGCTGAATCTGAGCTCGCTGATATCGAAAAAGCTCTCGAATCCACGAGGCCCGACTCATCAGTGAGCCCAAGCAATCGTCTAGCTTTAGCGAACGCCATAAAGAGTGCCGGATTAACGCTCTCCAGGGTGTCGGCAAAGATCAACGCGGAACAGCAAAGAACAATTCATACCATCTACTGGTTCTTAATATCCGCCTCCGTTCTGGCAATGGTAGGTAGCGCTTTCGCAGTGATCGTCATATCACGACAGCTTGTCCCTCAAATTAAAACTACAGCATCCGTCGCGGAAAGCATTGCAGCAGGGGATTTACGGGAAACAACCCGTTCAGATCGACGTGACGAAATCGGCCAACTACAGCGGGCTACTTATTCCATGTGCTCAGGCCTTCGAGATTTGGTTGGTCGCTTAGGTGAAAGCGCAACACACTTAAGCAGCGCCTCCAAAGAACTGCTCGAGGATGGCAGTGAAGCTCAGATCAATATAGATCAACAACGAGCACAGGTTGAGCAAGTCGCAGTGGCTATTAATCAGTTGGTGTTCACCGTGCAAGAGATCGCCCGGAATACAGAGATCGCAGCAGTTTCAGCCGCGAACTCCGATGCGAAAGCGCGAAACGGGGAGGCCTTGGTTCGCGATACCGTAGCCCAGATTGAACATCTTGGGGAGGAGATGGATGAGCTTGGCTCAGCAATGGAAAGGCTTCGGCAGGACGGAGCCAAGATCGGTCAGATCGTAGACGTCATCAACTCCATCGCAACACAGACGAACCTATTGGCGCTTAACGCGGCGATTGAAGCGGCGCGAGCTGGAGAGCAGGGCAGGGGATTCGCCGTGGTTGCAGATGAAGTCCGGGCTTTGGCGATGCGAACGCAGCAGTCGACCACAGAAATTGAAGGTCTGGTAGATGCACTCCAGCAAGGTAGCTCAGCGGCCTCCTCACTGGTTTTACGGGGGAACGACCGTACTCGTGAAATCGTCACCAAGGCGAAGGACGTTAGGTCTCTCTTGTTAGAGTTCGGCCAGTCTATTGCTGGAATCCAGGAGATGAATCAGCAAATTGCTGCGGCTGCGGAACAGCAAGGTGCCGCTGTAGGGGAGATAAATCAAAATATTCAACACGTCAGGTCATTGGCAGACGCATCTGCGACAACGGCGGAGCGAAACACAAAATCGATTCGAAATTTGGCGAAATTAGGCTCTGAGTTGACTGCGTCGGTGAGTCGCTTTCAGCTTTAGCAAAATGCAGGGTCGTTTGCGATTGCTCCAATATCAATTAGCGTCAGACTAGTCTGGAGGCGATGACGGAGCGGATTCGGACTGCAACCCGATTTTTTCTGGGAGGGAGTCCATACAGCTTTGCTGATCTTCCAATCCAGCAGATCGACGCTGCCGGTATGTACCTTAACCAAGACGTTGTTGGTTCCCGGTTCTGGTTCCGGCGCCTCGCCAATACTTCCATGATTCTTGCCGTAACGATCGATCAGGAAGGCTTTCATGATTCAGTTTTCATGGTTTCAGTGGGAGATGGCAGCACGTGCAATCCCGCGTGCTGCCGTAAGGCGAACCGAGGTTATTCAGGCATTCAAAATGCCGTCGCTCTCGTCACAAAATCAATGTGATATTCGCAGATTCCGCCATTCTCGCATCGGGATAAACAGTTGCGAATTTGGAATGCGGTTCGCCAGCTCACCAGAGTTCACAGTGGGAACCCTTATGTCGTTTTCGCCGTTTGCAATCAGCGTGGGTATCTGAATCGCTGGGATCCTGGGGCTGTTGCCTGCCCCAAGCTTGAATCGCCTTTAGCTGCCGTATGAAGGCGGGGGCGTTGGATTCTTGTCCGGGTCTTTCTTACGTTTCTTCAGTCGATCTAAAAATTCTGGCAGCTTTTTGCCCATCGGCTGTACCGGTTAAAACAAGGTAAAACTTCGGGTCGCGCAATGTCACTAGCTCCTTAAGCATCATCGGCCACGACACAGGCCACACCTTGTCGATACCTTGACCGCTCGCCGGCCCGGTACCAGTCAGGAAAGTTTCGCGCACTAGCTCAGGGGTTTTCAGCGCAATGTCCTGGGCGACGAACCCTCCCAATGAAAAACCAAGCAGGTCGACTTTTTTGAATCCCAGAGCGCGGATAACGGCGCTGGATCGTCCGCCATCACACTGACGGTCTAAGGGCGGTTTCACCAGATGCGCCGATTCCTCGATAGTCAGTGGCAATGAATCGCCGGGTAGGAGTGATAGCTCTATGTAGATATGTGGTGATCTCAGTAAAAAAAGCGGGTGACTGTTAGATCAATTAAGGCTCACTGCATCAATTCCTAGCGCGTCGAAGGGTAAAATGCTGATGTTTTTGTCGGGCTGCAAGTATTCAGTTAATCCCTGGAACCACAACACTTCAACAAAGTCACCGTGGATAACCAAGTCCTCTTTACGCAATCCTGTCAGAAATGCATCTTTACTATCTTTGGCAGACAGAATGGCGAAGCCCTTTGCTGCATCTCTAAACGACAGGGTGAATTTTGGCTTTTCAGTCAAACCGGCAGAGGATCTTATCTTGCCGTTTTTAAGGGTAAAGTAGCGACCTACTCCGTCATGCGTTTGGATTTGAAAGACCAACGACTTGCCTTTAACGTATGTTGCACAGTCAGGATTTTTTTTGATTGTTCTCTGTAATAGCTTGGTCAAAACCCATAACAAGAATTTAAACTTCAGCATGGTGAGCTTGCTCCGCAAGGGGTGACTCGTTGAGGAATTGAATGGCGTGGTTGAGAAAACGCTCAGGGCATTGGAATTGAGCACCATGACCAGCATCCGGGTACAGGAACAGTTGTGCGTTCGGGATATTCTGAGCCATGTACCAGGAATTGACCGTTGGAACCATAACGTCATTCATACCGTTCAGAATGAACGTCGGCTGTTTGATCTCGCGCAGATGATTGAAAGGATCGTTCGGGTCCAGCTTGGGTAAATAGTACATATTCGCTTCGATCTGGGCCTGTATCACTTCAGGAGAGCTGGGTGGGTCCTGGTCGACACGCTGATGACGACGCTCCCAGAAATCACGTCCGGCCTGCCGCGCCACTGCGGATCGACCGAAGAACAGAAAAAGAAAGTCTTCGAGGGTCGGAACGGGGCGCGGTGCAGCTTCCAACACTCCAGGGTCTGAATCCGGATTACCGCCACGAGGTCCGGTGCCGAGCAGCATGAGCTTGCGCACGAGGTCAGGATGGCGTCGTGTCAGGTCCTGGGCCTGAAAACCACCCAGTGAGAAGCCTAGGATATCTACCTTGGATAGGCCTAACGTGCGGATTACCGCAGCCGCGTCATCGGCCATATGTTCGATCCGGTTACGCGGTTTGCCGGAAGAAGAGGCAATCCCTCGACCGTTGTAGAGGATGACCTCGCGCCCCGCAGCCAGGCCATCCGTCATAAGTGGGTCCCAATGATCCATACCGCCGCGAAAATGTTGAAGGAAGAACAGGGGGGGCTGGCCTGTCGTATTGTTGCCCCAGCGGCGATAGGCAAACTGATCACCATCAACTTCCACGAAACGGGTAGGGGTGGTGAAATGGGTGTCGGTCATGTTGAAGTCTCCCAGGTGGTTATTGTGGCGATCGATGCGAGCGAGCCTCGGGCTCAGGCCCGTGCGCGCATGCGCCGCGTACGGAACGTGCCCCAGCCGCTTTTCATCACTGATTTCGTAAGTGCCCACAGCCCACTTTCGTTGGGCCGCGGATCACCGCCATTGGCGATTCGTTTGAGCTGCAGCGTGTACCAGAAGATCTCCATGACGCCCATCTGATCGATTTGCTTGATGCCTGTGGTGATCGGCCGTACACGTTGCGAACTGTCCTGACCTTGCAGCAGGGCCGCCGGTGCCTGGGGATCAATGGCCAATAACCGCGCGAGGCCAATGACATCGAGCGCTCCGGAACGCAGCGCAGCGTTCATGGCGGCGGCACTGCGAAAACCGCCAGTGACCATCAAAGGCACCTTGATCGAGGCGCGCACCTTTTCAGCAAACTCAAGAAAGTAAGCCTCACGCGCTACGGTGGATGCTTTTTTCGTCTCCTGGAGCCCGCCGCTCATGGCTGGAGCCTCATAGGTGCCCCCCGAAATCTCAATCAGATCGATGCCTGCTTCGGCAAGTGCATGAATCGTCGCCATTGATTCCTCTTCGGTAAAGCCTCCGCGCTGGAAATCTGCTGAGTTGAGCTTAATGCCGACGGGAAATTCGGTGCCGACCTGGCGGCGAATCTCGGCGTAAACAGCCAACACGAAACGTCGACGTTTTTCCGGGCTGCCACCCCATTCATCCGTACGCCGGTTGTGGTGTGGCGAGAGGAACTGGTTGATCAGATAACCGTGCGCGCCATGAATTTGCACGCCGCTGAAACCAGCCTCCTTGCAGATGGCTGCGCTGCGTCCAAAGCGTCGGATGATGTCTTCGATCTCGGCAGTGGTGGCTTCGCGCGGAGTCTCGAACAGTGCGGCCATGTCCTCGCGGAACGGGACCGCGGATGGCGCGAGGTTGCTGTCATTCAGGCCCTTGGTCGACTGCTTGCCAGGGTGATTGAGCTGCACCCAGATCGCGGCTCCCTGCTTGGTTGCAGCACCGGCCCACTGGCGTAGCATAGGCATGTCAGTTACATCCTCGATCACCACGTTGCCTGGTTCGCCGAGCGCACGCCGGTCGATCATCACATTTCCGGTGATGAGCAAACCAATGCCCGAGGCGGACCAGCGCCGGTACAATTCGACCAGTTTCAACGTCGGGTGATTGTTGTAGGTGCCCAACGTTTCGCTCATGGACGCCTTGGCGAGGCGGTTGGGGATACCAGAGCCGTTCGGAAGGTATAAGGGCTGGTTCAGCAGATTTTCTTCAGGCGAGGAGGCGGTCATGGTGAGTTCTCGATAAGGGCTTACACGCCGCATGAGCGCTTGACGTGCACGGGGTTACCACCGAATGACATCGGATGCAGGAAAATAGGGACAGACAGATTTGGCTTGCGGCTAAAGCGCCAGCGCTGTTTCGCTTGCGCTGCAACGCGACGAAGTGCGCACGGGCAATAAGGTGGGGCAGAGTGGAGTAGCCCAGGGCTTAGGGCTTGTACTCGAGTACTTTGAACACCCGCGTAAACGCTGGACGATCGCCGTGCAGCAGTTTTGCATGTCCTTCGCGAAGCGCCTGGGTTGGCGTGATCTGGCGTAGAACCAGTGCAATGAAGGTGTCCATGTCGCACTGAATCTTGACGTCGACCGGCTCCGTGCGCGGACCGGACCTCGCCCACAAGCTCCCGTCGCTGACTTGAATATGGAAGACTTCCGTGCCCACTTGAAATTCGTACAATTCCTGCAAACCAACGCTCGCCGCCGAATCGTTCGCGCCGGTCAGGCAAAGTGCTATGAGCTCTGCCCGCGCACTGGACGGATCGATGCGCTCGTCGACCGGCAAGCTCAGCCCCCAGAAACCCAGCGCGAGCACTGGAGTACGCAGTCGCTCGCCGAACTCCGTCAACTCGTAAGCGGGCGTAGCAGCGGGCGTGTGCAGTGTGATGGGTTGAATAACGCCGTTCTGCACCAGCATGGCAAGACGTTCTGAGAGTCGGTTTGGACCCATCGCGGTCAGAATCGCGAGCAGGTCCTTGAATCGCTTGGGGCCCAGCAGGAATTCGCGAATCAAAAGCAAGGTCCAGCGGTCTCCCAGCACATCCAGGGACCGGGCGATTGGGCAGAGTTGACCATAGGTTTTGTTTGTCATGACTTATTTTACCCATTTCGCTCGGCCGATTTGTAGAGCGATGCGGTAGATAGACGAGTACACACCGTTCAATGCCAGAAGCGCTTCCATTCCGCAGCTCCGCTGACCGGGTCGCTATCGATTGGGCACCTTGTGCTGGTGATCGTATAGCCATTCTCATGGATCGCTCGCTGCTTGGATGAGTAGGATGTTATCGTTAATCTAACTATACGGTATGTATATTAACAATGATATACGAAAAATATAGTAAAATGATTTTTTGAAGGGCGGGTAAAAGGAAAGGAGATCTTTAAGGTCAGATAATCCGTGCACCAGGCAACGTGGACCTGCATACGCAATTAAAATGGCCATGTGTGAGGGGGGGGGTATGTTTGAAGGTTTCAAGCGGCATCAGATCAACGTAGGCGAAGTTGAAATCGCCTGTGTCGTTGCAGGTGAAGGCGAGCCGGTGTTGATGCTGCACGGGTTCCCGCAAACCATGGCCGTTTGGGCGCAGATTGCGCCCGCGCTGGTTGCGCAAGGCCACCGGGTCGTTTGCGCGGATTTGCGCGGATATGGTGCGTCGAACAAGCCCTCGGCCCTGGCAAGCTTAGTGAACTACGGGTTCCGGGCAATGGCGTTAGACCAATTGGCGCTTATGCGCGAACTCGGGCATGCAAGGTTCCACCTTGTCGGTCACGACCGTGGTGCTCGAACGGCGCATCGCTTGGCGCTCGACCACCCCGATACGGTCGCCAGTTTGACGCTGATGGACATTGTGCCAACGACAGTGTTGCTGTCCGATCTGCGCAAGGAAGTTGCCCAAAGCTACTGGCACTGGTTCTTCCTGGCCCAGCCAGCGCCTTTTCCAGAACGAATGATCGAGGCTGATCCTGATTTCTTCTTCGAGAATTGTCTTTTCGGATGGGGCGCGGCCGGGCCCGAAGACTTCAATGCTGAGCAACTGCTGGCATACCGGCAATCATGGCGAGACCCGGCGACCATCGCTGGCTATTGCAACGATTATCGCGCTGCGCTGGCGGTCGATTTCGCGGACGACGCGATTGATCAAGGACGACGTAGTCCGGTGCCCACGCAGATTCTCTACGGGGCGTCAGGAGCAATGGCTCGACACTATGACATTCCTGCGACTTGGTCGGAGCGTTTTACGACCCTAGACGCCGCCGCAATCCCAGGGGGGCATTTCTTTCCCGATTCCGCGCCGGAAGAGGTGACGACGCGTTTGAACCGATTCATTACACGGTATCTGCTACACCCTCGGTCATAGGCTTATAGCTCCCCGTTTCAGGTATCTACATCAGCGACCCTCCTGATCCGCATCCTTACATCCTCTTAAATAGGAAGAACATCATGACCTTCAAAGCACGGCTCACCACCAAGACGGGCGGCTCGATCTCGACCAATTGGGTCAATCTCAGCGATTAGGATCTCATGGCCGGTGACGTTCATCGACCGCCGTACGCTATCTGAGCCGGGCGCGCCTATTGGCAAGGAGCGCTAGGCAGGTGTCGTCGATTCAGTAAGCAGCACACCCTGGCTAACGCACTGGCACAGACTCGGTATCCTGGTATGGTGACGGTCTTCGGTTTGGTCCAGAGCACCGATCCGCTCGCATCGGTACTGCCTTTCAGGGTGTATTGAGATGGAGTACACCGAATCCATCACAAACGGATTCGGTACTGCGACAGCTGAAATACTGGTGGGCATGAACATCAATCCATATCCGACGACGCCTTCCCACTGGTGTTGACGCTCCGGTGCTGCTTCTCAGTTTTACTGCTGCAACATCAAGCTACGCCAGAGGATGACAGGCTTAGCAGTGTCGTCAGGCACTTTACCTGCTGGTGATGTTGCAGGTGTCGCTTCGTCAAGTTGCGGCACTGCATCGTCTGTTTCGGCGGCAATTGATTCAGTGTATTCACTGACGTCGCATTTATCATTATCCAGTTCCATCTCGCCAGCCCTTTGCTCACTTATGCGTTGCCTACGTTGTTTGTGGTACGAGGGAACTGCTATACGATCTGGACGACCACTTTGCCTTTCGATCGGCCCTGTTCGATGTAACGCAGGGCTTCTGCCGTTGACTCAAGCCCGTACGTGCGGTCAATGACCGGCCGTATGGCGCCGGACTCGACGAGTGTGGTGATTTGTTGCAGTTGTGCGCCATCTGCCCGCATGAGCACGAACTCATAGCTGATGCCCAGCTTGCGCGCCTTGCGTCGGATGCTGAGGCTCAACAGACGCATGACTTGCTTGATTGCCCACGGTGCTCCTCGCCCCTGTGCAAACTGTGGGGTAGGTGGCCCTGAAATGGAGATGAGCTGGCCGCCGGGCTTCAGAACCTTGAGCGACTTGGCTAAAACATCCGCGCCCAAACTATTCAGCACCACGTCGTAGTCGCTCAAGACGCTGTCGAAGTCCTGCCGTTTGTAATCAATGACCACGTCCGCCCCAAGCGCTTTCACCCACTCCGTATTCGGGGTGCTGGTGGTGGTTGCGACAATGGCCCCGAGGTGTTTGGCGAGCTGAATGGCCACGGTGCCGACACCCCCGGCGCCAGCGTGAATCAACACTTTCTGGCCCTTTTTCAGCTGTGCGGTTTCAACCAGCAGTTGCCAGGCTGTCAGGGCGACCAAGGGCAGGGATGCGGCTTCAGCCATGCTGATATTGGCCGGTTTGAATGCGAGCGCGTGTTCGTTCACCGCAATCATTTCGGCGAACGTCCCGATCCGGTCTTCAGGCGGGCGTGCATACACTTCATCGCCCGGCTTGAAGCGTTTGACCCCCGAACCTACCCGGGCCACGACCCCGGCCAGGTCATTGCCCAGTGTCAGTGGAAAGGAATACGGCAGGAGCAGTTTGAATTCGCCAGTCCTGATCTTTGAATCCAGCACGTTCACGCTGCTGGCATGTAGTTCAATCAGTACGTCATGGGCGCCCACCGATGGCTCGGAAATTTCGCCGATACGCCCGGCGTTCTTGCCATAACGGTCAATTAAAAATGCCTTCATGATGATGCGGCTCTTGTAGGTTGGAGTAAGGGGGGGCGCAGGGCGCTCACACCGTTTCTGCGATAAGGCTCGAGGCGGTTAGCCGTCGAGGAACGCCAACGCTTTCGTCACGAAGTCAGCATGATGCTGGAAAATGGCGCCATGTCCTGCGTCTTCATAAATGATCAATTGTGCGTTCGGAATTCGGTTCGCCAGCGAGATTGAATTCACGCTGGGGACCATGATGTCGCTATCGCCATTGGCGACCAGTGTCGGGATCTGCAAGCGACCGAGGTTCTGGGGCGCCTGGTTACCCCATGCCTTGATGGCTTGCAGTTGCCGTATGAACGCACTCGGCGTCGGGCCTTTGACGCGATCCTTTTTGCGTTCCTTCAGGCGTTTCAAAAAGTCCGAGGCGGCTTGGCGTCCGTTTTTCGTCTGGGTGAAGAACAGGTAGAACTTAGGGTCCCGCAAGTGCAGAAAGCCCTTGATCATCAACGGCCACGCAACGGCACCGACGTTCTTGATACCGGTGCCACCGGCGGGTCCAGTCCCCGTGAGCATTAACCTGTGTACCAACTCTGGAGCCTTCAGGGCGATGTCTTGGACGACGAATCCGCCGAGTGAAAAACCTAACAGGTCGACTTTCTCAAAACCAAACGTACGGATCAGATTGATTGCATCGTCAGCCATTTCACCAACGGTCAGTGGAGCCGATCCGCTTGATCCGCCGATGCCTCGGTAGTCGGTAGCGATGACACGCCTTGTCTTCGCCAGACCGTCAATAATTTGAGGATCGAAGTTGTCCAGCACGGCCCCCCAGTGGTTGAACAAAACGAGCGGTACGTCAGACAGCGGGCCTATATCCCGGTAGGCAAAGGCTATGTTGCCAACCTTGATCGATTGGTTCGCGGCCTTGACGAAGGATACCTGTGATCCAGCGAGTGGGCGTGTATCCGGGAAGGTCATGATGACTCCGTACAAATGGCGCGCTGGGTGCAGTGACTTGTGGTCCTGCACCCAGCGAGCCGGCGTCGATTACAGAACGATCACGACTGGGCGAGGTAACGCGGTGCGACAGTGGACTGCTTGATCTGGGAGAGTAGACCCTGACGCGCGGCTTGCAGGGCGTCCCAGCGCTCGCCTTCTTGCAACGGAGGAATGGTCACCGGCTCGCGACGGTCGAAGCCGACCAGTGCGGCATCGACCATATCACCCACTTCCATGACTTCGCTCAAGGTGTTGATGTCGATACCGGCGCGGCCCCAGATTTCCGTGCGGGTGGCGGCCGGCAGTACGGCTTGCACATAAACCCCCTTGGGCGACAGCTCCAGGCTCATGCCTTGGGACAGGAACAGTACGAACGCCTTGGTCGCACCGTAGACCGTCATGCCGAACTCAGGCGCCAGACCCACCACCGAACCGATGTTGACGATCGCGCCTTCACCCGCCTTGGCCAGGCGTGGTGCGATGGCGCTGGCAAGCCGCACGAGCGCGGTGGTGTTGAGGGCCACCACTTGCGCAACGCTGTCGGTGCTTTGCTCGATGAAGGTGCCGGACTGTGTGGCGCCGGCATTGTTGATGAGGATGCCGATGTGAGCGTCATCCCGCAGGCGCGCTTCGACGGTCTGCAGGTCGCTGAGTTGAGTCAGGTCGGCCTGCAGTACATCAACGGCGACGCTGTGCTGGTCACGCAATGTTGCGGCGAGGGCTTCCAGGCGCGAGAGGTCGCGGGCGACCAGTACCAGATCATGCCCACGTTGGGCGAAACGCTCGGCGTAAACCGCGCCAATGCCGGTGGAAGCGCCAGTGATGAGAACAGTAGGGCGAGTAGTCATGGTGTCAGCTCTTTTTCAGAAACACGGAGTGAGATGGATGCACGAATAAAACCAGGCTCGATCAGTCACTGCCTAGTGGGCGGCAGCGCTTGATTCGGCCAGAGTCGGGTAGTCGATGTAGCCCGCCGCACCGCCGCCGTAGAGGGTGGTAGGGTCGAAGGCGGACAGCGGCGCACCGGCCTTGAGCCGCTCAACCAGATCCGGGTTGCCGATAAATGGGCGGCCAAAGGCGATGAGGTCAGCCTTGTCCTGCGCAAGGCGCGAGCTGGCCAGGTCCTGGTCATAGCCATTGTTGGCGATGTAGGTGTTCTGGAAGCGCTGGCGCAAAGCGTCGAAATCAAAGGGCGCCACGTCGCGTGGCCCACCGGTCGCGCCTTCGACGACGTGCAGGTAAACGATGTCGAGCGCATTGAGTTGGTCGACGATGTAATCGAACTGAGCCTGCGGCTCACTGCTCGACACACCATTGGCGGGCGAGACAGGCGAAAGGCGAATGCCGGTGCGATCGGCACCAATCTCGGCGACCACCGCGGCCGTCACTTCCAGCAACAGACGCGCACGGTTTTCGATCGAGCCGCCGTAGGCATCGGTACGCTGGTTGGCGCTGTCCTTGATGAACTGATCCAGCAAATAGCCGTTTGCGCCGTGGATTTCCACGCCGTCGAAGCCAGCCGCAATGGCGTTCGCCGCCGCTTGGCGGAAGTCGTTGACGATGCCTGGCAGTTCGTCGAGTTTAAGCGCGCGTGGCTCGGACACGTCGGCAAAGCCGTTATTGACGAAGGTCTTGGTTTGGGCACGGATGGCCGATGGCGCTACGGGCGTCGCACCGCCCGGTTGCAGGTCCACATGGGAGACCCGGCCAACGTGCCACAGCTGCACAAAAATCTTGCCACCCTTGGCATGCACGGCATCGGTGACCCGGCGCCAACCGTCGATCTGTGCCTGGGTGTAAAGACCCGGTGTGTCTTGGTAGCCCTGGGCCTGAGCCGAGATCTGGGTGGCTTCGGTGATCAGCAGTCCGGCCGAAGCGCGCTGGCTGTAGTAAGTGGCTGCGAACTGGCTTGGCACCAATCCATTACCGGCGCGATTGCGCGTTAGCGGCGCCAGCACCACGCGATTGGCAAGGGCCAGTGAGCCAAGGGTATAAGCGCTAAACAGATTCTGATCGGTCATGTGATGGTTCTTCTTTGGCGGGGGCTGAAAATGGATTTTGCTGACGACTATGATTATGTACATAATCTAAAATGTCAATCGCTTTGATTTCGATCAACATCTATGTACTATTGACATGTTTTTTTTGAACTGACCGAGGTATTGCAGGTGAAAGTGACCAAGGCCCAGGCGCAGGCAAATCGCGAGCACATCGTCGAGACGGCCTCTGTTTTGTTTCGTGAGCGAGGATTTGACGGCGTAGGTTTGGTGGAACTGATGGGGGCTGCAGGATTCACTCATGGGGGGTTCTACAAACATTTCGGCTCAAAGGCCGATTTGATGGCCGAGGCTTCAGCCAGCAGTCTCTCCCGGTCGCTAGCCGGTGCCGAAGCGCTTGATATTCAGGCTTTCATCGATATCTACGTGTCGAGGGATCATCGTGACGGACGTGGCGAGGGTTGCACCATGGCGGCGTTATGCGCAGACGCAGCGCGTCAGCCGGATGAGTTGAGAAGCGCGTTCGCCGATGGCATAGACCGCATGCTGGAAACGCTTGGGGGAAAGTATCAGACACTTGAAGAGGCTGCGTCGGGCGACGCGAGGGCGAAGATGATCGGCATACTTGCTCATGCTTTGGGTGCAGTGATTTTGTCGCGTGCCTGTCCGCATGACTCGCCTCTTGCCGATGAAATAATCGACGTTTGCCACGCTCAGCTAACGGCTTCATTGCCGGTATCACTGGTGAGTGAGCCGTAGGATGGGACGATCGGGGAGGTCTCAAGCGCGCCTACTCATGGAGGCGCGCCTGTGAGGGGGGCTGACCTCAGATTGCGGTAGTCAGGTAGCCGCCATCGACCGGTAGAACCACACCGGTCACAAATGACGCCGCATCAGAGGCCAGGAAGGCAATCACCTTGGCGACCTCCTCAGCAGTGCCGAAGCGCTTCATGGGCGTACGCGACAGCAAGCGATCTATCCTCGGCTGATCGTCGATTTTCGCCAGCAGCGGTGTGGTTATCCAGCCTGGCGCCACGGCGTTGACGCGAATGTGATCGGCAGCGTACGCCTCGGCGAGGGATTTGGTTATCTGCACGATTGCCCCTTTGGCGGCTGAATAGGCCACGAGTTTGCCGCCCCCGAAATAGGAGAACATCGACGCAATGTTGATGATCGACCCACCTTGCTTGGCCAGCAGCGGATACGCCAGATTAATGAGGCGGTATACGGCGTTGAGTTGAACCGACAACACCTGGTTGAAGGCGTCCCACTCCATCTCCTTTTCGCCCAAGGTGCCCCCTGCGGCGGGTACCAGAATATCGAGGCGGTCAAGGCTTCGGATAACGCCTTTGAGCGCTGCATCGTCGGTGACGTTCACCTCTCGAAGATCGAGCTCAACCCCACCGGCGACAATTGTCGCATCGGCACCCAAGCCGATAGCCACGACCCTGGCACCGTGCCGTGCCAAGTACTCAGCGGTCGCCTGGCCGATCCCCGAGGTCCCGCCGCTGACGAGCGCGACCTTGCCTTCAAACAGAGTGCTGCTGAACATAGTCATCGTTACCTCACAGAGTCAGTAAAAAAGTTGTATTCAAGCCGCGCGCTACAGGCCCAGTACCGAGCCCACATCCAGTATTACTTGCAGACCAACCACAAAGCCGTTGTTGCTCAATTGGGTCGCGCCCGGGTTGTAGTAGTTGTCCGGATTGATCACGTACTGGATGCTGGGCTCCAGAGCCAAATTGCGGGTCAAGGCAAAATGGCCGTTGGCTTCCAGGGCATAGACATTACGCTCGCCCAGTTCAGGGTCGCCCCCAGCCGCAGTGCGCAGACGTTGTTGGAACTGCAACTGATGAGAGCTGACCTGCAGGTAGCTGGTTTTGAAATTGAGCTTGTCCTGAGCCCGATCAAAGGGCGCCAAGTAAGTCAAACCCGCTTCGGCGAAATGGCTGAAGGGTTGCTTTTCGTCGGCGGTTGCCGACAGCGAACCGAAGACCTGCAAACCTTGTTGCCCACCGCGCCACAACGTCTGGCGAAACTTGAAGAAGCCACCAGCGGTGCCGTGATCGCTGGCGCCTGTCAACGGATCGACCTGTTTGGATGAGTTGAAATAGGCGTTGAGTTCGTATTGAGTGGTGTCGTCGCCGGGTTTGCTGCCTATCCCCATCAGGAAACTCGTGCCGCTCGCGTCGTCGGTGCTGAAGTCCAGGCCTTTGCGTTCTTTGAGGTAATCCACTGGATTGGATTCGAACGCGCCGCCATGCACGTAGAGGCTAGGGTTCAATTGGTATTTCACATAACCGCCCCAGGCCCCGAAGGGCGGCGGCAACATGCCGCTTGATGCGTCGAGGATCGGATCGTTGCAGGTGACGGTCGTTTCGCAGTTATAGATGTAAAAATATCGCCGGCCATTCGTGCGTCCGATGTGCATATCGAGTTGGTCGTCGAGTGCTTTCTGTTCGAACGTCAAAACACTCAGTTGGTTGCTGGCGATATCGTTGTGCAGAGGAGCGCCAGCAAAATAACTGCCGGCAGCGCCTTGCCAGTTGCGTGCGGTCGGTTGGCCGGTGCCTTTGTCGAGGATGAATACGGTTTGTTCGAAGTGCAGCGCCGCGCCTTCGAGACCGCCGAGTGTGGCCAGATTGATGTCCGCACCGATGTAAAGATCACCGCTGTTACCGAAGCTATAGGGGCGAGGTCCAGTATCGAGGTTTTTCATTGCCAGGCTCGTGAATTGCACATGAGGCTGGATGCCGTAGCCGGCCAGATGCTCGCCCAACTCAGCCAATGGACCTTCACGGTCCTGTGCCCAAACGTGGGGATACGCAAACGCCAAGAGCAAAAACGCAGACAAACGAATGATCGGGTTCATGGTCAGGAACTCATTTTTATTGTTGTTGTGATGAGCAGGCGGAGCGGGTGTATCAGTGATGAGCTTCGATCACCGCGACCTCCGTCATTGAATGTCTACAGCGAATGTCCCTGGACCACTGAGCGCATGCGTGATTGGCGCTCGAGTACGGCGGGTGCCGTTTCCTTTAGCAGCAGCGACAGTCCCGCAGCCAGCAAGGCGCCGCCGCAGGAAATCCACATCACGATCGACAGTCCGAACTGATCGGCGGCGAACCCGGCGACGGTTGGCGCCACGAACCCTCCCACCAGTTCGCCAACGCCCATGATCATGCCCAGTGCGGTGGCCATCACTTCACGCGGGACTGTTTCGGCCGGAATGGTGGACATGAACAGTGTGAAGCAGCCAAGCCCTGTGAAAGTAAGCACCATCAGAACGCCGAGCACCATGGGGGAGGGGGCGTATAGCAGCGCTATTGGGCAACACGCGGCAATCAGCGAAAACAACACGAGGGTGGGCCTGCGGCCGATTCGATCGGATATGCTGGGCACCACAAATCCCCAGATGACCCAGGCGGCGCCCAGACAACTCATGATCGTTCCCATGCTCGGCGCGCTATAGCTGCGAACACTGACGAGAAATGTCGGAGTAAAAGAGATCAAGATGACGAACCAGGTTAAAAACACGCAGCTGATCAACGTGCACAGCACGATGTTGCGGCTTCTAAGCAACGCCAGACGATGCACGGAGGATTTGGCATTACTCACTGGAACCGGGCGTGGCTCATCCTGACGCACGTAACGCCAGATGAGCCAGGCGATCAGCAGGCCAGGCAGCAGCGACACGATGAACGCATGCCGCCAACCATAGGCCTCAGCCAAAGCGATCAAGACTGGAGGGCCAATTACTGCACCCAACAGGCCTGCCGCCGACCCTTGTAGCAAGCCCATGTTCAGGCCCCGGCGATGGGGCGATGACGCCTCGACCATCATAGATTGGGACAACGGCAGAATGGGCCCCTCGGCCAACCCCATGATGCCGCGAAACAGCAACAGACTGAGAAAACTTGAAACCAGACCTGAGAGAGCTGAGCACAGAGAAAACAGGATGACCGCCGCAATCAAGAGCGGCTTGCGCACTCCCCGACGGTCTGACCAAGCTCCAACCAGCGTGCCGGAGATCGCCCAGGCCAGTGCCAGCACCGAAGACAGCATTCCGAGGTGACTATTGGTCAGTTGAAGCTCAGCAGCCATGAACGGAAACAGGAACGATAGGGCGAGGCGGTCGAAAAACACAAAACCAAACGTCAGGAACAACACGCAGAGCAGGGTATTTTCGTAACTGGCTTTATTATTGTTGTGAGCCATGATGATTCTCCGTGGCACGGGGTTTAACGGAATAGGCGATCCACAGCGTCAGCCCCCAGGCCGACCTTTTCGTAGTGTTTACGGCACAGGGCAATGTAGGAGTGCACGTCGAAGTAGCCGGTGGACTCGCCTTGCTCGTCGAGCCAGATCAGCGGCCCTTTGACGATGAAGAACACGCGCATGGGTTCTTCGTGCTCATAGGCCACCAAGGTGTGACCCTCACCGGGCGTCTCATAAACGAAGTCACCAGCCGTGGCGGTCCACTCATGCTCCAGATAGCCCCACTTGCCCGAAAGCGTGTAGGCGAATACTTCATGCGGGTGGTAGTGGCGATTGACCAGGCCGGCCTGACTGGACATCAATATGTCGCACCAACGGTTTTCGCTCGGGGAGATCCACAGAGGGCGGGAGGAAACGGTCTCGGTGAAGGGCACATAGAGCCGCAAATCATCACTGGCGGCATTCGGCAGGTAAACCTCTGGCTTGGCGTCGGGCTTGAAGCAGTTCGCGATAGGCTGCAGGTCTTTCCAAAATTCGTTGCGGGCTAATTCGGGCATGTTGGGCCTCTGATTGTTGGAATACAGGGGCCACTCTAGGGAGAAAAGGGAACTCCGGTTTGATCGAAACTGACGTGATTGTTGTCCGTATCGGACGGATTATTTCAGTTCATCGGCTGTCGTGGTTTTGTATCGGCTATTGATTGACAGTGTGCTTGGGGCGGCGGTTAATGGGGCTCTGCAGGCCCCATATCCGCCTTGCTCGGGGCCGAGCAGTCAATAAAAAAGAGAATAAAAAAATGACCCGAACCGCCGCCTTGCTTGATACTCAGCGTGCCAGTACCGATGACCTTCCGCTGGATCAGCGCGTGACATTCTGGGAGCAGTACAACGCATCGACGCTGGTCGGCCTGAAGTGCTCTTCCTTCAGCGAAACCGGGTTCAGCGCGCGGGAGGACAATCTGAGTCTGGACCGGCTGCGGGTCGCCCATATTGCCGGTACCCAACACGTTATCGAGCGTGATGGTTCAATGATTCGCACCGTGCCCAAAGAATCGGTGTTCGTATCGCTGGTCATGGGCAGTGCGTCGTTTTTCTTTCAGAACGGCAACTGCCATCTTCTGGAACCGGGCGAGATGATGGTGTATCGCACCGACAAGCCCTACCTGTTCGGCTTCTCCGGTTCGATGCATAAGTTTATCTTCGATATCCCCCAGGACGTGTTTGCCTCTCGCTGTCTGCGCCGCTTTGATCACGCAGTGAAGATCAGCGCCCACACCGGCACACAGCGTTTATTGTTAAGGACATTGAGTGAGCGCACCGGCGGTTTTTTCGAGCAGCCGCTCAGCCAAGGGGCAGACAGCTATCAAGAGGATGCCCTTGAATTGCTGGGGACTATCATTGCGGGTCAGATGGGCAACCGCCGGATCAACGCACTCAGTGCGTCCTACTTGTTGGCCGCCAAGCAATGCATCCTCGAGCAACTGTCCGACCCTGCATTGAGCTGTGAGCGGGTGGCTCTTCAAACCGGCGTCTCCACACGACACTTGGCCAGGCTATTTGCCCTGGAAGACACACAACCCCATCGTTTTATTCTGGAAAAGCGATTGCAGGGAGCGTTCCGTCTGTTGAGCCAGGCGGACAGCCGCGGGCTAGACATTGCCGAAGTCGCCTATCGCCAAGGGTTTACCAGCCAGGCACATTTTGCCAGGGCCTTCAAGGCGCACTATGGGCGTACGCCCAGTGATGTGCGCGCATCGTCGGTCGGTGTATAGCGTCCGCGATCCAGCCGACGCAGTTACCAATTTTCCTTGAACGGCCTCAGGTCGAGCTCCTGCGTCCAAGCCGATCTCGGCTGGCGGTGCAGCATCCCGGAGTTCTCGGCGATCGCATCAAAGCCGAGCAGGCCGCCTGCCGTGGCCAGGTTGACTCTGTCGGGAGAGGAGGCCTGGAGCCGGTCACCAAGGATGCCGCCGCCGATAACCACATGCGCGACGTGAATCCGTTTCGGGCCGTATTCGCGGGCCATGCTCTGCGCGCGATCATGCGCAGTCCCGCTTTGGCGGCGGCGAAGTGTGGATACCCCGGCTTGCGGCGCAGGCTGCCCGAGGCCCCCGTGAAGATGACTGTTCCGCAGCCCAATGGGGCAAGGCGGCGCGCAGCCTCACGCCCGACCAGGAAGCCGGATTAGCAGCCGACGCGCCAAAAGTCAATGATTGCCTCAATCGCTTTTCTGCCAACGGGCTGACTTGGCCCACGGCATTGTCGGACATTGAACTGGAACGATGTCTGTTCCCGCTAGCGATCAGCGTCCGATGCCTGACTGGGCATGGGCTCACGCGGAGCTGCGCCGCCCCAGCGTCACCCTGGCCCTGCTCTGGCAAGAGTATAGGCTCAGCCACCCGTAAGGCTTCCAGTACAGCTGGTTCTGCGAGCACTACCGGCTCTGGGCCGCCCAGGTTGATGTGGTCATGCGCCAAGGACATCGTGCGGGCGAAAAATTGTTTGTCGAATACGCCGGCCAAACCGTGCCGATCATCGACCGACAGACTGAGGAGATCCGCCAAACCCAGATATTCGTTGCCGTGCTTGGCGCCTCCAGCTATACCTTCGCCGAAGCCGATGCGCATCTTCCCTCGGTCTTGATTTTTTCGAAGAGTGCTTTGGCACTCCTGCGGTGTGCTTTGCCCAAAACGAATCGGCCTTGAGTGCCTGCTCCAGCGTCGCGTGAAATTCCTTAGTTTGTTACGGTTGCGCACCGTTGATACGCCGGCTGAGTGGCTTCGGGCGCTCTGACCCATTTTCGAATGGGGTTCCCGACAGCCCGGTACACTTGGCTATCTGCTGCAGCGACAACTTGCCGCGAAAATACAACCGTGTCAGCACATACTTGAGATATTGGCGCAGGTTAGCTGCTCAAGTCTTACAGGCTCCCTTCATTGTGTCGTTGAACGCCGCCATGTGAGTTCTTTCGAACTGAAGTGGTGTGACGGTGATGTGACCAGTATTCAACTCACCCATCTCGGTACCTGGTTCATCGTACTTTCGGTCGGTGTTGAGCTTGATCCAGTGATAATCAAAGCCGCGTGGGTCAACTTCGGTTCGTACCGAAACGCTGTTAAGCGGACCAATCCCTTGACGGGTGACCTTTAGCGGACTGATTGCTTCCGGAGCGCAGTCGGGGAAATTAACGTTCAGGCAGACGTCACTTGGCCAATCCATGCCCAAGAGCTCTTGGATGACCTTTGGAGCATGGGTTAATGCGTTGTGCCATGGCACGTTATCCTGATCGGAATATGCCTGGCTCAGACCGATGGAGCGAATGCCCAAGAGCATTCCTGTCATTGCGGCGCCGACAGTGCCTGAAAAAACGGTCTCCATCCCCATATTCGCGCCCCGGTTGATACCTGAGAGGATGAGGTCTGGCTTGCCAGCTTTGAGCAAATGCTGAACAGCCATCACCACGCAGTCACCGGGCGTGCCAGTAACAGCGAAGCGTTTTTCACCATTAGGGCTGATGCGAAGTGGGGCATGAAGGCTCAGCGAATGGGACGTGCCGCTTTGATCCTGAAGCGGAGCTACGACCCAAACCTCATGGGCTAGTTGTATCGCGACCTGCTCCAAGACCTTCAGACCAGGGGCTTCGATGCCGTCGTCGTTAGTAACGAGAACTCGTTGAAGTTTCTGGAAAGTCATTGGCGCTCCTAAATCGGTGAAATAGCCGCGAAAAAAATCTCATCGTGAGGAAAACCAAACTACGTTGCCTCACGCGAAAACGGGGGTGTGGCAACCATGTTGCTGACGCAGTCAAGGCCGGGATTACTTTCTGGATATTTAATTATGCTGATGAACAATTTGTTTACGACCAAAAAAATTCTGCGCCCCGAATGGGGCTGCAGCATGAACGGAACGTCCGTTATCGCAGTACAAGCGTTTCTAGTTCGGCCTGAAGGCCGGAATCGCTCAAATTTTATCGTGACTGTAGACGCCATTAACCAAGCGCGAAATCTTCAGCGGGTTGCTGCGCTTCAACGCATCTGGGAGCAGCGAGTCCGGGTAGTTTTCATAGCAAACCGGGCGAAGAAATCGGTCGATGGCCAAGGTGCCGACCGAGGTGCCGCGAGCGTCGGAAGTGGCTGGGTAAGGGCCGCCATGAACCATGGCATCTGAAACTTCAACACCGGTGGGATAGCCATTCAGCAACAGTCGACCAGCCTTTTGCTCCAGCAGCGGTACCAGGCTCGCGAACTCAGCGACATCGCCTTCATCTGCAATCATGGTTGCCGTGAGTTGACCTGAGAGCTTTTGAAGGGCGTTGTACAACTGCGAGGAGTCTTCTGCTTCAACGATAATGGTTGTTGGGCCGAAAACCTCTTCCTGGAGAATGTGATCGCCCTGGAGCAGGAGGCTGATGTTTGCTTTGAACAGATGTGGATGAGCTTGCCCACCTGCCTGAGTATGACAAGACAGCTTTTCGATCCCGTCGTGAGTCGATAGGGCACGCAAGCCATTCTCATAGCTCTGCAGAATGCCCGCATTGAGCATGGTTTGAGCGCCTTCGTTGTCGATATGCTCAGCGAGGATGCCGATGAAGGCGTCTAGCTCAGGGGATTTGATCCCAATGACCAAGCCGGGATTGGTGCAGAACTGACCGCACCCCATCACGACCGAGCTTGCCAGTTCACGAGCAACTGTGGCGCCACGTGCCTTCAATGCGTTCGGCAAAAGGATTACTGGGTTAATGCTGCTCATCTCAGCGAAGACTGGAATGGGTTGCGGACGAGCTGCAGCCATATCGCAAAGAGCACGTCCGCCACGAAGTGATCCAGTGAACCCTACAGCCTGAATAGCGGGGTGTTTGACCAAGTCTTCGCCAACCCTATTCCCGTAGATCATGTTGAAGACACCTGCCGGCATCCCGGTTCTTTCAGCTGCACGCTCAACTGCGGCCGCTACGTACTCAGCGGTGACCATATGACTGCCGTGAGCTTTGAAAACTACAGTGCAACCTGCTGCCAAAGCCGAAGCTGTATCGCCACCCGCTGTCGAAAATGCTAGAGGGAAGTTACTAGCGCCGAAAACAGCGACCGGGCCAATACCCATCCGCACCTGGCGGATATCAGCGCGTGGCAGAGGCTTACGTTCGGGCAGTGCATTATCAATACGTGCACCCAGGAAATCTCCGCGACGAAGTACCTCGGCGAACAGTCTCAATTGATTACTTGTACGGGCACGTTCGCTCTGAATTCGTTCTGGTGGGAGTGCCGTTTCTCGGGTGACAAACTTGATGAAATCCTCTGCGAGCTCGTCCAACTCGGCGGCGATAGCGTCAAGGAACTCCGCACGGTCTGAGGGAGAACTGGAGCGATAGATCTGGAAGGCTGCCTCTGCTGCCTTGGCCGCTTCATCTACCTCAGCTACTGTCGCCTGGTAGAAAGCGAACGGTAGTAACTCACCGGTTGAGGCGTCGGTACTCCGTAGGCACGCTTCGCCTTTACCGCTACGCTGGCCACCAATGTGATTCATAACTTGTTTCTGAGACATTTCCTACCTACTCCTAAACGTCTCCCCTGCACGCCCGGATCTCTTATTTGAGGTGACCGTAGGCGCTCCAAGGGGAATAAATGCTCAAACCCGTCAAGGTATCTTCGGGCTATTGAAAGTTGGAGCCGCGACTCTCAACCTAGATCATGGGTGCACAGGGGTAACTCCGATTCATTCGAACAGGAGATTTGGGTGTCGCCCCCGCGATGGCATACTACAGCGCACGTCCTCCATACAAAGGTGAATGGCGCCATAGAGGAATGCCTCTAAGGAGTACCTTAAACGGGTGAGTCAATTCTTCCCAATGAGATATTGGGATTATCTGATAACGATTGGTAATCGCTAAGGTGTTTCGTTAATCCATGCGTTGATTAGCTTTTTGTTTTTTTGGGCTGCAAACTCAGATATCAGCGCTTCAGCGAACAAACGAGCGCTGGTCGAGAGGGGCTCGCCTTTGCGAGTGATTACCCCATATTCCAAAGGTGTTACATTAAAGTCACAGTCCAATTGCTGCAGTTGCCCAGTGTCGAGGTGAGACTGAACCATAGGGACGGGTAGGAGTGCGATGGTTGGGCCGGACAGCAGCAGTTGAAGGAATGTGGGCACCGATATTGTGTCCACAGTGTTGGCTGGTGGTTCAATGCCGTAGTCAGCCAAAGCATGATTAATGCGTTCGCGAATCGGCGTTCCAGCGGGGTAGAGTACCCATGGCCACTCACTTAGCTCCGTCGGATCAATTTTCTTTTTACCGGCTAGTGGATGCGAGGGGTTGACCACTAGGGTAAAGGGCTCCGGGCCTAGTGGACTGAACTCAAAAATTCTCCGATGGTGATCGCCAGTGAACCGGCCAACCATGAGATCCAGCTGCTTCTGCTCAAGCATTTCGAGCAGCTTGTCGCTCGTTTGCTCCACTACCTCGATGGATAGGAGAGGGCGTTGCTCTTTGATCCTGTTGATCGCTTTCGGAAGGACAATAAAGGTTGCGGCGAAGATCGTTCCGACCTTCAAGTAACCATGTCCGCCTTGTCGTAGCTTGTTAGTTTGGGCAACGAATTTCTCTGTGTCATTCAGGATGACTCGGGCGTATCGGGCTACGTGCTCGCCCAATTCTGTCGTTGGCATGCTGCGTGGAAGTCGCTCGAACAGGCGGAACCCAAGCATTTCCTCCACGTCCCGTAGCATCTTGCTGAGCGCAGGCTGCGTCAATTTCATTAGCTCCGCTGCGGCATGCATGTTCTGAGTGTTGGCAAGCGTATCGATCAACACTAAGTGTTTCATCTTCAGCCAGCCGCAAAGGTTGTTGAACCCAATCTCGCCGTCGCTCATCTCAATCGTTCTCCTATACCGATAACAAAAGGATATCGAAACTTGAGAATTTGTCATTGGGAATTATCAGAAGGCTAATCTACGGTGGTCGACATCGACAACCCAGAGATACGATGAACATGCAGCTGCTCACTCTTCAGAACACTCTGCCCACCGATGGACTCGCGGGCACTTTGATTGGCCGTGCCTGGATTCCAGGCGAAATTGGAGGGCCGTCGCCGGTAGTTCTTCGCGCTGACGGGATGTATGACCTATCGGCAAACTTCGCTAGCTTGAGTGAGCTGTTGGACTCTCCATCCCCTCTCAATGCGGTGCGAGGTATGCAAGGCCATTTCATCGGTCGGATAGAGGATGTGCTGGCAAATACCCGCTTTCAGCCTGACCTTTCGCTGCCTTATCTATTGGCTCCCGTTGACCTCCAGGTGATCAAGGCTGCAGGTGTGACGTTCGCTTCGAGCATGATCGAACGGGTCATCGAAGAGCAGGCTAAAGGTGATCCAGCACGCGCAGAAGGCATTCGGAGGACTGTCATTGGGGCCATCGGTAACGACTTGCGAGCGGTGAAGCCAGGCTCGCCCGAAGCGGCCAACTTGAAGTCCGTGCTTGTGAAGCAGGGGCTATGGTCTCAATACCTCGAGGTTGGCATTGGTCCAGATGCAGAGATTTTCACCAAGGCGCCAGTTCTTGCGGCGATTGGTACAGGTAACCAGGTCGGTATCCATCCCAAATCTGAGTGGAACAACCCAGAGCCTGAAGTGGTTCTGGCAGTTTCAAGTCGCGGGACAATTGTCGGCGCAACCCTAGGCAATGACGTCAATTTGCGTGACTTTGAGGGTCGCAGTGCCTTGTTGTTGAGCAAAGCCAAGGACAATAACGCGTCCTGCGCAATCGGGCCTTTCATTCGCCTGTTCGATGAGACTTTCTCGCTTGACGACGTGCGTCGTTGCCATGTTGAGCTCAAGGTGGAAGGCAAGGACGACTACAAACTGAGTGGTGTCAGTTCGATGGAACAGATCAGCCGTGATCCGCAAGATCTGGTAAGTCAGGCTCTGAACGAAAACCACCAATATCCTGACGGTTTCCTGCTGTTTCTTGGAACTCTGTTCGCTCCCACCGCAGATCGAGATCATCCAGGCGCCGGCTTCACCCACAAGGTCGGTGATGTAGTCAGTATCAGCTCGCCCAAGCTCGGGGCGCTACGCAACGAAGTTACTTTCAGCAGTTCGGCTACGCCATGGACATTTGGTCTGCGGGCTTTCATCGGCAACTTGGCTGCCCGTGGATTGCTGAAGCCATCCGCAAACCCTGCGACTTCAGGTCGATAGCCGAGATAGCTAAGATCAATCAACAGTTCGCCAGGGTTCCATCCCTCTGAATTGGCTCGCTTTATGCCGCACCATCCAACCTTAGGTGGGGCGGCTTTTTTTGCCTCACCACTCACTTGCCAGGTTCCCGCCAACGGCAGGAGCGCTACCTCAGGTTCGACTTTTCCCCAAAGGCGGTGAACGCCTCATCGCATGCGGCAAGCCGTTCATGTGTGTTTTGGCACATCTATCGAACGTGTTTGTGAGCTTCGGTAATGCGAGAGCATCGAGTTTTCGCGACGTTTGGATGACGGAGGTGTGGAATAAAACAAATCAAACAAAAGAGCTCCTTTCTTGCGCAACAGCCAACGGTCGGGTGCTGGCTGCCCCTAGGAGGTCCGGCTGTTGCAGATGCATTGGCACACTGCGGCTTCGACTGGCTGCTAATCGACTGTGGACACGCTCCCAATGATGACAATGATATGATCCGTCATCTGCGAGCCATCGAGGCTGCTTGTGCGAATGGCGGAACTGCTGAGCCAATCGTCCGCGTGGCGTGGAAGGATCACGTGATGGTCAAGCGAGTGATGGATAGCGGGGTACGAACGGTGATGTTCCCAGCCATCAATAACGCTGAGCAGGTTCGCAAAGCCGTCGCCTCGACTCGATTTCCCGATAAGGGCAATGGAGGTGTCCGTGGGGTTGCAGGTCTTACGCGCGCGGGTATCTACGCCCCCCCCAATACCTCGCCCAAGCAAACGCCCAATCATCTTCAATCATTCAGATCGAAACCGAGGAAGAGGTGAAGAATGCCAGCGATATCGCCCAGGTTGACGGTGCTGACTGTCTGGCCGCAAACCTCGGCCATTCGGCCATTCGGCCATTCGGCCATTCGGCCATTCGGCCATTCGGGCAATCATTGACACCCAGATATCTTGGCTGCAATCGACTCTGTCATTGAGCCCGCTATAGCAAGCCAGTCGGTATTTTCGCTTCAAATGCTGAAGAGGCGGCTTACTTCTGTAGTCGTGGTGTAAAAATGCTCGCCCTGAATTGTGAGGTCATGCTCGTGGTTCGTGGTGCTCTGAGCTAGCTGAAGGATTACAAGGGTAGTTTGTAAAGACGCCTAGCGTTCAAAAAGATCGTAAACACTGCGGCTTTTTTGCGCCTTCACAGGCGCTTAAAACAAAAAACGACCGTGTGATTGGCCGTATTTTTTTGTTTTCACGGAGCCAAGATGCTATCGCTTTCTGAATCCACCAATAGCGAGGAGAGTCAGCAGCACTAGCACTAGCCATTGATTGATTTCAAGAGCATTCAACATGAGCAGCTTCTCGGTACTTTATGTGTGCCTTGATACTGTTTTTGCTCCTCCGGTATCCCACGAAGAGGCACAGAAACCAGGCTGGGGTAACGGCCAGAGCACGTAAGGTATCTGTTTTGAAGGTGTGCATCACAAAATGCCGAGCACGCCCAAGCGGAAACGCGCCAGGAAATTTGAAGTCGGATTGCTTGTGCAACTCAGGGCTCCTTTTACGATAGACCAGGTACGAGACCAATATCATCGACCAGACAAAGATGAAAAGTGTCGCCGTGATGGTGGTCACGAAAGTGAAGATCACCATGACGTTGGGCATCAAAATCAACGATATCATCACCGCCAGCATGCACGCGCAGGAGAAGAGTATGGCGGTTAGAGGCACCGAGCGGCTGCTCAGTATGCTGAATTTGCGGTGTGCTGCTCCCTCCCGGCCTAGGCCGTAGAGCATCCGACCGGTCGAGTATGCGCCGCTGTTTGCTGCAGACATTGCAGAGGTTGCTACCACGAAGTTCAGCGCGGCAGCGGCCATGGGGAAGCCAGCCATCACGAACAACTGAACGAATGGACTCTTGTCGGCCATGACGCCGCCCCAAGAGGAAACGGAGATGACGCAGGCGAGGGCCAGCACGTAGAAGAAAATAACACGTAGCGGCACAGAGTTAATCGCTTTCGGCAGTGTTTGGTGAGGACTCTTCGAGTCCGCTGCTGTTGTGCCTATCAACTCAACTCCGGCGAACGAGAAGATGGCGATTTGAAAGCCCGCAAAGAAGCCCATTATGCCGTGAGGCATGAACGATTCCTTGTTGAAGAGGTGATCAATGCTCGCTTGAGCGCCGGTAGGAGACACGTAAGCGGTGGACAGCAGGTAGATGCTGGTGAGGATGAGCGCGATGATTGTCACGATCTTGATCATGACGAACCAGAATTCCAGCTCGCCGAACAGCTTGACTGTTAGGGCATTTAGGAGGAGCAGTATCGCCAGGGAACCGATGGTGGGATACCAGATGGACACGTCCGGGAGCCAATACTGCATGTAGCCACCGAATACCACAAAGTCGGCGGTACAGCCTATCACCCAGGTTACCCAATAAGTCCAGCCCACTGCAAAGCCAGCCCAGTCTCCAAGGTAGTGGCCGGCAAAGTCAGCAAAAGACTTGAAGTTGAGGTTAGAGAGCAGGATCTCGCCCATGGCGCGCATGACGAAAAATATGGAAAAACCAATGATTGCGTAGGTCAGCAGAATCGATGTGCCAGAGACGGCAATCGTCTTCCCTGAACCCATGAACAACCCGGTACCAATTGCTCCGCCAATGGCAATGAGTTGGATGTGTCTGTTTGACAATCCGCGTTGCAGGGATCGTTGATCCGCGTTATCGGATTCAATTATTTTTTTCATTGTATACCTTAATGTTTCTGAGGCATTGCCTATGTAGGGTGCTGAGCGCTACCCTAATTGTTCTTGGGTTGACAAGGCTCAGAAGAAGATCCAGCAAGGAAGCCCAGCTTGTTACGAGGCTTCATGGGGCTTCCGGCCAGCAAAAAAATTGTTAGCGGAGGTAGTTACGTAGTACCTCGCCCATTCTTGCTACGCCTTGAACAATCGATTGCTCGCTTGCGCAAGAGAACGAAATTCTAGCGAAGTTACGCGGGCGCTCTCCGGTCGCGGGGAAGAAGTGCACGCCTGGAACGTAAGCGACCTTGCCCTGCTGTATCAGGTGCTGCTTCAGGAACTCGTCCGAGTCCATGTGTAGTGGTAGCTGCAGCCAGGTGAACAGACCGCCTTCAGCACGGCTGAAACTTGCCTCGCTTGGTAGGTGTTGCTGCAGGCCCGTTAGCATGAGGTCACGCTTGCGACCATACATGGTGCGAAGATGGGCGATGTGCTGGTCAATATCGAAGCGCTCCAGATAGGTGCTGACGACCCGCATGTTTATGGTGCTAGTTTGAGTGTCAGCGGCTTGCTTCAACTGCAGAAGCTGCTGGATGATCTCGGGTTCAGCTACTGCCCAGCCGATGCGCAGGCCGGGCGCCAACGTCTTGGAGAAGCTACCCAGGAAAATCACGCGGCCTTCGGTATCAAGCTGCTTGAGGGTCGGCAGGTTTGTGCCGGTGTAGCGGATGTCCCGATAAGGCGAGTCTTCAAGAATGACGACGTCGTATTGGTTAGCTAGCTCAATGATGCGCTTGCGACGTTCTAACGTAAGGGTGACACCTGTGGGGTTCTGGAAGTCCGGCATCACATAAAGCATCTTTGCGCCAAGATTGGCTTTCAAAGCGGCTTCCAGTTCTTCAACGATCAAGCCGTCCTCGTCAATCGGAACGCCAGCGTAGGCTGGCTCGCACGGGTTGAAAGCGAGTAGCGCTCCCAGAAAGGTCGGTGTTTCGGTTAGCAACACATCCCCGGCATCGATCAGTAACCGTGCTACGAGATCGAGCCCTTGCTGTGCTCCCTGCAAGACTAGGATGTTGCGTTCGTTGCATTCCACGCCGTCCTTTCTCATGCGATCAGCGATCTGCTCACGCAGACGCAAGTCACCTTGCGAGCTCGCATACTGCAGTGCCAGGGGTTCGCTGGAGGCCACGATTTGGTAGGCTTCAGCCAACGCTTTCTGTGGGAAATACTGCGGGTCAGGGTATCCTCCACAAAAGGAGACCACCTCAGGATCGTCCTCCAGAGCCTGTGTCTCGCGGATTGCGGAAGGCTTCATCAATTGCATGCGGGTGGCGTAGGTCACGGTGAAACTCTCAAATTAAAGGAATGACGACAGTGCCAACGTAACAATCAACCGACGGCAGGCTTTGCGTTTTGGGGACTTGGTTTGTACGAGATGGCCATAGCTTGTAGGAGGTGAAAATGGAGGTTGTTCAAGCCACCATTCGGCCTGTTTCCTGGGCGTATTAATTGCTTGTTTTTATTGGGTTAGCTCTACTCGGTGCGCGCAAATGAACAGCTCTTTCAAGTCTTACCCTGAATTTTTCAAAAACGCGGAATGCGGATATCGCGACTTTATTCAGGAACACCGTAAGTCCCGTTGTAGAGCTCCGTTCAATATGATCCTAGCGGATCAGAAGCCTCATAACTACATCGATCCTGCGCTTAACGACACCTTGTTGATCCTACCTTTATCAGTGGAAGCTCAGTGCAACTGGAATTGGACGATCAACGACAGGAAGGTGAAGTCGAAGGCGGAAGTGAATCGCATGCTGATCGTTCCAGCCAACGTTCAGAGTTTCTGGGAGGTAGATGCCCAACGAACACTAATGACTTTGTGCATACCCAACTCGACATTCAGGGCCGTTCTCGGAACTAGCTGTCCGAGGCAGTTAGGTCAGGCGTTGTGGGATCTATCTGCCGATACCTGGGAGGATGAATACTTGAGCTGTGCGATGCGGCAGTTGTGGGACAGCAGCAAGGGTGAGCAGCCCATTGATTCAATCATGAGTGAGGGGCTGATCACATCCATAATTGCGCGCCTGATGAAAAAGGCGGGTATCGAAAATGGCGCCCATCAGCCTGTGGCGTTTCCCGAGTGGCGGATTAGAAAGCTGCAGATTTTTGTGCAGCAGCAACTTGCTGAGGACATCAGTCTCGATGATATGGCCGACGCGATAGGCCTTAGCCGCCGGCAGTTCTCTAGAGCGTTCAGCGCGCAAATGGGAGAAACCCCATTCCGCTGGCTGATCCGTCAGCGAATTGAAAAAGCTATGGTGATGCTGAAAGAGTCCGATATACCTCTCTATCGGATTGCTGACGAGTGTGGTTTCTCTGATCAGAGCCATTTCAGCAAAGCATTCAAGCTGGCGGTTGGTGTTACGCCTATAACTTGGAGGCTTGAGCACCGCAGTATGTAGGGTGTCGGATAGCTTGCGGTTCTTTTCCTGTCCCTAAGGCCATGTCGCAGTGGCCTTTCGCATTTTCATCCCTTCATCTTTTATCTTTTTACATGCAGGTAAGCATCTCAGATTGCCATTGGCATGGCCCTCAAATACAAACGGTGACCTCCCAAGGCAAAGCCGTTCGCTAACTCGTTGGTAGTCTGCACTGGTCGTCCGGGAAGGCGCCCTCCTGGCGGCCCGCTAAATCATGAGTTGGACAGGCTATGAATCGCAACAATGACGGTGCGATCCATGATCATTGATGGCGGTGCGGGCAGGCTAGCAACAAGTGACTGTTCTAGCGGATTGAATTTCCGGTCTTTCAGGACTTGCAAGTGGCTCTGTCAGCTTGGCTACGCGTAAGCCTTTGAGCGCTGACAAAGTTAATCGATCAATTAGGTCGGCCAAATATTCTGACTAATTAGGATGCGAATAAACTTAATGGATTTTTGTCGAGCGTTTTGAAGTTGGAGCTGGTGTTCGATATTTTGAAGTACTGCCTCGAGAGTTTTTACACTGCAATAACAATCCTATAAATATGTGGAGTTCTCATGATGCGCGCAATTAAATCCATTGTTTTTGCGTCGGCTGTAGGCATGGCTGTTACAGTGAACGCCGCAGACCTCAAAGTGGCTGTTTATTCCGCCAATGTTCCGTTCAGCTACGAGGATGGCAAGGGAAAGCTGACTGGGTATGAAGTTGATCTTATTAACTTAGTCGCTGAGCGTCTAGGAAAAAAAGTGGAGTACTCCTCCACACCCTTCCACATGCTTTTTTCCGCAGTTCAATCTGGTCGCGCTGACCTGGCCATCGGCACCGTGACCATCACGCCCAAGCGTTTGGAATCGATTTCCTTCACTCAGCCCTGGATCGACTCTGAACTCTGCCTGACCGTTGCTACCAAAAGTGGTATTCAGAGCTTAGAGGGCTTGGCCGGTAAGGGGGCTGCTGCTCTTACAGGTAGCGTTGGTGAAATGTGGGCTTCGACCAACTTGCCGAAATATAAATTCTCCGAAGTACGACGCTACGATGGTACTTCCGAAGCCTTTTTGGATGTTGCGGCAGGTCGGGTCGGTGGTTTCCTGCATGACTGTCCGTCTGACGCCTACTACATCAAGGATAAGCCGCAGTACAAGATCGTTCAGCACATCCCCACCAACGAACAATTTGCCCCTATCTTCAGGAAAGAAAGCTCTCTTATGGCCGAGATCAATCAGGAAATTACCAAACTTAAGGAGGAGGGTGAGATCGACCGTATCCATAAAAAATGGTTTGGCGAGTCAGCACCTGACGGTTCCAGCGTGAAGAAAGTTTCTCCTATCCCAACAATTTGATTCCCAAAAGTCGCTTTAACGTGAGTGATTACGGCGGGTGCTAGTATCCCTTGCGTCCGTTGTACTTGCAGTATTTGAGGTAAGAGTCATGGGTTTGATTGAGACTTTCTTTAATTTAGACGTGCTAAAGCAATCCGCTATGGTACTGCTGCAGGGCCTTCAATTGACTGTCCTGCTGGGCATTACTAGCTTGTTGCTTTCGTTCATCATTGGGCTTGTTCTAGTGCTGATCCGGCTGTACTCGCCCAAGCCATTTCGCGCACTAGCAGGTGCATATATCGATGTGTTCCGTTCGATTCCTCTTTTGGTTTTGCTAGTACTTATCTACTACGCACTGCCATTTCTCGGCATCAGCCTGAGCCCCTTCTGGGCAGCCACTACCGCACTTTCGCTTGTGTCCGCTGCTTATGCTGCCGAATGCTTCCGGGCCGGCATCGAAGCTGTAGCGAAAGGGCAGTTTGAGGCGGCGAAAGCACTCGGCTTCTCCTGGAAGGACATGATGAAAGACGTCGTCCTACCCCAAGCCTTGAAACTGGTCATACCGCCTTCCACAGGTATCGGCATCAGCTTAATCAAGGACACGGCTCTTGCATCTGTAGTGGCAATGCCTGATTTGCTCAAGCAAGCATCCCAAGCCCAAGCTTTCTATGCCAACCCATCGCCGCTTATTGGTGCGGCATTACTGTACCTGGTCATCTTACTGCCGCTTGTCCGTGTGGTCAGCGCAATCGAAGCAAAACAAAAGCGTGCGGGGAGTCATTGAGATGAACCTGAAATCTAACCAATCATTCATCAAAATCACTGGACTGAAAAAGTTTTATGGCTCTTTCCAAGCGTTGCACGATGTTAATCTGACGGTGGAGAAAGGCCAAGTGCTGGCCTTAATCGGCCCCTCGGGTTCAGGCAAATCGACGCTCGTCCGATGCATTAACCTGCTCGAAGAGCTCCAGGAGGGCAGCATTGAAGTGAACGGCGTGGAGGTTAAGGAAGGTAAGAATATTGCGAAAGTCCGTGCCGAGGTAGGTATGGTTTTCCAGCAGTTCAATCTCTTTCCCCACATGTCGGCCTTGCGAAACGTCGCAATTGCTCCTGTCCGGGTACGAGGCTTGAGTTGGGCGGAGGCTGAGGTGAAGGCTACTGCGTTGCTGGAGCGTGTAGGCCTTGCGCAACACGCTCACAAGCGTCCAAGCCAACTGTCTGGTGGTCAACAGCAGCGGGTAGCTATTGCCCGTGCATTGGCCATGGAGCCGGAGGTTCTGCTCTTTGACGAACCCACTTCGGCGCTCGACCCGGAAATGGTTGGTGAGGTACTCGATGTCATCCGCACCGTAGCTGAGGCTGGTGTGACGATGTTGATCGTGACCCACGAGATGTCTTTTGCTCGCCAAGTTTCGGATCGGGTGATTTTCATGGAGCAGGGCCGAATTATCGAGGACTCACCTCCCGAGCAGTTCTTTGGCGTATGTCCAAAATCCGACCGTGCTCAACTTTTCATCAAATCTGTGTTGCATGGTGGTTTACCAAACTCCAAATCAGAACTTATTCATTTAGTTAACTAACAAATTCAATTTTGTTGTCGGGCTTAATTTGAGCTTGCAATGAAGCTGTGCTGATGGCGCAACTAGTTTTAAAAAATCTATGTGGGTGGTTGTGCTTCCGGGAAATAACTAGAAAAAACGGAATGTGCACTATGAGCGTCTTAAAATCCCTTGTTTCGGTTGCTGTCGGTATGGTTATCTGGCAAGGCGTCACCTGCGCCGCGCCGCCGCTGACGATGGAAAACGACAAGACAGAAGTCACCGCTCGGCAAAGCAATGCATGGGTCGAGGTCAACCAGACCGCGCTTCAGAACAACATCCGTAAACTGCAAGAGACCTGGGGTGGCAAGTCGAAGCTGTGTGCCGTACTCAAAGCTGACGCATATGGGCATGAGGTGGGGTTGGTGATGCCTTCGATCATAGCCATGGGGGCTCCTTGTGTTGCGGTGGCGAGCGACGACGAAGCACGCGTGGTGCGGAAAGTGGGTTCAAAGGTGAACTCGTCCGGGTGAGAACGGCCACACTGTCCGAGATAGATAATGCACAACAATACAAAATCGCGGAGTTCGTCGGTGATCTCGATTTTACATGTGATGTCTCTACACTGGTCCCCAAACAGAGCAGCACAATCAGGAACTACCTCTCCCTCAATGCCGGGGTATAGGGCGCTTGTTGTCGGAAAGGTATCGATGAACACGTTGATGGTAGACGTAACAGACATTCCCACTGCCCATCCTGGAGATGAGGTCGCTCTATTTGGAAAGCAGGGCGGTGGTGAAATTACCTAGGGCGAAATTGAGGAGATAAACGGCGCAATGCTCGCGGATCTCTACACCGTTTGGGGCAGTTCTAATCCCAAGATTTTAGTTGAAGAAAAGGCCCCTGAGTAAATTAGGGTTTGCCCCTTAATAACCGAATAGGACAACCGGCAGTTTAAAGCCGAGGAAGAGTCAGTATGATTTTGCCAATCAATAACTACGGTCTTGAAGCTCGTAGCCAAATTCAGTCACTTGCAGCCTCCGAAATTCGGAAAGTGGCGAATCGAGCAATGGGCAAACCAGATATCCTGCCTTTCTGGTTTGGAGAGTCCGATCAGACCACTCCGGCGTTCATCCGTGATGCTGCCACACTGTCGATAGCTAACGGGGAGACTTTCTATTCCCAGAATCTCGGTAGGCCGTACCTGCGTCAAGGGATTGCGGATTACCTGGCGCTGCTGCATGGCAAGGTTTTTGAAGTCGATCAGATTGCGGTCACCGGTTCCGGCGTATCAGGCTTGATGCTTGCTGCCCAGATGCTTGTGTCGCCAGGCGACAAGATCGTTGCCGTGACGCCACTATGGCCAAATGTAGTCGAGATCCCGAAAATCCTCAGTGCCAAAGTTGAGCGAGTGTCGTTGGAGGTGAAGCATGGTCGGTGGTTTCTCGACCTCGACAAGCTGTTGGCGTCGCTGACTCCCGATACTCGCATCTTGCTGCTCAATTCACCGAATAACCCTACCGGGTGGACAATTGATCAGGTGAGTATCGACGTCATTGCGGCTCACTGCCGCAAGCATGGCATCTGGGTAGTCTCCGACGACGTCTACGAGCGCCTTGTCTTTGATCCAAATCTGAAATCGGCACCTTCTTTCCTGAAGAGTGCCGAGCCGGGTGACCGCGTCATTTCCGTCAACAGCTTCTCCAAAGCCTGGTCAATGACAGGCTGGCGAATCGGCTGGATGGTTGTACCGCCTGAGCTATCGACGGATCTCGCTAAGGTGATCGAGTACAACGTTTCGTGCGTCTTCGAGCCAATCCAGCGTGCAGGATATGCCGCCCTCACGGAAGGGGAGTCTACGATTATGGAGCTGCGAGCCCGACTTCAGGGCACTCGTGAAGTTTTGTTGGATGGCCTATTAAGCCTGCCGGGTATAGAGGTGCCGGATGCGGATGGGGCGATGTATGCGTTCTTCCGAATCCAAGGGCACCAAGAGTCCTTGGTGCTTGCCACGCAGTTGATTGATCAGGTCGGGTTGGGCCTAGCACCTGGAGGTGCTTTTGGGCCTGAGGGTAGGGAATGGCTTCGTTGGTGTCACGCTGTTGATGTCGGGAAGCTGAAATTGGGCCTAGATCGACTCAGGAATTTTCTCATTTGATATCGGATGGACTTGCCCCTTCAAAACCGGACACCAACTCCCCGTTAAATTGATGCCACTGCCAAGCGTCTGAACTCCCTCGGTGAACGGTAGTTCAAGGCGCTGTGCGGATGCTGCTCGTTGTAATGCTCGAAGGCAATGGCCAGGTTACGCAGCGCCGTTTCTCGATCCGGCTTGGGTATGTGCGCCACGTAATCACGCTTGATCGTCTTCACGAAGCTCTCTGCCATGCCATTACTCTGAGGGCTACGCACCGGTGTGGTCACCGGCTGCAAGCCGATCTGTCGACCAAACAGCCGCGTCTGTTCGGCGGTTTAGGCCGAACCGTTATCGCTGAGCCACTGCACCGGCGTTGCGGGCAGTTGATCACCGAAGCGCTTCTCCACGCTTTCCAACATCAAGTCGCGAATATCATCGCCGCTGTACCCGGTTGGGCTGGGACCCAGCCGATGGCTTCGCGATCACAGCAGTCCAGGGCGAAGGTCACGCTCAGTTTGGCGCCGTCCTCGCAACGGAATTCAAAGCCGTCCGAGCACCATCGCGTATGCTGGTTTGCACCGCAATACGGCCTTCGTGCCGACGCGGCACGCCGGGTTGTTTGATCCGGCGTTCAAGCAGCAGGTTGTGATCACGCATAACCCGGTAAACCCGCTTCACGTTGATCGCGGGTAGCAACTGGTTTCACGGGCGCGACACAGCAATCCCAGACTCGACGGTAGCCATAGCTGGGTAGTTCGCTGACCTGTTGCTGGATTTCGGCCACCAACTCAGCGTCGTTCACAGGCCTGCTTCGCCGTGTCTTGGGCGATACCGATTGCTTGATTCGAACCGTTAATTGC
>Ga0308160_10001084_pt1 | contig 41331 bp, 43 predicted proteins | sample PhyFR1_FD_201036 | JGI IMG/M metagenome (GOLD analysis project Ga0308160, IMG submission 201036) | Phyllosphere microbial communities from UC Gill Tract Community Farm, Albany, California, United States - DLSLF.R1 | ecosystem: Host-associated > Plants > Phyllosphere > Unclassified | place: USA... | reverse complement strand
ACCGGGCCGCGCTCGACCGGTTGCCACCACCCGAACCCGTCCCCGACCACGCGGACCGGGACGATGACGGGGACGCCGTCCGGGCGCTCCGGCAGCTCGGGCACCGCGACCAGGAGATCATCACGCTGTCGGTCCTCGAGGGCTACAGCGAGCGGGAGATCGCCGCTGCACTCGGCATCGCGCCGGGAACGGTGAAGTCGCGCCTCTCCCGCGCACGGACCCGGCTCGCCGCGGCACTGACCGCGAGCGGGCCCACGACCCAGCCGGCCGTCGAACGGAACGGAGCACGATCATGAGCACCTCCACGAACAGGGACACCGACGACCGCGACCGGGCACTGCGGGCGTTGCTCGTCGACACGGTCGAGCACACACCTCGGCGGCGTCGACGGTGGCGGGCGGCGACGATCGCGGGAGCGGTGGTGTGCGTCCTCGGCGGAGCTGCCGCCGGTGGTGCGATCACCGCGGCGGCGAGTCCGGACCCGGCCGCCCTCGAGGCCCAGAGCCAGGCCGCGACGGTCGTCGGCGGGTCGGGCGCGACGTACCTGCGGGTCGTCGGCAGCCCGGTCGGGCGGGTCGGGTCGTCGGACGAGACGATCTCGGTCGGACGCGCTCCCGCCCGTGCCGACACGTTCACCTGGGTCGCCACGTGTCGCACCGGGAGCGGCGAGATCACCGAGCGCGGGTCCGGTGTCGATGACGGTAAAGCGTCGTGCGCCGCCGGGTCGCACGTCACGGGCTCGTACGCGGCGTCGGAGATCGCCGGGCACCGGATCCGGCTCAGCGTGGACGGGGACCTGGGGTGGACGCTGTCGTACGGCTGGCTGCGCACACCCCCGATGCCCGCGGCGAGCGCGGCGCAGGACCAGGCGACCGAGGACGGCGTCGTCACCCGGAGCGAGTACCTCGCGGCCTTCGACCGCCTGCAGGGGTGCATGACCGCCCGGGGGGAGTCGCTCGGTCGGATCCCGAGGTCGTCGTTGTTCGTGGCGCCCGTGGCCCACGACGCGTACGTGTTCGACTGGTGCGACGCGTCGGAGTGGTCCGCGGTCGACTTGCTCTGGCAGAACGAGCACCCCGCCCCGTCGTCGGACGACGACTCGTGGGGATGGCAGCCGTACGACCCCGCGGCCGATCCGAAGTACGCCGGGTGAGTCAGTCGAGGACGCGGAAGCGGACCGCGTCGCCCGGTCGGAGCTGGGCGGCGCGGTCGACCGACGCGGGGGTGAGCACCGCGACGACGGGGTAGCCGCCCGTGACGGGGTGGTCGGCGAGGAACAGGACGGGGTGCCCCGCCGGCGGGACCTGCAGCGACCCGGTCTCGACGCCCTCGCTCGGCAGCTCACGGGTCACGGCGCGGACGAGTGGCCGGGCAGCGGTGGTCCGTACGCCGACCCGGTCGCTGTCGGGCGTGACGTGGTGGACCTGGCCGGCCAGGACCGTCCGCCACTCCGGGGTGAACCGGTCGTCGCGGGGTCCGGCGGTGACGTCGAGCACGACCGCCTCGCCCGGTGGTGACCAGCGCGGCGGGGCGACGGCGTCGACGAGCGGCCAGGCATCCGCGGCGCCCCCGATCGGCAGGACGTCCCCGACCGTGACGGGAGGCGGACCGAGGCGCGCGAGGGAGTCCCACGAGCGGCTGCCGAGCACGGGTTGGACGGCGAGGCCTCCGCGGACCGCGAGGTACGTGCGCAGTCCCGCGGTGGCCGTCCCGACCCGGAGCACGTCACCCGGTGCGAGCGTGACGACCTCGAAGCAGGCCCCGCCGCGGACCCGGCCGTCCGCGGCCTCGACCGTCACCGCGCACGGTGCGCCGGTCAGGGACGCGACCACGTGCGCGTCCGAGCGGAGCGTGACGGAGCCGAGCAGCGCCTCCAGGACCGCCGCGTCGGGACGGTTGCCGACCAGCCGGTTGGCGAGTGCGGCTGCCCCGCGGTCGGTGGCACCCGCGGCGCCGAGGCCCGTGTCGCTGAACCCGGGCCGGCCGAGGTCCTGCGTCGACGTGCCGGGGCCGACCTGCAGGACGGTGAGGGCGCTCATGCGCGGCCGGCGTCGACGAACCGGATCCGGGTGCCGGCCGGCGCGAGCGCGGGCGGGTCGCGGTCGAGCGACCACATCGCGACGTCGGTGCGGCCGATGAGCTGCCAGCCGCCGGGCGACGCGCGCGGGTAGACGGCGCTGAACTCGCCGGCGAGGGCGACGCTGCCGGCGGGCACGGACGTGCGGGCGCTGGTGCGTCGGGGCAGGTCGAGCGACGGGGCGGAGCCGGTGAGGTAGCTGAAGCCGGGTGCGAAGCCGCAGAACGCGCTCGTCCAGGTCTGGCCGATGTGCCAGGCGACGAGCTGGGCGGCTGTGGTGCCGACCAGTGCGGCGACGGTGTCGAGGTCCTCGCCGTCGTAGGTGACGGGGATCGTGGTCACCTCGCCGACGTCGGCTCCGGTGGGCACGACGGGTTCGACGGCCTGGAGGCGCGGTGCGAGTCGCGTGGGATCGGTGCGTTCCGGGTCGAAGCGGACGAGCAGCGTGCGGGCTCCGGACACGAGTTCGGTCACGCCCGGCACGGGTTCGGTCTCGAGTCCGGCGCGGAACGCGGTGACCTCGGCGAGCGTGCCGAAGGTCACGAGCACCGCGCGGGTACCCGCGCGACGCACGTCGATGGCGGGTCCGGCGTGCTCGGCCGGCGAGCTCACGGTGTGGGGGCGAACGGGGTGGTCGCGACCCCGTGCCGGTCGAGGAGCGCGCGGATCGCCCGGGCCATCGCGACGGCGTCGGGGGAGTCGCCGTGCACGCACACCGAGTCCGCCCGGACCGGGACGACCGAGCCGTCCACCGTGGTCACGGTGCCGTCGGTGACCATCCGGAGGACCCGGTCGGCGACCGCTGTCGGGTCGTGCAGGACGGCGCCCGGTCGGCTGCGCGGGACGAGGGACCCGTCGGGTTCGTAGGCCCGGTCGGCGAAGACCTCCGACACGGCGCGGAGCCCGTGCGCGGTCGCTGCGCGGAGGAGCTCCGAGTCCGGCAGCGCGAGGACCGCGAGGGACGGGTCCACGTCGGCCGTGGCACGGACGACGACCTCGGCCTGGACCGGGTCGGCGCACGCGGTGTTGTACAGGGCGCCGTGGGGCTTCACGTACGTCACCGCGGTGCCGGCGACCCGGGCCGTGGCGAGCAGGGCGCCGAGCTGGTGGACGACGTCGGCGTAGAGCGTCTCGGGTGTGACCTCGACCGCGCGACGACCGAACCCGACGAGGTCGCGGTAGGCGACGTGCGCCCCGACCGCGACGCCCCGCTCGGCGGCGAGGCGGCAGGTGTCGAGCATGATCGCGGGGTCGCCGGCGTGGAACCCGCAGGCGACGTTCGCCGAGGAGACGACGTCGAGCATCGCCCGGTCGTCGCCCATCGTCCAGGCGCCGAAGCCCTCGCCGAGGTCGCTGTTGAGGTCGATCGTCGTCACGCTGTCAACCTACCGGCGGGGTCCGTCACGAACGGTGGACCACCACCGGGCAGGACGCGTGCTGTGCGCACCCCTGGGTGACCGAGCCGACGAGCAGCCCGCGGAACCCGCCGAGGCCACGACTGCCGAGCACGAGGAGTGCGGCGTCGCGGCTCGCGTCGAGCAGGACCTCGGCGGGGCGGCCCTCGACGAGGTCGGACGTGACGTCGACGTCGTCGTCGATGAGGTCCTCGGCGGCGTCGAGCGCGGGGGAGGCGGTCGCGAGGGCGTCCTGCTCGGGGGACCAGTGGTCGAACGGGGGTTCGTCGCGGTTGAGGGCCTCCGGCCACTGCCACGTCGTGATCGTCCGGACGGGGAGCCCGAGGCCGCGGGCGAGGGTGATCGCGAACCGCAGGGCGCGCCCGGACTCGGGGGAGCCGTCGACGCCCACCACGACGGCCCCGCCGGCACCGGACGCACCGCCGTCGTCCGTCCCGGTCGCCGCTCGCCCCCGGTCCACGAGCACGGGGCACGTCGCGTGCTGGATGCAGGCGGCGCTCACCGAACCGAGCAGCAGCCCCCGGAACCCACCGCGTCCGCGGCTGCCGACGACGAGCAGCCCGGCGTCGGACGCGGCGTCGAGGAGGACCTCCGGCGTACCGCCCTCCGCCGAGCGGGTCGTGACCTCGACGGGGAGCGGGCCGTGTCGCTCGACGAGGTCGACGGCCTGCTGCCGGATCTCCTCGGCGTCGTGCAGCGGTGACCAGCTGTTCGCGACCGGCGGGGTGCTCCAGGTGATCGGCCACCGCCAGGACGTCACGACCTCGACCGCGCTGCCGAGTCGTGCGGCGAGGCCGAGGCTGCGCTCGAGCGCGGCGTCGGCCGGCTCCGATCCGTCGTACCCGACGACGATGCGTCCGATGGCTGCTGTGCTCATGTGCCCGTGCTCCCTGTGTTCCCGGTGTTCTGTGTGTTCTCGGTGATCCTCGTGCCGGGGATGTTCCCCCACGTGAAGGCGATGACGAGCTGGACGATGCCGGAGACGATGAGGACGCCGCCGACCACCGCGACGACGAACACCGCGCCGAGTGCCGGCAGCGTGATGAGGACGAGTCCGCTCACGAAGCTCAGTGCGGCCGCGACGACCGTGAGCGCTCGGTGGCCGGTGTCCGGCGCGTAGAGCAGGGTGATGCCCTCGAGCAGCCACGCGAACCCGATGGCGAAGGCCAGCCACCGAGCGCCGACGGGCGGGTGCACGATGGCGAAGACGCCCGCGACGACGACGAGCACGCCGACGACGACGAGCGCGACGCGTCGCCAGGCCGGCGCCCCGCCCGGGACGGCGCGCACGAGGAGCGTTCCCCCGGCGACGACCAGGTAGATGCCGAACACCCAGACCACGGCGACGAGCGTCGCGTGCGGGAGCAGCAAGGCCGCGATCCCCGCTGCGAGCGCGACGGCGCCGAGGACCGCGACGGCCGTCCGCAGCCGTCGATGCGGAGCACGGTTTCCTGACATGGCGTCCACGGCGTCCACCGACCTTCCCTGCAAGGTGCTTCCTGGCCTACACCCCTCGACGGTGTGCCGGTCCGGGAACCGGCGACCGCGATCCGTCCCGGTACGGTCGAGGGCACGACCGACGACCACGACTGCGACTTCTGCGCCGCCCTCGCGGACGACTCCTTCGAGGTCGTCGTCCGCGGCGACCTCGCCGCGCTCGACACCCGCGAGGTCACCGAGCTCGCCCTCGTCCCCCAGCGCGCCGACCGTGCACTGCGCCAGGTGCTCGGCGCGGCCGTCGAGGGGACGAACCTGGTGATGTCGAACGGCTCCGTGGCCGACCAGGGCGTCCCCCACGCACACCTGCACGTCATCCCGCGCGCCTCCGGGGACGGGTACGAGTTCCGTGAGGACACGAGCCGGTACCCGGTGGCGCCGCTCGACCCCGCCGACCGCGCGGCGATCGCGGCGCACATGCGCGACGGCTGAGTCCGGACCGACCGGCAGGCTGTCGCGCGCGGCGGCCCCGTATCCTGCGACGGTGGAAACGACACAGCCGTCCGGCACGACCAAGCGTCGCGTGGAACTCGAGATCACCCGCCCGATGCTCACCTGGTTCGCCCGACCGACCGTGACGATCGACGGCGTCGGCCACCCGGCGCAGTGGGGGACCGGCACGTGGGCGGTCCCGGACGACGGCGGCACCCGCATCGGCGTCTACCTCTACAACCGCGTGTGGCGGTTCGGCGCAGCCACCAGGACCGTGACCGCGACCGACGTGTCGCTCGTGTACCGCGCCGGACCGCTGCCGGTCGGCGCCGGTCGGATGGCCCCCGCCTGAGCATGGCCGGCATCACCTACCCGAGGCCCCTCGTCGCCGGCGGGCGCGTCGAGGTCCCCGCGCCGTCGATGGGCGTCCCCGAGTACCTGCACGGCCGACTGCAGGACGGTGCGGACGCCCTGACGGCACGCGGACTCAGCGTGCACGTGCGGCCGCACGCCACCACCCCGGGGCTCGTCCCGGCCAGCGTCACCGAACGCGTCGCCGACCTGCACGACGCGTTCCGGAGCGCCGACGTCGTCCTCCCGCCGTGGGGTGGTGAGCTCGCGATCGAACTCGTCGGGTCGGTCGACTGGCACGCCCTCGCCGCCTCGCGCGCCTGGTTCGCCGGCTGGTCGGACATCTCGACCCTGCTCCTCCCGCTCACGACGATGACGGGCCTCGCGACCCTGCACGGTGCGAACCTGATGGACGAGCCGTACGAGCTCCCCGCCGAGTTCGCCCGCTGGACCGACGTCGCAGCGCTCCCACCGGGCGGCACGGTCGAGCAGCGCAGTGCCCCGCGTCGTCGCAGCCGCCCGTGGGGCGCCTGGGCCGACGAGGTCCTCGACCGCGACGGCGCCTACGACACCCCGACCCGCTGGCGCGCCCTCGACGGCGCGTCCCAGGTCGCGATCCGCGGACGCCTCATCGGCGGGTGCCTCGAGACCGTGTCACTGCTCGCCGGAACCCCCTACGGCGACGTCCCCGGCTTCGCCCGGCGGGACGCGCCGGAGGGCACGATCGTGTACCTCGAGGTCGCGGAGTCGAACGCGGTCACCGCGTTGCGGATGCTCACGTCGCTGCGGCTCGCCGGCTGGTTCGACGACGCGAACGGCGTCCTCATCGGGCGCACCGAGGGAGCGGCGGTGCCCCAGCTGGACCAGGACGAGGCCGTCCGGCACGCACTCGGCGACCTCGGCATCCCCGTGGTGCTCGACTTCGACACCGGCCACCAGCCGCCGCAGATGCCGCTGGTGAACGGCGCGCTCGCCGAGGTCGTGCTCGACGGACCGGTCGGCAGCATCACCCAGCGGCTGGTCTGACGGACGGGAGGCGCGGTGCGGGCCCGACCCGCGCCTCCCGTCCGTCGGTGCGCACGCCGACCGGACGACCGGAGCGCCGTGCGCTCCGCGACCCTCGACCGGTAGCGCGCCCGGAGGTAGGCTGACGTCGGCTCCGGTGGCCAGCCCCTGCATCCGGTGAACACCGACGAACGATCCTCTTCCGGTCGATCTCGATCCTTCCGCGATCCCTGGCAACGCAGGAACCAGGCCCCATCGCGCGATTGGAACATCGTGATCACGATCGAAGAAGCCAAGCGACTCGCCCGCGAGCTCAGCACCGGTACCGACATCCCGCACTCGAAGGTGCTCGAAGCAGCCGCCCACGCAGCAGGCCTCCGTGACTGGAACACCCTGGCCGCGTTGCACCACCGGCAGGACCCGGAGAGGCGCAGCGCGCCGAGGGTCATCCCGGTGTTGCGCGTGTTCGACCACGCGGTCGCCCGAGCCTTCTACTGCGACTACCTCGGGTTCGAGTGGGAATGGCAACACCGGTTCGAACCGGACCTGCCCGTGTACGCGCAGGTGTCGCTCGACGGCAAGGTGCTGCACCTGACCGAGCACCACGGTGACGCCACACCGGGAGGGGCCGTCATGCTCGTCGTGGACGACGTCGCCGCCTACCGGGACGTCCTGCTCGCGCAGCGGCACCCGCGATCCCGGCCCGGCCTGGAGTCCAACGACTGGGGACGGACGATGCTCGTCATCGACCCGTTCGGCAACCGGCTCCAGTTCTGGGAACCGAACGCGTCGTCGCGGAGCTGAGCTGGACCAGGACGAGGCCGTGCTCGACGGACCGGTCGGCAGCATCGCCCAGCGGCTGGTCTGACGGACGTGAGGCGCGGTGCGGGCCCGACCCGCGCCTCCCGTCCGACGGTGCGCACGTCCTCACCGCGGGCGCGGCTCGAGCGTCACCCACTCCTCGTCGCGGACGTAGCCGAGGGCGACGTTCGCCGCCGCGATCGCGGTGTTCTCCGCCGAGCCTCCGGTGCGGAACCGGGTGGTGCCCGCGTCCGCCAACGCGAGCACCGACGCTGCCTTGACCGCCTGTCCGAGCCCGCGGCCACGCAGGCCGGGGTGCACGACCGTGAAGTGGGTCTCGGCGTGGGGCCCGTCGGTGTCGACGAACGTCATCGCGACGAGTTCGCCGTCCGGCGTGACCGTGCCGAACGCGGGCCGTGCCGATGAGGGGGTCGCTGCCCCGCGGTCGAGCGGCTCGTGCTGGGTCGCGACGCCGCCGGGGTAGTCGTGGGCCGTCAGCGCGTCGAGCCGCAGGACCGCGTCGACGTCGTCGGGACCGAGGGGCCGCGTCGCACCGATGTCGGCGGTGCGGTCCACGAGCGCCTGCAGTCGCTGCCGGTCGATCCGGTCGGCGTCGAGCTGCGCGCCGAACGACCGGGCGGTGACGCTCCACCCCTGCGCTTCGAGTTCCGCGACCTCGGGCGCGTCCGCTGGCAACACTCTCGTTTCCCCCACGGCTCCGATCCTCGCACGGCCGCTCCGGGAGTGGTCGGTCGGACGCCGGTCCGTGCTGACGCCCCTGGTGCAGCCGACTCCCTCGTGGGAGCTTGGGACGATGCACCACCTGGACGTGACCCTGACCTGGCGCTCGATCATCGGCGACGAGGAGCTCGTGGACCTCACCGCGGCGCACGGAGGGACGCCCGAGCCCGGTTGGTGGGATCGGGTCCGCCCGCACTCGCTCGGCTGGGTCGCGGCCCGGGACACGCACGGGGCCCTGGTCGGATTCGTGAACGTCGCGTGGGACGGTGCCGACCACGCGTTCCTCATCGACACGAAGACGCATCCGTCTCGTCAGCACCAGGGCCTCGGGACCGCGGTCGTCCGCTTCGCGGTGGACGCGGTCCGTGCTGCCGGCTGTGAATGGCTGTTCGTCGACTACGGCGAGGACATGGTGCCGTTCTACGAGGGGGCCTGCGGCTTCATCCCGACGCGCGCCGGACTCGTGCACCTGCGCTGATCCGGTGTCTCGGTCGTCTTGTGAAGTGCTCGTGGTGGGGCGTCATGGTCATCGCACTCGACAGCTGACTGCTTGGACGACCGACCTGGCTCGGTGGGAGCTCCTCCGAAGAGGCGCTCCTTCAACCACGAAGGATGTGCACGAGCAGCGACACTGCCACCACCACACCGCCGAGCACGAAACCGCACCCGATGAACCTCGACAACTCCGGGGTGAACTGACCTCCCCAGAACTCGCCTTGCACTTTCCGAGAGAACCGTGCGATCGGCTCGGGGAAGGTGAGCAGGACACTGCCCCAAGCAAGGCAGACCACGGCCGCCAGCCCGATCCAGAGAGCACCCACCAGGCCAACGCTACCCGCTGCGTCGTCGCGCAAGCGGATCGGTCGTCGAAAGGGCTGGAGTCAGCTGATAGGCGGACCGCTACCGCTCGTCCGCGTGGGCGAGCACAGAGCGCGCCGACGGTCACGACGACCGCTAGTTCGCACAGATGCCCGCCGACAGGACCCAGAACGACTGCTCGGTGAGTGGCTGTAGGCTCCACGCGAGCCCGTCCAAGGCGCATCTACCCGGTACGGGTGCGTCCTGCCCGCAGCACGGCGAGGGTGGCTGCCCGTTCGAGCCGGGCCGGGTCCGTAGGCCTCACTTCGCTGCGGGCGATGTCGGAGGTCACCAACCGCGTGGTCGCCGACCCGCGCGCCAGCGGACGAGGCAGCGATTGGTCGCCGACAGGCGTGGACGGCCTCGACCGATGATCCCGCTGTGGTTGACCTTCGGTAGCCGTTCGGCAGCCGGACGCCTCCACGCGGTACGTTGCGGTCGTGCAGGTCGTCGAAGGCGTTTGTGTTCGGTGGAGTGACGACGACGGCTGGGGCGCCCTCCGTTCGGAAGCGCTCGAGTCTGACGTCTTCGTGCACTTCTCCGTCCTGGATGGTCCCGGCTTCCTCTCGCTGCGGACCGGCCAGGCCGTGCGGTTCGCGGTGGAGCCCTACCCTGCCGGACAGGACGGATACTTCTTCCGAGCGCACAGCGTCACGGGCATCTGATCACTGACCGATGGTCGAAGGGACGGCCGTGCGCGAACCGAGCGGCCCCCGTTCACGGTGCTGTGCGGACGGTCGAGCGCCGCTAGTGTTCGGGGACATCGACGTGAGGGAGGGCGCGCATGGCGAGTACGGATGTGGTGACGGGCACGATCGACCCACGGTGGGCGCGGGTCCGTCCACTGGTGTTCCGGACGATCATCGGTGCCGTCGTCGCTGCCGGCCTGGTCGGCATCGTCGCGGTGCTCCTCGGGGACTTCGGCCGGGTCGCCGTGCAACTCCTGCTGACCGTCGTCGTGGTCGTCGTGTTCGCGCTCCTGTCCTGGTACGACGCCGACGTGTCGTCGCGGCGGTCCGGGAGGTTCGCGTTCGCGAGCATCGTCGTCTCGCTGTACTTGCTCGTGACCGGCTTGGCCAAGGTCTGGATCGTGCCGGTCGACCCGCTCGGCGGGGACGGGATCTGGCTCGTCGGCGAACGGTTCATGCAGTGGATCGGCATCGTGTTCGTCGCACGCTTCGCGCTGCTGCACGTGCACCTGCTCCTCGTCATCCACCGGCGGTACCCGACCCCGCTGCTGCAGCTCGTCGCGAAGGCGACCGTCGGGGTGATCGCGCTCCTCGCCCTGCTGCTGTCGGTGCCCCTCCTCGCTCCCGACCTCGACCTCGCCAGCGGGTTCTGGCGACTGGTGTGGGTCGTGGTCATCCTCGACCTGCTCGGAACCGTCGTCGTGCCGCTGAGCAACGCGCTGTTCCGACCGCGTGACCACGACCGCGGGGGCCAGGGTGGGTCCTCCGAGCCGTCCGCAGCCGTGTGGCCACGACCGTCCTCGACGCCGAACGGTGCGGCTTCCACCACGCCACCGGTGGTGGAGCCCACGGGGGTGTCGGGCTCGGAGAAGCACGGTGCAGCCGATCCGCCCGTCGGCGAGTGGACGAGCGTGCCCGGACCTGCCGTCCCTCCAACGGCGCCCGGGCGGCTCGTCGACCATGAGGTGCTTCCGGCTGAGGCAGCCCGGTCGGCCCGAGCGGACGGCGCCCGGACGACCCAGGAAACGGCGCTGACGGTCACGGGCAGCGACGGTCTGCTCTACGAACGTCGACCGGACGGCGCCCGCGCGCTCGCGTGGCCGCGCTACGTCGACGGAACGCCGCTGCCGGCGGCGCCGGACGGCTCCCCGGACTTCAGCGGCGTCGCTCGCCCCTGATCCGCCGGCTCCACACCAGGCGGCGAGAGGCTCTCGGTGGAGCGCGAGCAGCCGACGGGTCAGACCTCCCCGAGCACCTTGCGCCAGACGGCCGTCAGCGTGGCGTACTCGTCGTCCGAGACGAGGTCGCGTACCCCGCTCGCGAGCACCGCGGATCGGACTGCTTCCTCGGCGCCCGCACGATCCCGGAGGTGCGCCTCCGAGTGTCGCACCGCGCGTCCAGCCTCCTGCGCGGCCTCGATCTCCTCGACGCGTCCCGCTGCGCCAGCGGCCTCGAGCGCGTGCTGCCAAGCGGCCACGAGGTCGGCGTTCGTGACCATCCGCCCGTCAGCGCCTCCCTGGATCGCGAGGGAGGCACTCGGTTCCGGCAGCAGGATCGCCTCGTCGGCTTTCCACGCGATGTCGAGCGACTCTGCCTCGTCGGCGGTGATCTGCCCGGCTCGGTCGATCATTGCCTGCAGTCCGGCATCGCTGATGTCGTTCGTCACGGTGTCCTCTCCGACCGCCGCGCTCGCGTGGTCCGATCCATCTTGCTGGCCGTCCCCGTCTCGCGCTCAGCCGCCACCCAGAGGAGTGCGGGCGGACGACCGGTCGGCACGCAGCTGCGGGCTCCATCCGCATCACAATGGGAGGGTGGACACCACCATGGTCGACGACGCCTGGCTCAGCGCGGTGATGCGGAGCATCGGTGGAACGCCCACACATCTCGAACCGCTCCCGGGCGGCACGGTCAACCACACGTTCCGCGTCGAACGCGCAGGAGGCAACCCCGTCGTTCTCCGGTACCCGGTCGATCCGCTCCGCGCCGATGAGTTCCCAGTCGAGGCCTGGGCGGCGGACGCTGCCGCCCGAACGGGCATCGCCACCGCGGAACCCCTCGCTCACGGAGTGGAGGGTGGGGTTCCGTTCTCGTTGTCGACCTACGTCGCACCTGACGACCGCGCGGTACTACGGCCGTGGTCGTGGCTCGGCGTCTATGCCCGCACGGTCGGCAGGGTGCCCCTGCAAGACGCCCCGCTCTCCCTCTACTCCCGGTTCGGGAAGGACCTCGACACCGCGTGGGCCGCGCACCTCGACTACAACCGCACTTCCCTCGGGCCGGATGACGTGCTCTTCACGGACGGCGCCTACGAGCAACCAGCAGTCGTCGAGCGCATGTTCGCCCACCTGGCTCGTAGGACCTACGAACACGGCCTGACACACGGCGACCTCGCGCCACGCAACCTCATCTCCCGCGGCCCGGAGACACCGCCCGTCCTGATCGACTGGGGCGGCGCCGAGACCGGACCAACGCCTTGGACCGACGCTCGGCGGGTCTTCGAGTGGTGCTTCATCGACGAATCGGTCGATCGGCAGGACTACGACGACTTCGCCCAAACCGCCGGTCTCGGCTCGGACCGGGCGCGGGATGAACTCGCGATGATGACCGCTCTGCATCTCGTCGACGTCACCCGCTGGGCGCTCGACAACCGTGCGGACCTGTACGCCGGGTACGTCCAGCGCTGCCGCGATGGCCTCGATGTGATCCAGCAGCTCATCCGGTAGCCGATCCGTCAGGGACCGGGCGCGAATTCCACTCGGTCGTGTCGCTCGGCGGCGTAGTGCCGGCCGGGGTACCTGAGCCCGCCGAAGTACATGTTCGTGTGGGCGACGATCTGCTCACCACTGATGCGGACACCGTCGTGCTCTGCGTCCGTCGTCGTGTGTGCATCGGACACCAGCGTCACGTCGAAGCCCCGCGCGGCCGCGGCCTGGGTCGTCGTCCGAATGCAGTAGTCGCTCTGCGCACCCGCGACGACGAGATGCCGCACGCGCAAGCGATCCAGGACCTCGTCGAGGTCCGTGTCCGAGAACGAGTCCCGGTACTCCTTCTTCACCAGTGGCTCGTTCGATCGCCGCTCCAGCGGCGCCGCCAGTTGCCAGTCTGCGGACCCCTCCGCGAAGTCGTCGTGATCCTGCACCCACACGACAGGCACATCGCTTGCTCGGGCACGATCAACGAGTCGGGCGGTCCGCGCGAGCACACCCTCCGCGTCGAAACAGTCCCTCATCACGCCCCGCTGCAGATCGATGACAAGAAGCGCACTCATGGTCGGCATGACCAGCATCCTGTCACCCATGTGCGATCCGGATGACTGGTCGGACAAGCGTGGGGACCTGAGCAAGGTCTCGACATCTGATCCGCAACCGGTCGCCGCCACAGGCGCGTGGCTTCAGTACTCGAGCCGGGGCCACTCCTGCAATCGCGGGAAGCGCGGGCGCGGAGGCATCGACTCGTCGTCGTCCAAGATGCGGAGCTCGGTGATCACCGTGACCTGATCCACTCCGTACGAGCGGTAGGCGACTCCGTCACGTTCGTCGATGACAAGCGTCGTGCGTTGTGCGGAGTCGAGCTCGTGCTCGAACGTGAAGAGCAGCCAATGACCCCTGACGCGCTGGACGAGCACCGGGGCGTAGCTCGCGGGTGAGCCCCAGAGGAGGAGCAACTCAGGGGTGAGCAGGCGGACGGGAGAGGCAACCGTGCCGCTGCGAGCGAAGCTGACTTCCGAAGACCCGTCAACGGTGTGGAGGACGCCGTCCTGGTAGCGGTCGCGGTGCGCATACCCCTGCTGGTCGAACGTCCAGCTCTTGTTCCGCTCGTCGACGACGGTTTGAAACTGCGAGGGGCCTTTACGCCCGTCGCGTCGCGTGGTCACGCCTCGCGCCAGTCGACGTCCCGGGAGCCGGAGCGCAGCAACCTCAGCTCGGACGGTGGGGACGTCCGCCTCGGTCAGTACGGTATCGAGACGCACCCGACCAGTGTGGCCGATCCTCGTGGCTCTGACCACAGAGGGGCACGTAAGCCGATCCGCTACCGGCCACCTCCGGATAGCTTCACCAACACGACGACTCTTGGGCGATCAGGTCGACGCCTCCCGCTGTGGACGTTGGTGCTCGTAGGGGTCGTTCTCCTGGGTGTCGCTGCGCTCCTGTTGTTCCGCGTCGACTCGATGATCGTGTTCCTGGCGATCTCTCCACTCACGATCAGTGGGCTGTACACGCTTGACTACGCTGGCGGCGAGTGGCGACAGCGAAGCGACGAACGGGACGTTCGATAGCCGATCGTTCAACGAGACGTCGGTGCCCCCGTTCCACGGGTCCATGACCGGTCCTCTCTGTCGGACCCGCGCTGCCGATGGCAAAGCGTTAGTTGCTCACAAGCTGTACAACGAGCGAGGTCGCCGCGAGAGCGAGAACGATCCCGAACACGACCCAGGTCCCCGGAGTGATGGGCTTCCGCGGTTTTCCCTCAACTCGATCACGAGCGGCATTGCCCCATCGAGTGGCGCGCACGACGATGAGCGCGAAACAAACCACCACCGCCAGGATCCCGAGAGCAACCGTCATCGGGCGACATTCGCGGTCGTTGCGACGCACGCGCGAGAAAGTCGTGTTTGACGCTGAGTCATCGGAGACAATGCAAGCTTCGATCGGGGCACCGTTCCTACGCTACCGAGCAAGGCCGGGAGCAGTCGCGCACATCGCGCCCCGTTAGCCGATCCTCTCCCGCACGCGTGTTCGGTAGGCGGGGCGGGGCGTTCTGGTGATGAGTGTCACGCTGAGAACGCTGCGCTGTGGAGAAACGAGGGCCCCAGCACCGATGGGTGTTGGGGCGCTCGTTGTCTCAACGGCGTGCTGACGTCTGCCGCTTGTGTCGAGCGATCAGGGCGTCCCCGGCGATGAGGGCGAGTGCCGAGGCGGCTCCGAGGATGGCGAGCAACCACCAACTGATGTCGGCGAGGAAACCGATCAAGCCGAGGATGATGATCGGGATCGGGATGAACTTCAGCAACATCGGTTGCGCCTCAACTGCAGTTGTTCCGGGCGGTCTTCACGAAGGGCGTGCGTCGAAGTGCGTGTGTTCTCGTGTTCACGTTCGATCCCCTCATCGGTGTGACGCGTTGCGTCGGTCGGAGCCTGACAGCTGCGCGAGAGCCTGCGCATCCACCGAGAGGGGGAGGTGATCCACCGGTCGGCCAGCCGCTGTCCGCCTGGGCAGGTGGGCGTCTGACACTCGCCGCGTCCAGCCACTGGCCTGCGAGCTCGTCTCGTCAGCCGATCGGCCACCGAGGCGGGCGGCCGAGGGCTCGCTGGGGCCAGCCGTACCGCACGAGTCGGCGTCGCATCGCGGACCGGAACCTCCCCGAACCACCCGGTGACCAGTCGAACTCGACGGAGACGAGTGGGTGCGCAGCGACGAGATCCGACCCCTCCGGACGGCGACAGCGACGAGGGAGAACACTGGCCCCATGACGACCAAGATCACCCTCATCATCGACAACCCGACCGACCCCGCCGCCTTCGAGCAGGCGTACCCCGCACTCGAGGAAGCAGCCGGCGCCCTGCCGCAGCTCCGCCGCCTCGAGGCCGGCAAGGTCTGGCCGAAGGAGGACGGCACGCCCACCCCGGCCCACCGGACGCTCGACCTGTACTTCGACTCCTACGACGACGCGTCCGCAGCCGTCGCCGGCGAGGAAGCGGGCGCGTTCTTCGGCCAGCTCGGCGCCACCGGAGCGACCTTCACCGGGCTCTTCTCCGACGTCGAGAAGGCGTGACCACCACCGTCCTCGTCGCCGGCGCGACCGGTGACCTCGGCGCACGCATCGTCCGGGCACTCCGCAGGCACGACACCCACGTCCGCGTCCTGACCCGCCCCCGGTCCACGGCGACGGCACCGACCGAGGACGACGACCACGTCGAGGTGGTCCGAGCGGACTACGGCGACCACGCAGCGTTGACGTCGGCGCTCGCCGGGGCCGAGGTCGTGGTGTCCGCGGTGAGCGGCACGCGCTCGGTCATCGTCGACGCGCAGCGCGCCCTGCTCCGCGCAGCGGTGGACGCCGGCGTCGAACGGTTCATCCCGTCGGACTACGCCGCCGACTACCGCTCCATCACCCCGGGGCCGAACCGGAACTTCGAGCTGCGCCGCGAGTTCGCCGCCGACCTCGACGCCGCACGCATCCGGGCGACCTCGGTGCTGAACGGCGCGTTCACCGACATGCTCACCGGGCAGGCGCCGCTCATCCTGTTCGACCGACAGCGGGTGCTCTACTGGTCCTCGGCCGACCAGGTGCTCGACTTCACCACGAAGGACGACGTCGCCCGCACCACCGCCCTCGTCGCGCTCGACCCGGGTGCACCGCGCTTCGTCGAGGTCGCGGGGGACCGGGTGACCTCGCGGAGCATCGCCGACACGATGTCCCGGCTCACCGGCACCCCCTTCCGACTGCAGTGGGCGGGGACCGCGTCGACGCTCTCGGCGATGGCCCGGGTGGGACGACGCCTGTCGAAGGCCGGCGACGACGAGCCGTTCCCGGCGTGGCAGGGCATGCAGTACTTCGTCAGCATGTTCAGCGGTGAGGCCACACTGCGTCACGTCGACGACGAGCGGTACGGTGCAGAGGGCTGGACGACCGTGCGGGACGTGCTCGCAGAACACGTCCGAGCCTGAACCCACGACGGAGCCGGATCCCCCGAACGGAAGCGCACCTGATGACCGACACCACCTGCCACATGTCGATCTCCCTCGACGGCTTCGTCGCCGGGCCCGACCAGCGCCTCGACCAACCCCTCGGACGCCGGGGCGGGGAACTCCACACCTGGCACATGCCCGGCGCCGACGTCGGCGAGGCGGACCGCACGGCAGCGGGCTGGCTCATGCGACCCCGCGGCGCGTACGTGATGGGCCAGAACATGTTCGGGCCGCCCAGCACCGAGCGGCCCGACGACTGGACGGGCTGGTGGGGCGACGAACCGCCGTACCACGCACCCGTCTTCGTGCTCTCGCACACGGCCCACGACCCGATCGAGCTCGACGGCGGCACGACCTTCCACTTCGTCACCGACGGCTTCGACGCCGCCTACGCCCGCGCGGTCGAGGCGGCCGGTGACGCCGGGGTCGACATCGCCGGCGGCGCCTCGACGGTCCGCCAGGCGCTCGCCGCCGGGGTCGTCGACGAACTGACGCTCGACGTCGCGCCGGTGCTGCTCGGCTCCGGGGAGCGGATCTTCGAGGACGGCGCCGAGTCGTTCGACTTCGAGCCCGTCGAGGTCCTGCACTCGCCGCTGACGACCCACATCCGGTACCGCCGCCGCGCCTGACCATCGCCGCAGAACACGGCCACGAGCACGAACAGACGCACGAGCACGCGCCGAGACCGTCACGCCCCGTCCGGCACCGTCACGATCCGGTTCTGGTACGCCCACACGACGGCCTGCAGCCGCGACCGCACCCCGAGCTTCGGCAGCATCCGGGCGAGGTGCGACTTCACCGTGGAGACCTCGACGACGAGCGCGGCGGCGATCTCCTCGTTCGACATCCCCTGGGCGAGCAGCAGGAGCACGTCCCGCTCGCGAGCCGTGAGGACCTCGTCCGCCCGGTCGCCCGACACCGGCTGCAGGCTCCGCCGCGCGACGAACTCGCGCAGCACGCGACGGGTGAGCGCCTGGTCGATGGTGCCGTTCCCGGCGGCGACCTGCCGCACGGCCCCGACGATCACGTCGGGCTCGGCGTCCTTCAGGAGGAAGCCCGACGCACCCGCCTCGAGCGCGCCGAACACGAGGTCGTCGAGGTCGAACGTGGTGAGCACGAGCACCGGGACCGCGGGGTCGGCCCCGGGCGCGCAGAGTTCGCGCGTGACCTCGATGCCGTTCCGCACCGGCATCCGGATGTCGAGGCACGCGACGTCGGGCCGGGTGCTCCGGGCGAGCGCGAGTGCCTCGCCGCCGTCGGCGGCGACCCCGACGACCTCGATGTCGGGCTCTGCGGACAGCAGGGCGGAGACACCGGCGCGGACCAGCGGCTGGTCGTCCGCCACCAGCACGCGGATCACCCGGCCACCTCCGGCGCGTGGGCCGACGTGTCGGCGTCGGGTCGCGCCTCCCGAGCCGTCACCAGCTCGACCGTCCAGCCACCGTCACCGGTGGGTCCGACCTGGAGGCGCGCCCCGACCAGTTCTGCCCGCTCGCGCATGCCGCGTAGTCCGTTCCCACCCGACGGCGAGCTGCCGACGGACGGTGCGGTGGGCACCCCGTTCTCGACGCGGACCGTCAGTTGGTCGGGGTCGCGGTCGTCGACGGTCACCCGGCACGGTGCGCCGGCGGCGTGGAGCGCGACGTTGGCGAGGGCCTCCTGCACGGTGCGGTAGGCGACGAGCTGGGTGAGCGGACCGATGCCGTCCGCCAGCGGGTGGTCGCCCGGCTGCACGGTGAGCTCGACCGCGCTGCGCGTGCGGGCGGCCTCGACGAGGTCGACGATGCCGGCGACGGTCTCGACCACGGTCTCGGCGGGGGTGTCGTCGCGGAGGAGTCCGACGAGGCGGCGGAGGTCCTCGAGGACGGCCGTGCTCTGCTCGCGCACCTGCCGGACACCCTCGTGCGCGCCGTCCGGGTCGGTGTCGATCTGCCGGTCGACGACGGCCGACATCAGGGCGATCCCGGACAGGTGGTGGGCGGCGATGTCGTGCAGCTCGCGGGCCATCGCGGCGCGTTCGCGGGAGACGGCCGCCTCGACGCGGGCGTCCTGCTCCCGGGCGAGGGCGGCTGCCTCGGCGGTCCGGGCGTCGGCTGCTGCGGTGCGGGCGTCGGCTGCCGCGGTGCGGGCGTCCGACTCGGCCCGGCGTGCGGCACGGAGCTCGCGGCGGGACCGGACGATGAGCGTCACCACGAGGGGGAGTCCGACTGCACCGACGGCCTGCAGCACGCCCTGCCCGGCCGACGCGCCGAGCCCGGACACGACGCCGCTCCGCATCGCGCCGGAGCCGTGGGCCCACGTGATCCCCGTGCCGACCGCCACGAGGACCGCCGATCCCGCGACGGCCGGCCAGAGGCGGGGGAGCGGGACCCGGAGCGTGGCGAGCACGACGGCCACGACGACGGGCAGCGCGGTGAGGCCGAACGCGGCGCTCGTCGACACGAGGGCCAGGAGGATCGGCAGCGCACCGACGGCGAGGAGCACGGAGCGGGGTGCCCGGCGGGCGCCGAGCAGCAGGGCCGACTGGGCGACCAGGGTGATCGCGAGGAGGGTCCACGCGGTCCCGCCGACATCGGGGAACCCGGGGCCTGCTCCCATCGTGTCCGTGGTGTCCGGGTCCATGGCGTCGAGTGGCGGCAGGCCGAGCAGGAGTCCGAGCGTGACCACGGCGGTGCCGGTGGCGACGAGCAGGTCGGTCCAGCGGCGTCGTCGGGTGGGCACGCCGCGTGCGTCGCGTCGGTCGGGCGCGTCAGCGGGTGCCATCGTTCGATCCTACGAGTCGGGGCGTGCCGCCGGTGCGGCCGCTGCCGCCGCGTCCGCCGCCGGTGTAGCCGAGCCGCCCCCGTGTCACCACGAGCAGGACGAGGGCCGCGACGGTCGACACGATCGCGAGGCCGTGCATCATCGTGCCGGCGGTCATCCCCGGGTACATGTCGGCCCACAGGGTCGAGATGGTGTTGTTGACGCCGACGTGCAGGAGGAGGGCGACCGGCAGGCTCTCGCCGGTGCGGTTGAACACCCACGTCATCACGACGTTGAAGGTGATGGTGAACACGGCGAACACGACCGGCTCCGTCCAGTGCGCGTCCGGCCACCCGCCCCAGTCGCTGAGGTAGAGCGGCATGTGCCAGAGCGCCCACAGCGGGCCGAGGACGGCGGCGGCGCCCAGCGGGCCGAACCGCTCCTGCAGTCGCGGCAGGGCGAAGTCGCGCCAGCCGGGCTCCTCGGACAGCCCGGTGGAGAAGAGCTGCACCACGAGGCCGGGAACGAGGGCGAGCAGCGCGAGCGGACTCGGCGCCTGCACCTGGCCGCCGGCGAAGGGCAGCCCGGTGGCGACGATGATCGCGGGCACGCCGACGAGGGCGAGGGCGTACCAGTACCAGGCGACCCGCCAGCGCCAGAGCCGACCGACCCAGCGGCGGAGTCCGGGGCGGCCGTCGGCGATCGCCGTCACGAGGAAGGCACCGCCGAGGGGGCCGAGCAACGCTCCCGGCAGGACGCCGGTGAACTGCGCCGTGCCGAGGAACTCGGGGAAGTGGAGGTCCCAGACGCCGAGGCCGTGCGGCGACAGGATGTAGGGGATCCACGCCAGCCAGCTGAGGCCGAGGGCGAGGGTGGCGAAGGAGGCCAGCGGGTGCCGCGTGATGACCCCGCGGACCCCGGTCCGACGGGCGGTGCCGGTGCCGGCGGTGTGCCGGTCTTCGGTGGTGATCGTCATGGCACCGACGCTACGAACGGCGCTTCCGACGGACGACCGGCGAAGGGACGCACTCCGCGGGGTTCCTCCGAAGGATGCAAGGACGTGGACGCGAGGACCACGGACTGGAGGCGCGGTACCAGCTGGCACCGCGCCTCCAGTCCTTCACTCGGTCAGTCCCAGATCGAGACCCAGTCGACGTCGACGTGGCCACTCGCGGACGCCGGAACGTCGCCGCCGATGGCGGTCTCCGCCTGCAGCGTGACCCGCATGGGATCCGTCGGGACCGCACTGTGCGTCGTCGAGACGAGCGCACCGTCCCAGTAGAACCGGACCGCGCCGTGGTCCCACTCGGTGGTCGCCACGTGGTACCCGCTGCTCTGGGTGGATGCCGAGTGCTGCTGGATCGAGCTGTCGAACGTCATCATGCCGTTGCTCATGGTGCCCGGGATCGCGGACGCCGGTCGGACCGTGCTGCCGAGGTCGCCCTCGGGCCAGTCGATCTCGCCCTCGTTCCAGTCGTTGCTGCTCGGCCAGAGCATCCCGACGAACTTGTAGCCGTCCGTGTTCGTGGTCTTGTACCGGATCGAGACGCGGCCGGTCGTGTGCGGCTGGTAGCCGTCCGGCAGCACCGTGGCCACGAGCGGCTGACCACCTTCCGAGTGCAGCCAGAAGTCGAGGTTCCCGTTCGACACGCTGAGCACCTTGTCCGGCGCGTAGTACCCGCGTCCGCTGGTGTCGCTGTAGCCGGAGTAGGCCCCGAGCTGCGGGTAGGTGCTGAGGACGCTGCCGAGGGCCGCGTTGGTCGTGAAGTCCTCCGCGTACGCCTGCTTCCACGTCCGGCCGTTCGAGGTGACGTCGCCGCGGGGTACCGATGTCGACGCGGTCGAGGTGCCGGCCGCGGCGGCGGGGACCGGCGTGGCGGTGGCGGCGGCGGTGGCGGCCGGCGACGGTCGCGCGGTGATCCGTGCCGAGGCGGCCGACGGTCGCGCCGCCGGTGATGCGGGCGGCGGAGTGGTCGTCGGCGCGGCCGGGGCGGTGCTCGTGGCGGAGGGCTCGCTCGTCGGCGCCTCGGTCGCGGTCCGTCCCGTCGCCGCTGCGCGGGTGGCGGCGTCGGTCTCGTTCGCGTGCTGCGAGAGCCCGAGCACGAGGGCTCCGCCCGCGACGATCGCCATGCCGGCGACGACTCGTCGCGTCCTGATCCGTCCGTTCTGCTCGTGGGCGCCCCTGCGACGCCCCTTCCCCCTGTCGTCCCTGTGCCCCCCGTGGTGTTCCCTGTCGTTGTCCCTGGTCAACACGTGGCCCGTTCCTCCTGAGGTTGGTGGTGCGACGCGGAACCGTAACCCGTCCGGTCCGCAGTCCGTCGGTGGATCGTCCAGGCTCGGGGTGAGGGCGGCTCGTGGATCCCGTCCGATCGGCCCCCGAACGAGGGACACGTCACTGAATGGATACTCAGGGAAATTTCCGGGTCTGTCTAGGCTGGGGTCTGATGTTCGAACTCCACCACCTCGCCGCGCAGGAACTCTGGGACTGGATCCGACGCGGTGAGGCGACCGCGCTCGAGGTGACCGACCACTACCTGGCGAGGATCGCCCGGCTCGATCCCGGTCTCGGCGCCTTCGTGACGGTGACCGCGGACGCCGCACGCGACCGAGCCGAGCACCTCGGCCACCGGGTGCCGACGTCGAGGCCGCTGTGGGGCCTCCCGTCCGCCGACAAGGACCTGTACGACCGCGCCGGCGTCGCCACGCGGAACGGAACCACGAGTCTGCCCGACCGCGCCGCGGCAGCTGACCACCCGCTCGTCGCGGCGCTCGACGCCGCCGGCGCGGTGAGCCTCGGCAAGACGGCGTCGCCCGAGTTCGGGATGTCCTCGTCGTCGGAGACCCGGTTCGGCGTGACCCGGAACCCGTACGACACGAGCCGCGCGCCCGGGGGATCGTCGAGCGGCGCGGCGGTCGCGGTCGCGGCCGGACTCCTCCCGGCCGCGGTGGGGTCGGACGGTGGGGGCTCCGTGCGGATCCCGGCGGCGGCGACCGGGTTGGTGGGGCTCAAGCCGAGCCGTGGTCGTGTGCCGTCGATGCCCGGGCGCTCGGGCGTCGGCGGGCTGTCTGTCGCGGGGCCGATCACGCGGAACGTCGCGGACGCGGGCATGCTGCTCGACGCGCTCGTGGCGCCGACCGGGCTCCCGGAGCCGCACCCGTACGCGCTGGTCACGCCCGATGTCGGCGAGGGGCCGTTCACCGCCGCGGCCGTCCGCGGCGAGGGGCGCTTCGTCGTCGGGCTGCTCGAGGGCTCCCCGTGGGACGACACCGTCGACGTGGTGGTCGACCCCGCGGCACGCGCCGCCGTCGAGACCGCCGTCCGGGTGCTCGGCGAGGTCGGGCACGGCGTCGAGGACGTCCGGATGCCCCGGGCGCCGTACGCCGACGCGTTCCGGGTGGCGTGGGAGTCGAGCGCCGCCCGGCTGCCGATGGTCCCCGGGATCGACCTGTCCGGGTTGACGCCGCTGGTGTCGTGGCTCGTCGACCGCGGCCGCGCGCTGACCGGCACGCAGGTGCTCGACGCGATGACGGCGCTCGACACCTTCTCGGCGGCGCTCATCGGTGCGTTCGACCGGTTCGACGCCGTCCTCACGCCGACCCTCGCGCTCACGCCGCGGCCGCTCGGCTGGTACGGGTCCGACCCGGAGGAGGACTTCCGCCGCCAGTGCGCCTACTCGCCGTGGACGTCGATGGCGAACGTGGCCGGGCTGCCGGCGATCACACTGCCCGTCGGTGTGACGGACGAGGAGCACCCGGACGGCGCGGGACTGCCGATGGGCGTGCAGCTCATCGGGCGTCCCGGTGGCGAACGGGTGCTCCTCGCGATCGGTGCGCAGCTCGAGCGGCGGCTCCGGTGGCAGCGGCGGCACCCGGCGGCCTGGACCGCCTGACCGGGCGCTCGGTTTCGGAGCCCAGGGCTCAGCCCTGCTTCTCCATCGCCTCGCTGTACTCCTTGCGCATCTTGTCGCCTGCGGCAGCGGTCCACGTCTTCACCCCGGCCTTGACGGCGGCGAGGTTCGTCCGACCGAGCACGTAGTCGTTGCAGACGCTGTTGAACGCCTGGTTCGCCGACTGCGTGGACGTGGCCGAGGGGGAGTAGAAGCCGTCGACCGGGTTCTTCACGAGCATGTCCTGCGTGGCGACCTGCCACGCGTGCGACTGGCGGAGCTGCTCGTCGATCCGGACCGCGGTGTTGAGCACCTGCGGACCCGCCGCGAGCCGGTACAGCGAGCTGGCGTTGATCATCTGCTCGCCGGTCTTCGTGAGCACCGCATCCGGTCCGCTGCCGGTGTGGTGCACGTTCTTCTTGCCGTGGGTGAGCGTGAAGGCCTCGCGCGAGCCGAACGGTGCCGACAGGTAGTCGAGCAGCCGGAGCTGGGAGCGGATCCTCGCCGGGGTGGTCTTCTTCAGTGCGGCGAACGAGAAGCTCGACGTGCCCTGGTAGTTCGCGCCCTTCCCGCCGTCGGCACCGAACGGCACGATGCCGCCGGTCACGATCCCCTTCGGCATGGTGACGTCGAGCAGCGCCGAGATGCCGTCGAGGTGCATGAGCACGGTGCCGTTGTTGATGTACGTCTTCGCCTTGGCGCTCTCGAGGCTCGGGGTGTCCGGGTGGTAGATCCCGAGGTTCCAGAGCTTCTTGATGTACGAGAGCATCTCGAGCCAGGCACCGGTCTCGTTCTTGTGCGTGAGCGTCCCGCCCGAGGACTGCTTCCACTGGTTCGGGACGCCGAAGGTCGCGCCGATGAAGTCGTACGACCAGTCGACGCCGCTCGACCCACCGCCGCCGGCGATCGCGTACCGGCCGGCCTTGGTGTCCGTGACCGCCCTGCAGAGCTCGGTGAACTCGTCCTTGTCCTTCGGCGCGGGTGCTGCGCCGGTGAGCTGTTCGATGAGGTCGGGGCGGCAGACCATGACCGAGCCGAACGGCGGACGGTGCTCCGGGACGCCGTAGATCTTCCCGTTGATGCGGGCACTCCGCCACGACGCGGTGGGGATGTTCGCGAGGTTCGGGTAGTCCTTCACAGCGTCGCCGGACAGGTACTCCGACAGGTCCGAGAACTTCGCGTCGAGCAGCTGCGGGAACCGTGGTGGCATCGCGAAGGTCAGGAACTCGACGATGTCCGGGATGTCGTTGCCCGCCGTCATCGTGGCGAACTTCGTGTCGAACGAGTCGCCGGGGACGAACGTCAGGTCGTACTCGGTGTTCGTCAGACCACCGATGTAGTCGAGGAACGAGTTGTCGGCGGGCGGTGGTGCCGTGTACGTGACGACGAACCCGGACGTCTTCGACCCGTCGGCCACCTTCCCGGTCACCGAGGTGAAGAGTTCGCTGTCCTGGGGGTACGAGTAGTACACGGGCTGCACGACGTCGTTGCCGGGCAGGTCCGGCTTCGGACCCTTCGTGATCGGCACGTACGTCGGCAGCGCGGCGACCGTGTCGGAGATGGTCGCGGCGGTGCCGCCGGAGGAGCAGCCGGCGAGGCCGCCCGCCGCGCTGAACGCGACGAGGCCGAAGGCGGCGCCGGAGAGGAGGGTCCGTCGGCTGAGGCCGGCGGTGGTCGTGTCGGTCATGGCTTCTCCCTTGAAGCGTTCGGTGGAGGGGGGTTCGGTGGGGCCGCGTCAGCCCTTGACGGCGCCGGTCAGGACGCCCTTGGTGAGGTGGCGCTGGACGAGCGGGTAGGCGGCGAGGATCGGGATGATCGCGATCATCACCACCGCCATCTGGATCGACTCCGCCGGCGGCTGCATGGTCGCGTCCGACCCGGCGCCGGACACCAGGCTCGATCCCTGCAGCACGTACGTCCGGAGCACCAGCTGGAGCGTCCACTTCGTCGAGTCCGACAGGTAGAGCAGGGCGTTGAAGAACGCGTTCCAGTACCCGACCGCGTAGAACAGCCCGACGACGGCGATCACCGCGCGCGACAGCGGCAGCACCATCTGCCAGAGGATGCGGAACTCGCCGGCGCCGTCGATCTTCGCGCTGTCGATGAGCTCCTGCGGGATGCTCATCATGAAGCCGCGGACGACGACCATGTTGAACACGCTGAACGCGCTCGGCAGGATCAGCGCCCAGTAGTTGTCGAGGAGCCCGAGCTGCTTGACCATCAGGTAGAGCGGGATCATCCCCGGCGCGAACAGGAACGTGATGAGGACGAACGTCAGCAGCGGCCGCTGGAAGAGCGATCCCTGCCGGCTGAGCGCCCAGGCGGCGAGGACGGTCGACGCGAGGCTGATCGCCGTGCCGACGATCGTCACCAGGAGCGTGACCACCACGGCGCGGGTGACGACCCCGCCGGACAGGATCTGCACGTAGGCGGAGAGGTCGAAGGACCGCGGCCAGACGACGTAGCCGCCGGCGGCCGTGACGTCGGCCTGGCTCGACACGCTCGTCGAGAAGACGATGAGGAACGGGAACAGCACCACCGCGAGGATCAGGACGATCGCGACGGCCTTCAGCGCGAGGACGACGGGCTTGGGCTTCCCGGCCCAGACCGGACGGACGATGGTGCTCATGATCGCGAATACACTCCCTGCTCACCGAGCATGTGGGCGGCCTTGTTCGCCGCCATGATGAGGACGAACCCGACGAGGCCCTTGATCAGGCCGACGGCGATGCCCGTGGACCAGTTCCCGTCGACGACGCCGTGGTAGTAGACGTAGGTGTCGAGCACTTCGGCGGCATCGGCCCCCACGGCGTTCCGTTGCAGGATGATCTGCTCGAAGCCGACGGACAGCGCCTCGCCGAGCCGCAGGATGAGCAGCAGCACGATGATCGGCCGGATGCCGGGCAGCGTCACGTGCCAGAACCGGCTCCACGCACCCGAGCCGTCGATAGCGGCGGCCTCGTACAGGTTGTCGTCGATCGCCGCGAGGGCCGCGAGGAAGATGATCGTCCCCCAGCCGGCGTCCTTCCAGATCACCTGGCTCGTCAGCAGCAGCTTGAACGTCGACGGGTCGCTCATCACGCTGATCGTGCCGGCGTCGAGTTGCCGGAGCGCGTGGTTCACGACACCGCCCGAGCCGAGCGACTGCTGGAAGAACCCGACGACGATGACCCAGGACAGGAAGTGCGGCAGGTAGAGGACCGACTGCACGGTCGCCCGCAGCCACGGCCACACCAGCGAGTGGATGAGCAGCGCGAGGGCGATCGGCACCGGGAAGAACAGCACCAGCTGGATGAACGTGATCTCCAGCGTGTTGAGCGTCGCGCGCCAGAAGTCCGGGTCCGCGAAGAGCACCTGGAAGTTCGACAACCCGACCCACGGGCTCTGGGCGATCGGGATGTACGGCTGGTAGTCCATGAACGCGATCACGTTCCCGAGCATCGGGACGTACACGAACAGCAGGAGCAGGACCACCGCCGGCGCGACCATGATCAGCAGCGGGTAGTCCCGTCGCAACCTCGCGGTGAACGGGACCTTGCGGGCCACCGGGACGCCGTCGGACCGTGGGGTCCGCGTCTCGGTGGCCGGGTCGACCATCGTCGCGCTCATGTGGCTCCTTTGCTCACGTGGCTGGGGTCCGCGGCCGGACCTCCGGTGGCGGTTTCGTCATCCTGGGACGTCCGTATGATGACGGTCAAGCGGGCGTATTCACCCGCACACGAAACGAACATGGGAGCGACGATGCACCCGACCAGACGGCAGGAACGGATCCTGGCCGAACTCCGTGTCCACGGCAGCCTGTCCGCCTCGGACTTCGCAGCGCGCGAAGGGATCTCGGCGATGACGGTGCGCCGCGACCTGTCCGAACTCGCCGACCGCGGACTCGTGCGACGTGTGCACGGCGGCGCGGTGTCGGTCGAGACACTGCCCACCGCCGGCGCACCGCACCGTCCGGCACCGCGACCCGAGCCGACCACGCGGACCGCGACCGAACCCGGCGCGCTGTTCACCCTCGGACTCGTCGTCCCCGACCCGGGCTACTACTTCCCGAAGATCGTCGCGGGCGTCGCCGAGCGCACCGAGGCCCTCGGCGGACGGGTCGTCCTCGGGGTGTCCCGCTACGACCCGGACCGCGAACGACAGCAGGTCGAACGGCTCATCGCCGCCGGGGTCGACGGGCTCCTCGTGACGACCACCGTCGCGGACGCCGTCGACACCCTCGAGCTCCTCGACCGGGCACCGATGCCCGTGGTCGTCGTCGAGCGCTCCCTCACCGAGGCACCCGTCGGCACGCAGCTCGAGTCCGTCCGGAGCGACCACGAGGCCGGGGCCGGGATCGCCCTCCGCCACCTCGCCTCGCTCGGGCACCGGAAGATCGGCATGGCCGTGTTCGAGACCCCGACGACCCCGCAGCTCCGCACCGGCTACGAGCGCAGCGTCCGCCAGCTCGGCCTCGGCACCGACGCACCCGTCGAGGTGATCGACGAGACGCACGCGGTCGGCGAGGCCACACGGGCGTTCGTCCGACGCTGCATCGACACGGGCACCACCGCGGTGTTCGTGCACTCGGACCACTACGCCGTGGAGTTCGTCGAAACCGTCACCGAGATGGGCCTGACGATCCCGGGCGACCTCTCCGTGGTGGCCTACGACGACGAGGTGGCCGCGCTCGCCGGGGTCCCGCTCACCGCGGTGGCGCCACCGAAGAACGACGTCGGCCGGTTCGCGGCGACGATGTGCTTCGAGCGGATCTCGGCCACGGCGCAGACCGGGTTCGCCCGACGGCACATGACCCTGACGCCGACGCTGAGCGTGCGCGGGTCCTCGGTCGCGCCGGTGTTCGCTTCGTGATCGTTTGCGCGGCCGTTCTTGACATCGAACACCGCGCGGCGCTGGCATGGTGATCGCCGACCGCCTACGAGGAGCCGCCGACGATGACGTCACACCCCCGCACGCACCGCGCCGTACCGCGGGTGTCCGAACCCGTGCCCCCGCCCGGAACAGGCCGCGTACCGGTCGCGTTCGTGATGCCGGAGACGACCTTCGCGCGGGTGTTCGACCACGGGGACCTCGCCGCACTCCACGCCTCCGAGGCGATCCGGCTCATCGCCGACCGCCCGCTCGACCCGGACGACCCGCGTGACGCCGTGCTCCTCACCGAGGTCGAGGTCCTCGTGACCGGGTGGGGGAGTCCGGAGCTCGACGCGGGCCGCCTCGACCGGATGCCGCGGCTGCGCGCCGTGGCGCACTCCGCCGGGTCGGTGAAACCCGTGGTGGACGACGACGTCTGGTCCCGGGGCATCGCGGTGACCTCGAGCGCCGCTGCGAACGCCGTGCCGGTCGCCGAGTTCACGGTCGCGATGATCGTCCTCGCCGCCAAGCGCGCGTTCGCGACCGCCGCCGCCCTCGGGTCCGCCACCGGGCCCGTCGACGTCGAGGGGTCCTGGCCGGTCGTCGGTATGCACGGCATCACCGTCGGCGTGGTCGGTGCCTCCCGCGTCGGCCGTGCGGTGATCGAGCGGCTCCGGGCACACGACGTCCGAGTGCTCGTCAGCGACCCGTACCTCGACGACGACGAGGCCACGCTGCTCGGTGTCACCGTGGTCGACCTCGACACGCTCGCCGTCACGAGCGACATCGTCACGCTGCACGCGCCGCTGCTGCCGTCCACCCGGGGCATGATCGACCGGCACGTCATCGGCCTGCTCCGGCCGGGGACCACCGTCGTGAACACCGCCCGTGGCGCGATCCTCGACCAGGAAGCCCTCGCCGACCGACTCGACCGCGGTGACCTCGCCGCCGTGCTCGACGTCACCGAACCCGAGCTCCTGCCGCCGGACGCGCGCCTCCGCTCGACGCCGAACACCTTCATCACGCCCCACATCGCGGGCTCACTCGGCAACGAGCTCCGCCGGCTCGCCGAGAACGCGGTGCGCGAGACCATCGCCTTCGCCGCGACCGGCGCCTTCACCGACCCCATCGTCCCCGACGGCTTCGCCGTCCAGGCCTGACCGCTGGAACCCCCATGACCGTCACCGTCGACGCACAGACCCTCACCGACCGCTTCACCGCGACCGCCCGCCGGGCGCTCCGACCGAGGACGTGGCGACCCGCGCCTCCAGTCACCGACCGCGCCGCGTGGGCCGACGTGGCGACGGCGGACCAGGAGGCGCTGCTCGCGGTGGCGAGGGATCGTCGCGACGCCGCCGCGGTCGCCTTCCCGACCCTCTCGCTCTGGGCGCGCTACAGCCGGGACGGCGACCGGCAGCCGTACGAGCGCGCGCAGCGGAACCTGCTCGAGTCGGCCGCTTCGGCCGCGCTCGCGCTCGCGGTGACCGACGAGGACGAGTGGGCGACGGTCCTCGCCGACCAGGTCTGGCGGATCTGCGAACTGCGCGCGTGGTGCCTGCCGTCGCACTACGCGCTGCCGGAGAGCGGTGAGCGGCCGTTCCTGCCGGTGCCGGGCCGGGACGTGCTCGACCTGTCGGACGCGTACGTCGGCGGCATGCTGGCGGCGATCGACGCGATCGCCGGTGAGCGGCTCGAACGCGACGCGCCGGGCATCCGCGCCCACGTGCACCACGAGGTCCGCCGCCGCGTCCTGGACCCGTGGGAACGAGAGGAGTACTTCTGGCACGGGGTCGACGGGCCGCCCAACAACTGGGCGCCGTGGATCGTGTCGAACGTCCTCGTCTGTGCTGCCGTGGTGGAGCCCGACGCCGAGCGACTCGGAGCGACGATCGACCGCGCGCTCGTCATCCTCGACCGGTTCCGGGCCGGGTACGACGCCGACGGCAGCTGCGACGAGGGCGCGACCTACTGGTGGTGGGCCGGTGCGACGCTGTTCGAGGCCCTCGACCTCGTCGAGCAGCTCACCGACGGGGCCTTCGACGGCTTCGTGGTGGAACCGGTGGCCGCCACGGCACGGTTCCCGATGGGCATGCAGATCGACGCCCGCCGCCAGGTCAACCACTCCGACGGGTCGCCGGTGCTGCCCGAGAACGCGAACTGGCACCTGTTGGCCCGGTTCGGTGCACGCGTCGGGGACGACGAGGTCGTGCAGCACGCCCGGTGGATGGGGCGCCGGCACGCGTTGCGGTTCGACGGGCAGCTCGCAGCGCTCTTCCGCCGCACCCTCGCCGAGCTCCGGGCACCGGGGTGGCAGGACGCCGGACCCGCAGCGCCGGGCATGCCCACGTCGCTGTACCTGCCCGGCACCGAGGTGGCCGTTGCCCGCTCCGGCGCCTTCTTCCTGTCGGCGAAGGGCGGCCACAACGCCGTCAGCCACAACCACAACGACGCGGGGTCCGTCATCGTCTCGCTCGACGGCGAACCCGTCGTCGTGGACGCCGGTGTCGGGGTGTACCGCCGTGAGACGTTCCTGCCCGAGCACCGGTACGGCATCTGGACCATGCGGTCGAGCTGGCACAGCGTGCCGTGGCCGAACGGGGTCGAGCAGCACGAGGGGGAGTCGTTCCGGGCCACGGGCACCGAGTTCGCCGACGACGGCGACCGAGCGACGCTGTCCACGGACCTGACCGCGGCGTACCCCGCGGCGTCCGGGCTGGTGCGCGCGGTGCGGATCGCCTCGCTCGACCGGGCCGCCGAGGTCGTCGAGCTGCAGGACGAGTGGGCGTTCGCGGAACCGGGCGTCATGACGCTCGTGCTGTTGACGCTCCACGAACCGGTGGTGACCCCCGGCGGTCTGGACGTCGGGCCGGCACACGTGGCGGTCGACGGCGCGCGCTTCGAGGTGCGCACGGAGCGACGCGAGCTCGACGACGAGAAGCTGCGGGCGGCCTGGGGCACGGCGCTGCACCGGGTCCTGCTCGTCGAACGCGAGCCCGCCCGCGCGGGGTCGCACACCGTCCGCATCACCCGGGCCACCGCGTGAGTGCGGTGCTGCTCGGCGGGGTCGGACGGTGGACGGACCCCTGGCACCCCTTCGACGAGACGACCGCGGCGCTGACGGCGATCGCGGCCCAGGTCGGGATCGGGCTGTCGTCGTCGTCGGACGTCGACCGGACGCTCGATTCCTTCGGGGTCGGCCCGCTGCCGTCGCTCGTGGTCGTGGACCTCGGCCTGCCGCGGGACGGCCTGCCGGTGCCGTTGCCCGCAGCGGACCCGGGGTTCCGTCGGCTGCTCGCGAGCCGCGTGCCGATGCTCGTCGTGCACGTGTCGTCGACGTCCTTCGCCGGAGACGACGACTGGGAACGGGCCCTCGGTGGCGTGTGGGTGCGCGGCACGACGATGCACCCGCCGTCCGGACCGTGCACCGTGCACGTGGTCGACGACCAGCACCCGGTCACGGCGGGCATCGGCGACTTCTCGCTCGACGACGAGCGGTACTCCCACCAGCGCGTCTCGGGGGCGGTCCGGGTCCTGGTCGACCACGAGCACGACGGTGTCCGACACCCGCTGGTCTGGGTGCACGAGCGTCCGGGCGGCGGCGTCACGGTCTACGACGGCCTCGGTCACGCCGGGGCGTCGTTCGCCTCGCCGGATCACCGCCGGCTGGTCGCACAGGCGCTGGGATTCCTGACCGAGTCCGGCTCGTGACCGTTCCGGTTCGCGATCGCGGGGGATCGCGAACCGGAACGGTCACGACGGCTCAGGAGACCGTGACGTCCCCGACGACGAGCCAGCCGTTCGTCGTCGTCCCCTGCGCCGCGAGCGCGATCGCCGGGGTGTCCGACCGGGTCGTGTCCACGATCGCGACGCCCCAGCGGTAGGAGCCGCGGGCGACGCCGGCGACCGACGGCGTGTACGAGTACGCGGTGGGCGTGCCCCGCAGCCAGTCCGAGGGCTCGGACGCCGCGTCCACGACGACCCGGACGGGCGTTCCGTCCGCCCCGAGCAGCGCGAGCGCGGCCTTGTACTTGTGCTTCCAGACCGGGAGGTTCGTCGGCAGGAAGCCCCACCCGAGGTTCGTCCACTCGTGGGTGATCGCAGCGGTACCGCCGGCACGGAGCGCGTCCGGGGCGACGACCTTCGACGGGTAGAGCCGGTACCCGCCCTCGGCGTCGAAGCGCTGCGTGAGCGGGGCGGTCTCGGCGGCGAACCACGAGAGTGTCTCGCCGTTCCGGAAGTCCATCATGTTGACGTGGGCCTCGACGGAGTCGTCGAACTCGCCCTGCCGCACGTCGGCGACCGTCTCGTAGCCGCGGGGGTCCTGCGTGACGTCGTGCTGGGCGGTGACCCACCCGCCCTCCATGATGATCGGGCGCCGGTACCGCCACTTCGCTGCCATCGACCTCTCCCAGTCGGAGTAGTAGGTGGTCATCCCGAAGGCGTCGTGGCGGAGGACGTACCCCTTCTCGTACGCGCCGTCGAGCATCCGTTCGCTCTCGGGGTCCGGCGCACCCCAGTCCTTCCCGCCGCCGATCATCCGGTGGTAGTTCAGCGCCAGCGGCACCGTGGTGAAGTGCCGCTGGTACAGGTCGATGATCCAGTCGAACACGGGCTCGCGGTTCGCGGCGTCCCGGTAGAGCATCGAGTGTCCCTCGCCCCACTTGCCGAGGCCGTACCCGTCGATGAAGTCCGTCGTCTCCGGGTCGTCGTACTGCGCGGCGAAGGCGGCGACGAACGCCGCGTACTTCGCCTGGAACACCGGGTCGTCCGGGTAGGGCGACCAGACCGTCTTGCTGCCGGTCTGCGTCTCGTACCCGGAGGCACCCGCGGCCCGCACCCAGTCGGGCGTGAAGTTCGACGCCTTGTCGCGGCTGTCGACCACCACGCGGAACGCCAGCCGGAGTCCCCGACGGCGGGCCTCGGCGAGGATGCCCGCGAAGGCAGCGTTCGTGTCCCATCCGTAGACGCCCTCTGACGGTTCGAGGATCGTCCACGACACCCGCATGTACAGCACCGAGGCGTGGTCGGACACGGTGATCGTGGTGCCGTCGGGCAGCGGGACGTCGTCGTACTGCGTCCAGTAGTCCGCCGCCGGGGTGGACGAGCCGTACAGCGCCCAGCCGTTGAGCGGGTTCTTCAGCAGCGTGGTCGTGTCGGCCGCGAACTCCTTCGTGACCGTGGCAGCGAGGTGTGGTCGGCCGTGCCCTGGTCCGAGGACCCCGCTCGCGGCCGATGCGGTGGCGACGATGCCGAGACCGAGTGCCGTCCGTCTGGTGATGTCGTTCGACGTGCTCATGCGTTCTCCCCTTCGAGAAGCGATCGATGCACGTCGATGCTCCCGAGGGTCCCGCACAGTGGGCAAGGAATCCCGCCCAGTCGAACAGGAGTCGCACACGGCCGGCGCTACGGCAGCGTGGGCGCCGCCTCCACCAGGGCCCGGGTCACCGGGTGCTCCGGCGCATCGAGCAGGGACACCGGCCCGTGCTCGACGATCCGCCCCGCGGACATCACCGCCACCGTGTCGCACAGCCGCTGCACCACGCCGATGTCGTGCGACACCAGCACCAGCGTCAGCCCGAGGTCGTCCGCGAGCGACCGGAACAGCTCGATCACGCGGGCCCGGACCACCACGTCGAGGGCGCTCATCGGCTCGTCCCCGAACAGGATCCGCGGCGAGTGCACGACGGCCCGGGCAATCGCGATGCGCTGCCGTTGGCCGCCGGAGAACTCGTGCGGGTACCGGTCGACGACGTCGGCGGGGAGGTCGACGCGCGCGAGGACGTCCCGGACGAGCGCGTCGTGCGAACCGTCGATCCGGAGCGCCCGCAGCGGTTCCGCGACGATCGCGCCCACGCGCATCCGCGGGTCGAGCGAGGCGTACGGGTCCTGGAAGACCACCCCGGTCTCGCGACGGAACCAGCGCATCGCGGCCGCGGACCCGGACGCCACCACCGGACGACCGGAGGCGGTCACGGTGCCTGCGGAAGGCGCCTCCAGGCCGGCGAGCAGCCGCACCAGCGTCGACTTGCCCGATCCGGACTCGCCGACGATCCCCAGGCGTGCGCCGGACGCGACCGTCAGGTCGACGCCGTCCACCGCGGTCCGGACGGGCCCGGGTTCGAACGGGCCGCGGCGGGGGAGTCGGTAGGTGCGGTGCAGGTCGCGGGCGTGCAGGACGTCGGTCATGCGGAGCCTCCGGTCCGAGGGGCACGCCGGGCGGTGGCGCGGGCGGCGTCGACGAGGGCGGCCGTCGCGGGGTGCTGCGGTGCCGCGAGGAGTCCTGCGACCGACCCGTGTTCGACGACCCGGCCGGCGTCGAGCACGACGGCCGTGTCCGCGATCCGGGCGAGCACCGCGAGGTCGTGCGTGACGAAGACCATGCCCGCGGTGAGGCCCTCGAACAGCTCGAGGATCCGGGCCTCGGTCGTGACGTCGAGCGCCGTGGTGGGTTCGTCCGCCACGAGGTAGGACGGCTGACCGGCCATCGCCATCGCGATGCAGATCCGCTGCCGCTGCCCACCCGAGAGCTGGTGCGGGTACTGCCGCAGCATCGACTCGGGATCCGGCAGCCCCACGCTGACGGCGAGGTCGAGCGCGGCGGCGGCTGCGGCACGCCGGTCGAGTCCGCGGTGCAGCCGCAGCGGTTCGGCGATCTGCGCGCCGACCCGGCGGAGCGGGTCGAGCGCGGTGCCGGGTTCCTGGAAGACCATCCCGATGCCGGCGCCGCGGTGGCGGGCGCGCTCGCGGTCGGGCAGGCCGACGAGCTCGGTGCCGTCCAACCGGACGCTGCCGGTGACGGTCGCGCCGGTCGGCTCGAGTCCCATCAGGGCGAGCGAGGTCATCGACTTGCCGGACCCGGACGCGCCGATCACGCCGACGCGGCGGCCAGGAGGCACGGTGAACGTCACGTCGTCGAGGATCGTCCGACGGTCGATGCGGACCGTCAGCCCACGCACCTCGAGCCCGGAGGCTGCGGTGCCCGGAGTGGTCGCGTCGCTCATGCGGTCACCCCCGTGTTCGTCGTGGCCGGGTCGTCCGGCGTGCGGGGCGCGGGTGCGCCACCGGCCGCGCGGTCGTTCGTCGTCAGGCGCGGGTCCGTCGCGTCGCGGACCGCGTCGCCGAGCAGCGACAGTGCCGCGACGACCAGGGCGATGGCCGCACCGGGCCAGGTGGCGCTCCAGGGGTGCACGCCGATGTACGTCTGCAGGTCGGCGAGCATGCTGCCCCACGAGGCCGTGTTCGAGCCGGCGCCGTACCCGAGGTAGGACAGCCCGGCCTCCGCGAGGACCGCGGTGGCCATCGCGAGCGAGAGCTGCACGGTGAACAGCGGCGCCGCGTTCGGCACGAGGTGGCGGAACAGCACCCCGGCACCGCCCACGCCCGACGCCCGCGCGGCGGTGACGTAGTCGCTGCGGGCGATGCGGCGGATCTCCCCGCGGGCCACCCGGGCGATCGTGACGCCGAAGGACAGGCCGACGCTGACGATCACGACGCCGAGCGACCCGCCGGCGATCGCGGTGAGCAGCATCGCGGTGAGGAGGGTCGGGAACGCCACGAGGATGTCGAGCAGGACGGCCGTGCCCTCGCGGACCCAGCGCGCGGTGAGCGAGCCGATCGCGGTGAGGACCATCCCGACGACGCTCGCGATGACGCCGGAGCCCACCGCGACGAGCACGGTCGTGCGGGTGCCGGCGAGCAGGTAGCTCGCGATGTCCCGGCCGGAGGCGTCGGTGCCGAACCAGTGCGCGGGGCTCGGTGGCTCCCACTGGTGGAACGGGTCGGCGCGGAAGGGGTCCTGCGGCGTCCACACGAGCGACACCACGGCGAGGACGACGAGCAGGCCGAGGACGACCACGGCGAAGACCCCGGTCGGCCGGGCGAGGAGACGGCGGATCACTCGGACACCTCGCGCTGTCGGGGGTCCAGCGTGCGGTGCACGACGTCGACGGCGAAGCCCACGAGCAGCACGAGTCCGGTCAACACGAGCAGCTCGGACTGCACCTTCGTGATGTCGCGGCGCCCGACGTCGGTGACGAGCATGCGTCCGACGCCGGGGAGCGAGAAGAGCTGTTCGACGACGACGGCCCCGACCAGGAGCCCGGCGATCTGCACGCCCAGCACGGCCAGCACGGTCAGCGCCACCGACGGGAGCCCGTGCTTGACGAGCGCCTGCGTCCGGGTGAGCCCGATCGCCGCCGCCGTGCGGACGTGGTCGGCGTCGAGCACCCCGAGCGTCGCCGAGCGGGTGAAGCGCAGGATCACCGCACCCTCGACGGCGCCGATCGTCAGCGCGGGCAGCACGAGCGCGGCGAACGCCCGACCGGGTTCGTCCCACCCGTCGAGCGGGAAGCCCTGCGTCGGCAGCCAGTGCAGCGTGACAGCGAACAGCGCCACGAGGAGCATGCCGGCCCAGACGATCGGGATCGCCGCGACCGCCTGCGCCACGAAGGCGATGACGGCCCCGCCCGGGCGACGCCGCAGCACCGCCGCGAGCACGCCGAGCGGCACCCCGATGACGAGCGCGGCGACGAGCGACATGGCCGCGAGCGGCAGCGTGACGCTGAGCTTCTGGGCGATCTCGGGTGCGACCCGTCCGTCGGTGACGAGGGACCGCCCGAGGTCGCCGCGGAACAGCCCGCCGATCCAGTCGAGGTACTGCACGACGACCGGTCGGTCGAGCCCGAGCTGCTGGCGCAGTTCGGCCACCTGCGCCGGCGACGCCTGGGTGCCCGCGACGATCTGCGCCACGTCGCCGGGCAGCACCCGGAGCGTCGCGAAGATGATCACGCTGGCCACGAGCAGGCCGACGACGAGCAGGAGTACCCGCCCGATGAGGAACCGGGTCACGACACCGATGCTACGGGAGCCGTGGTCCGTGCCCGCCTCACTTGACGGCGAGCTTCGACAGGTCGAGGCGCGAGTTCGTGCCGTCGTACGGGAAGCCCGTGACGCCCTTCCGTACCGCCGTGATCGACGTCGCCGTGTAGAGCCACTCGCCGGCGGCGTCCTCGCTGACGATCCGCGCCGCCTTCTGCAGGTCGGCGACCTTGGCGGCTTCGTCCGTCGCGGCGATCGAGTCGGCGTAGAGCGACTGCACCTCGGCGTTGTCGTAGCCGAAGTAGTACTCCGGGTTCGCCCAGTTGCCGAAGTCGCGCGCCTCGACGTGGTTCACCATCGACAGGTCGAAGTCGCGCGTGCCGCTCTTCGGCGCCTCGAACACCTGCGACAGCCAGGTGGCGAAGTCGACGCGCTTGACCGTCAGGGTGATGCCGACGTCGGCGAGCTGCGACTTCAGCACGTCGCCGATCGTCGCCGAGTAGATGTTCGCGTACGTCAGCGTGAGGTCGAGCTTCGGGTGACCGGCCTCGGCGAGGAGCTTCTTCGCGTTCGCGGGGTCGTACGCGTCGATGTCGGTGAGGTCCTGGTAGCCGGGGTCGAGCTCGGGGATCGGGCCGCCCTGCTCGACGCCGGTGCCGCCGATCGCCTTGATGATCGCCTTGGCGTCGATCGCCTGGCGGATCGCCTGTCGCACCCGCTTGTCGGTGAACGGCGCCTTCTGGTCGTTGAACGCGAGCGTGTACTTGTCGGTCGTCTTGCCGGTGTGCAGCGAGATGTCCGAGCTGTTCTGCAGCTGGCTCTTGAGCGTGCCGTCGACGGCGGTCTGCACGTCGAGGTCGCCGTTCGCCATGGCGTTCACCGCGGTGGACGGCTGCGTGATGTACCGGAAGACGACCTTGGCGACCTTGGCCTTCGTGCCCCAGTAGTCGGCGTTCCGCTCGAACGTGAGCGAGTCACCCTGCTTCCAGCTCGACACCTCGTACGGGCCGGTGCCGTTGGCGGTGTCCGACAGGTCGTTCTTCGCCGCCTTCTCGAGCACGAGGCCGGCGCGCCCCGTGAGGTTCCAGAGCAGGTCGGAGTCGGGCTTCGCCAACGTGAGGACGACCGTGTCGGCGGAGGGTGACGTGATCGACGTCACGTTGGCGAGCTGCGCGGAGTCGACGTACGAATCGTTCGACTTGACCTGCTGCAGCGACCAGACGACGTCGGCCGCGGTGACGTCCTTGCCGTCCTGGAACGTGGTGCCGTCGCGCAGCGTGAACGTGTACGTCAGGCCGTCGTCCGACACCGCGTGCTTCGACGCCAGCACGTCGCGGACGTCACCGTCCGCCGTGCGGCCGACGAGCCCCTGGTAGACGTTGTCGATGAGCACCTGGTCGAGTGCGGCACCGGACTGCGTGCGGATGTCGAGGCTCGTCGGTTCGAGGACGAGACCGACGCGGACGGTGGCGTCGGTGCCGCCGTCCTCGTTCGAGGATCCGGAGCAGCCGGTCAGCACGAGGGCCGAGGCGACGGCCACCGCGGTGGCGGCGAGGGCCGCGCGGCCGAGGCGGGAGGTGCTGCGGGCGGGGAGCGGACTCATGGGTGGTGGGTTCCTTCCGGCGCGGTGGCGACGGTCGTCGCGCGCGCTTGCACGAGGTTAGCGGCGGCCGGGGTGCTCCGGCGACGGTTCTTCGATCCGGTGCAACAAACCGTTACGTTCCGCCCATGCCCGGATCGCCGTGGCCAGTTCGAGGGGGGCCTGGTTCTGGACGGCGTGCCGGGCCTCGACCGTGACGATCTCGGCGGAGGGCAGGCGCTCGGCGAACTGGGCGTGCAGCTTCGGTGACACGTAGCCGCGGTCGCCGCGGACGAGCAGGATCGGGACGTCCAGGGCTTCGAGGTCCGGCCACGCGTCCGCGAACCGCCCCACCGACGAGGTGCGTCCGGCGGGGAGGTGCGGGAAGTGGTGGCGTCGCACGAGCCGCCCGTCGGCCCCGAGCCGTGTGGTGTGCCGGGCCTCGCGCAGGAGCACCGCGCGGTCGTCGCCGACGCGGGCCTCCACGGCGCGGTCGACGACCTGCTCGAGCGACGTGAACGGCTCCTCGGCCTCGAGCGCGCGGGCGATCCGGTCGACGGCCCGCTGGGCGAAGTCCGGCGACATGTCGACGAGCACGAGTCCGGTGACGCGTTCCGGCGCGGTCGCCGCGAGTCGGGCGGCGAGGATCGCGCCGAGGGAGTGCCCCACGACGATCCCCGGCCGGACCCCGAGCGCGTCGAGGGCCGCGAGCACGCTCGGCGCCGTCGCGCCGGCCCCGTAGTCCGCGTCGTCGCGCCACCCGGACCGGCCGTGGCCGGGCAGGTCCACGGCGACCGCCGGCTCGCCGACGGCGAGCGCGGTCTGGTCGAAGCTGTGGGCGTCGATGCCGAGCCCGTGCAGGTAGGCGATCCGCGCCTCCTGGCCGTCCGCCGTGTCCCAGCGGATCGCGGCGATCTCCTGTCCGTCGGTGGTGCGGACCACCTGCCTGGAGGCGCGCATCGGCTCCGTCACACCGCTCGCGTGGGCGAGGTCGGCCAGGTCTGCGAATTCGTCGTCGGCATCGGGCACGGGGACGATCCTCGCACCGTGCGGACCCTTGGGTCTCTTAGGTAAGGCATGCCATACTTGCCGTCGTGGCAGCCCGGTACCGTGTCTTCTCCGTCCGCGTGGCAGCCGTCACGTCCCTCACCCCGCACTTCGTCCGGGTGACCCTGACGGGCGACGCCCTCGCCGAGTTCTCGTCCGTCGGCCTCGACCAGCGCATCAAGATCGTGCTGCCGATCCCCGGGCACGGCTTCACGGACCTGCCCGACGGCGAGGACTGGTACGGCGCCTGGCGTGCCCTGCCCGACGCGGTCCGGAACCCGCTCCGCACCTACACGGTCCGCTCCTTCCGACCGGACGCCCGTGAGCTCGACATCGACTTCGTCGCGCACGGCGACACCGGACCCGCCTCGCGCTGGGTCTCGGCGTGCCGGGTCGGCGACGAACTGCGCATCGTCGGGCCGGCGGTGCCGTCGTCGCCCGCGGAGCTCCCGACCGGTGCGGCCGAGTTCGACCCCGGCGCCGCGAACCGGATCCTGCTCGCCGGCGACGAGACCGCCGCGCCGGCCATCTGCGCCATCCTCGAGGCACTCGACGTCGCCACCGTCGGCCACGTCTTCATCGAGGTCCCGACCGACGCCGACCGGCTGCCCGTGTCCGCGCCCGCCGGGGTCGAGGTCCGCTGGATCGCCCGGAACGGCGCCTCGCACGGCGTCCGGATGACTGACCAGGTGCACGCCTGGGCGTCGACCGTCGCGGCGGGGCCGTCGTGCGGCGACGCGGGGGAGCTCGCGGACGTCGACGTCGACGAGCAGGTGCTCTGGGACATCCCCGCCGGCGACGAGCCGCGGCCCGTCTACGCCTGGATCGCGGGCGAGGCCGGGTGCGTCAAGGAACTCCGCCGGCACCTCGTGCGCGGTGTCGGGCTCGACCGGAAGCAGGTCGCGTTCATGGGGTACTGGCGGCACGGCAAGGCCGAGAATTGAGCGCTTCCGTCGACGGTGCCGGCGCTGCGTCGTCTGTGCCGGCGACCGCGCTCGGGGCCCGGGGGCTGACGCTCGCGTACGACGACCGGGTCGTGGTGTCCGCGCTCGACGTCGACATCCCGGACGGTGAACTCACCGTCATCGTCGGGCCGAACGCCTGCGGCAAGTCGACGCTGCTGAAGTCGTTCGCGCGGACGCTCAAGCCGACCGCCGGCACCGTGTACCTCGACGGGTCGCCGATCTCGTCCCTCCGCCCGAAGGCCGTCGCGCGCCGCGTCGGGATGCTCCCGCAGACCCCGATCGCGCCGGACGGCATCACCGTGCGCGACCTGGTGTCCCGGGGGCGGTTCCCGCACCAGGACCTGCTGCACCCCTCGTCGGGGTCGGACCGGCGGGCCGTGCAGGCCGCGCTCGAGCAGACGTCGACCGTGTCGCTCGCCGACCGCAGCGTGGACGAGCTGTCCGGCGGGCAGCGACAGCGGGTGTGGATCGCGATGGTGCTCGCGCAGGAGACCGACATCGTCCTGCTCGACGAGCCCACCACGTTCCTGGACATCGCGCACCAGTACGACGTGCTCGAGCTGGCGTCGGCGTTGCACGCGGCCGGTCGGACGGTCGTCGCGGTGCTGCACGACCTCAACCAGGCGGCGCGGTACGCCACACACGTGATCGCGATGCGTGACGGGTCGATCGTGGCGTCGGGGCCGCCGGCGTCGGTGGTGACGGCCGACCTCGTCGAGGACGTGTTCGGGCTGCCGTGCGTGGTCGTCGCCGACCCCGAGACGGGCACGCCCCTCGTGGTGCCGCGGCGCCCCGCCGCCTGACGCGCTGCGGGCGCGCGGGGCGCGCGGGCGCGGGCGCCCGGTCAGGTCGCACGAAGTGCCGCTCGCGCGCGCCGCGGGCGGCAC